>Ga0209006_10002598_pt1 | contig 16492 bp, 12 predicted proteins | sample JacPin_JW_Ref_O2_FD_188567 | JGI IMG/M metagenome (GOLD analysis project Ga0209006, IMG submission 188567) | Forest soil microbial communities from Algoma, Ontario, Canada - Jack Pine, Ontario site 1_JW_Ref_O2 (SPAdes) (version 2) | ecosystem: Environmental > Terrestrial > Soil > Boreal... | reverse complement strand
ATCCGGGAAAAGCAAAACGACCGCCGGCGGGAATTGGAACAATTGGCGCGCGTCGAGCGCACGGTCAAAAGCTGATTTCGCAACTGGCGTCCCCAGCGGGATTCGAACCCGCGTTACCGCCGTGAAAGTTTTCTAACACGGACATCGGCGGCTGTCGGCGGACCGAATACCGGATTGATTTTAAAAGATTCAGTCCGCTATGATCTTTTGCCGACTCCGACAGTTTGCCCACGCTTATTGGGTAAGAGTTGGGGAAGCGTTCACCGAATGTTTCGGCGCGCGATATCGGCGAAGGACGCGAAACATGGCCCGCACGGTCCGCGACAGCAATTTGGATTCACGCGCGGCGCGTGCGCGTCTCGTGCAACGTCACAAACCCTATTACCGGCTGATCGATCAAGGTTGCCATCTAGGATACCGCAAGGGGACGCGCGGAGGCTCCTGGAGCGCGCGTTATTTTATTGGCGTGGGGAAGTATGCGGAAAAGACTCTCGGCATCGCCGACGACACCCAAGACGCTGACGGCAAGAGTGTACTGAGCTTCGCCCAGGCGCAGCAGCAGGCGCGTGCGTGGTTTTCCGTCCAAGCGCGCCTAACCACCGGCGAAGGCCATATCGGTCCGTACACGGTCGCCGATGCGTGGCGAGATTATCTCGATTGGTTCGGCGCGCACCGGAAATCGCTTCACGCGATGCAGGTTTCGGGCGAAGCCCATATTCTACCGACACTGGGGCCGACAGAGCTGAGCGCGCTCACATCGTCCAAGCTGCGCCTTTGGCACGAAAAGCTCGCCGCGACCCCTGCCCGCACCCGCAGCAAGAAAGGAAAGCCGATCCGCTACCGCGAAATATCGGACGATCCGGACGCGCTACGGCGGCGCAAATCCACGGCGAATCGCATCCTGAGCATTCTAAAAGCGGCGCTCAATCACGCTTGGCGCGAGGGCAAGGCCGCGACCGACGAGTCGTGGCGGCGGGTTAAGCCCTTCCACAACGTCAATGCGCCGCGCATCCGTTATCTCGCCAAGGCCGAATGCAAGCGGTTGGTAAATGCCTGTGAACCCGAATTCCGGAAACTGATTCAGGCGGCGCTATTGACCGGCTGCCGGTACGGCGAGCTCACGTCGCTCTGCGTCGGCGACTTCAACCCCGACAGCGATACATTACGCGTACGGAGGAGCAAATCGGGCAAACCCCGCGATGTATACGTTAACGCGGAGGGCGAAAGGTTCCTTCGTAACGTTACGGCAGGCCGCAAAGGCGACGAAACCATGTTTTTACGTGGAGACAAATTGCCCTGGGGAAAAGCCCACCAAGTGCGGCCGCTGCTCGAAGCCTGCAAGCGCGCGAAAATCTCGCCCGCTATCGGTTTCCATGTCCTACGCCATACCTATGCCAGCTTACTGGTGATGGCAGGCGCGCCGCTTCAAGTGGTCGCGCAGAACCTAGGACATGCCGATACGCGCATGACCGAACGCCATTATGCCCACCTCGCGTCGTCTTACGTGGCCGATACGATCCGTACCCTCTCCCCGCGCCTCGGCGTGTTTAAAGCATCAAATGTCGTTCGGCTCGATCCTTTGCGTGTAGCAAACTCCTAGCTAGGACCGGCCCGGATAACGCGTTATTCTTATTTCGGTATTTAGCGAAGTTATTGGTACGCAACTCCCTAATTTTTTCGGTAATGCGATGCAACGAAAGAAGCGATTGTCTAGATTACCCGTATCCCCGGCCCCCGATTGGTCGGACTTCAGAAGCGGCGCGCGGCCCGCGATATATTCCACGGAATTTGTGCAAGAACTTGCCCTAACATTCAAAATCGATCTCGCACGCGTTTTAGAGCTAAAATACGCTCTTGAGGAATGGGCCGATGTATATCGGTATCATAAGGCCAGCTTCGATGAGTGGGTCCGATCCGGCAAGATCAAAGCCGAACTGGAATTTATCAAGTCGCGAATTGAGGCTCTCAAATCGACGCTCGAAAATCTGCATCCCGAAATCGAGAGCCGATTCTGGCAACCGGAATCCGAGATTATTCAACCATCGCCGATTTCTGGCGAACAAATCACCAAGAGCATGAGCCCTTACGGTCACACGATTTTCAAAATTCAATTAAGCCCGAAGCAAGGGATGGTTTTTTATATCAATAAAGCTCACCATTTCGAATCTTGGAATATTTTGCACAATTATGCGGACGCGGCGATTGCAAAGCTACCCGAGGATCGCGGCGGACGCGTTCGTAGCGAGGCGCTACGAATGTGGGTGGAGAATGCCCGGTCTTATTGGAAAAACGTCCTCAAGCGACAATTCACCGCTAAAAAGCAAAGCGCGGCGTTTTGCATTGCGGCTTTCAGACCGATCGATCCGACCTTTCCGGCATCCCGTATCACGACTGCAATACGGCACGTCCTTGAAAAACCAAGAAAACCCAAAAGTGCGGGAACTCCGACGAATTAAGTCCCAGGTTCTTGCGCCCAGTACCGAAAGACTCCCCCCGGATCAGTACGGCAAACTACGATCCTCCGCAACTCTTCTAGGATCGCAGCAAATGACCTCAAATCCAAACGTTCCCAAGATCGCGCTTTCTATTCCGGAATTCTGCGCTTCTGTCGGTCTCGGACGCTCGCGCGCCTATGAGGAAATCAAAGCGGGCCGCCTGAAGGTTCTCAAATGCGGACGCCGAACGCTAATTGCGAAAGAAGCGGTAGCCGAATGGCTTGAAGGCCTCGCAAAGCAAAATTACTAGCGACAAATGGCTAACCGCCTTTAGAAACCTGCTCCGGCTGTCGCGCCGGTAGATCAATGTTTTCGGTTTAGCCGGATGACCTGACTTTCCCGATCAGTCTTGCGAATTCTGCGTTGTCCGCATCCCCTTTCCACCGGTTTACGAATTTGCAGACAATCTGTAGATTGCCTCTTTCGTAGTGACGATTTGAGTCAATTCGATCCAGGGAGCATCGTAATTCAGTATCATCATCGGCATCATCTAAGATCATGGATAGGCCGGTGAGTGCACACAATCCCTCCTGATTGGCGAGGAGGTCCGCAATATATGCTTCCAAGTCTTGCTGATTGAGGAATACAACGTTTTTGTTCTTTTTGATCGAGATCGATTGCATACCACTCTGTTGTGCCGTCCCCATTGCCATCATTGCCATCCGTGCGACTGTCCTTTGGCGCGCATCAAAGTGTGTCACTGGAAAGTGTTTGGATTGCTCGGCCTTTGCTCTCCAGTCGGGTCGGTTGTGCCAGGGAGAAAGAGGTTCGCCGCTGATTAGTACGCGTGCATAGTCTGCGTTGTCGTCAGACAACTGTTGGAACGTGCCTTCGGTAAACAGGAACTCTCGGGCTCGGGCGTGAAGACCGTTCCAGCTTAAGGACCTCCCTTTTTTGTCCTTGTCTGACCAGCCTGAACATACCTTGTGGTAGAGATGAATTCTCGTAGATCCATGCCGTGGCTTGGGATCATCAATGATTTCCTCCGTGGGAGCCGAAGCGATGGACTCGGTCCACCAAAGTTCGTCCTTTTCTCGATGAATCCAAAGGTCGCCGTAAGTCTGCATCAACACGGTATTGAGGTTGAACCACCGAGAAGCGACCGGTTTGATAACATATTCGCCTGTCGCTAAACGAAGCTCCTTTTGTGCCTCGCGGATGTAACCTTCCCGGTCATCTCGCTTCCAGAATGGATGGACGCGCACGTCGTCCATCACTGCAATCGTCCCGCGTGCCAAACAGTCGGGCCAAGCCCAATTTCCTCGGCCAAAATTCGCAATGTAGACGCGCATACACGCCTTTACACTCGAGAGTACGGAAACGCATTTTTTATGTTCGCATGATGGAACTGGCCCTTTGAGCCAGATTCCATGAACTGCTGATGAATAACGGCGGGCACGTTATAATATTGGTACACACCCCCGTTCTTGAATTCGACTTCAAGCGTTTCCGATGCTGCATCGTAGCCAATCGATAAGATCGTTGACGAAGTAACCTGTTCCCTATCCATTTTTTTAATCTCCTCTGGTTTCAATTTCTGTCTTGCAGGACGTAACTCAGCCCATCGTGGGTTTTGTGATCTCCAAGCCGCGATAACACGCTTATAACTTTCAGCCAATCTCCCTTGAATCCAGCGTTTGGCGACTTCTGGATCTTCGCTATTCGGTCGGTTCCCTTCAGCCGGCAAAGTTATCCGGCAACGGATAGGGAGACGCGCCGCTTCCCCTACAATGATCGCCTCGCCTGTACGGAGTACCGGCAACGTGTCCACAATGCCCGCAAGGCTGTCAGGCAATGCCGCCTGAACTTTCGTTCGATCTCCAGCATTCGATAGGCGAAGGGAAATGAAGGTTCCACATTGAGACAATATCGTCTCGTCTACTTCCGTGGGGCGCTGACTAATGATCATAGCCCCCATGCCGAATTTACGTCCTTCCTTCACTAGCCGTTGAACCATTGTGCGCGCGGGTCCATCCGTATCTTTGCTCAGGTACCGGTGAGCTTCCTCCATCACAACGAGCAAGGGACGACTCACGCCACCCTCACTTTTTTCGCGAGCCCAAAATAGTCCTTCAAATATTATTCGCAAAATCGCACTAATTAAGCGTACGAGAACCATACTTGGGATACCCGAAAGATCGAGAATCGTGATGGGCTTGCTGTGGCCAATCCAAGTTTCAAGAAGATCATTCAGGTCCTTGTTGGTCACCCCGTCCAGATTGGGTTCCCAAGGGCCTGGATGAAGAAGAAAATCGTACTGACGATCAAGGAGTCGCGACCGCATTTGGTCAAGCGGGCGGCGAATTGAGAGTACCCCGATGTTATTTATGTAGGGCGCTGTGTTTGTGGTGCTATGCAGCTTGTAGCGCGGTAACGTTAGTGTTTCTGCGTTACCCGCTTGAAGAAGTGCGGGCACCGTTCGTGCAGAATCATCCCACGTCTTTATTTCTGGATCGATGAGGTCGAACCATAATTGTTTGAGACTAAACGGTACGGGGCTATCAGCCGTCATAGACGTCAAGTCGATACCAGCGATTGGTTGGGCTTTAGCGCGTTTCGCCTTATATTCGAGAATACGATCAAGTATCTGGCTAAGAGGCTTATCGTCTAGCTTCCCCATCAAAAACGAAAGTAATTCGTTAGGATCGAGCGCCCAAAAGGGGATGTGAAGAGGCTTCTCGCTATCACTTGAACCAACGCGAAAGACTTCGGCGACAGATTTCAACGCGTGTCCATACTCGCCATGAATGTCGAGCAATAAAATTCGAGAACTAGGAAAGCCACCAACGTTATCACTTGGACTTCCCAGGGCAATCGACCGAAGCAAACTCGCAACGGTTGTCGATTTTCCTGACCCAGTGGAACCGAGAATGGCGCAGTGCCTGGTTATCAACTTGTCGAGGTCGATGCGAACGGGAATACCTTCTGCATTTGACAATCGACCAATGTTGACTTGTCCAGTTTCTGCACTGCCATAAATTAGTGCTAAATCTTCTTCGGTGACAAGGTGCACTTCGTCGTGAACGCTTGGGTATTGACTAATCCCTCTGTCAAATGCGGTCCCGACAATTTCGCCGACGAGTTGGACTGTCATCCATCGCTCGGTCTGACTTTGAGGTTCCTGTATCGCTCTAGGCACAGCATTCGCGCCGACCTCCGAAACGATACCGTACAAATTGTGATATCCCTGTGGAATCCGGACGAAACTTCCAACCTGCCCGATGCGATAGGTCTTGCCGCCGATAATCGCAATTCCAGACGCGAGCGTGGGCGACTGAAGCACGTTAACGGCCGCACCAGAAACCGCGCCAACATGTCCGAGCAAGGTAGGCTTATTCGTCACGCGGGAGCACCTCCTCCGCTTGTGGTTGGAGATAAAATTGTGAACGTTTGTTCTGATCGCGACGACGCAAGAAATGTTGCTAGTTGTGCAGAATTGCCAAGCAGGAAGTGAGCGTCGACGATCCCCGGTTCTATACCCCAATAGCCTGCGCGGATCGGTCCCCAATCTCGTGTTGGTGGGTCGCCTGGGACCCAAGGCGCTTCCACTCCATTAATCAATGCCTTGTCTGGCGCATATACGCTCACATTGGGGCGTCGTCTCGCTATATCACAAGCAAATGGTTCTCCTGCCAACGCGCGGAACTGAAAGGCAAAGACACTCGCAGACGGATTGGCAGTCAAGCACTCGTCAATTCGTGCAGATACATGTGCATCGGCAAATGAAAATCCGCTCGCGATCAAGAGCGTGTCTTGTGTCATCAAAAAGGATCGAAGCCGATCGAACAACGCCGAGTATGGTGCTTTTTGCGTTTGGTCGTATTTGAGGTGTTCAGGAAAAACAAGATGTGTACTTTTAGAGCCTGGGATACGCACGATTTCTCCACGATCGTTGCTATCCCAACAAACTGACCCGTGTAGTTTCCAAAGCCTCACCCAACGCGGAGGAAGATCGTTACTAGCAACGGAAGACGGATCAAAAAACGGCGCGTTGCCCCCTGTGAATCCATCGAAATAGGAAACCTTTGCACGCTCAAGGGCTTGCTCGAACAAAAGATCATAGTTGGTGGTAAATATCTCGATGGGATGCTCACGATCGGTCCCACTGATCCAATTCACTAAGTTCGAGTACGTAGTCGAGCCCGATGGAAGTGTTTGATTGACGATCTTTCCAATTTCCTCACAAATGGCTTTACCAAGAGTTTCGTAGCCCTTGCCGTCCAATTTGTGCACGGGTGTTGTTCCAATTACACCAGCTAGACTTCTTACTCTTGATAAAATGTTTTCGATATTTGGATTCTTTAGTTCCTTCTTGATTGCTTGAAGTGTTTCACCATAGACAGGCGCAAGCGCGGTAAGCACAAGGTCGGTTAGACCGGCAGCGACCGGGATGAGAGGATCTTTACCGTTCGCCGCTAAGAGACCCGCGGGGACACCGGCACCTATTAAAAAACCGATCCTTTTTCGACCCTGACCCACTATTTGGCGCAGACTTGCCATGTATTGATCAGGATTATGGATGCTTGTTGTCATAATATTATCTCCGTTCACTCGACAGCGAGCGCGCGAATGCCGTCAAGTAATACACGCGTCGCACGGCAATCATCTTCATTGTACCTGAGTATGCGTAGGCGAATTGCAGGATCACGAGTTGTTATCCATCTATCGAACCATTCGATCGACGCCGCACCCGAGGGATGTGAGTCCCGCCAATTGAATCCCAAATATTTGGCGAGTGTCTTTATTGAGAAATCCCGCGTCGGCCACTCCGTCGCCTTAAGCACCACGTCGTAATAGAGATCGATAGCGTGGGTAGGGTTGAAAAGCGCCTCTAATTCATCTTCAGAGCAGACATTCGGATATCGTCCGCGCAGCTTCCGATAGATCGTCCGCTCGTATTTTGAATAATAATAGATCGAGCAGGGTTTGCTTGCCTGCATATAGCCCCAAGCATCTGCGAACGCGCGTGCTTCAGCTTCAGGCGTCGGATCGTCTGCGAAGAATGACACGAACCGTTCGGTTGCGTTGTTCCCGTCGTGGCGCTCTATAAAGCCATGGAGGTAGCAAACATCGCGCATCGGATCGACCTCGATATCGAAGAAGAGTTCGCGGTTCGATTGCGGCAACGATACCGGGGCACGTAAATATGGTTTGCCGCCTTTGGTTGATATCAGCTTTGCACGAGCTTGCATCTTTCTAAGTGTGTCGGGTCCGATGCCGGCGAACACCGTCTTCTTGCCCTTTTCTGTTAGGAAGCCGTCGGGATTTATTTCCGCCAACTCACGTATCGAACCAATGCGATCACTCATAGTTTGGCGCATTGAGCGTCCAAGAAAGGGAATAAGCGTAAGATCATTTGTCTTTTCGAGCGACTTCAGACAACTCGAATACCAAATGCAGTTCTTACACAAGCCAGAGCTATAGGCCGGTAAGGTTACCTCCGTTTTTGTGATGATGGCCCGAGCTTCGGAGAGACATTCCTGATAATCATCCCAAAGCCGACGCGGGGCCCTTTTACCGTAGAGGGCCATGAAGTCGTAAAGAACCTCGACCCCATGAACGTCCCAAATGAAGCCGCGCGGTCCAGCCGAACGTCCAAGCTGTTCAAGAATATCGGTGTAAAGCCCAAGTTGTACGGCGTAGTGCTTTTTTGGTTTTCCTTCTTCATCCTCACTACCACCCTCTTCACCAGCCCCTGATTTAATGTCGCCTGCAATGTAACCAGCGTCCTCCTTACGCAAAAGGTCGGGAATTCCGAGAAGTCCACCCGCACTGATCCGTCCGCTGTAGATTAGAGGCTCACCGCGATCCATTGCGGCGAGTGTCTGGTGTTCCTTCTCATCGCCCTGATACGCGGATAAGTCGAGAAATGGCACATCGAGGTCAGCCATGACAGACTGCTCATGCGCGAAACCACGATCCCAAAGAAGCTGGACGAATGGACTAATTTCGTCGCGATCTGCCGGATTACCGAACAGGTCCATCGTGACGCGATGGGGGCAATTCACGAGATCGTAAAGCATCGAAGCGGTGATCGGGACCATGCTGGATCTTTCGCGATTTACGCGACTACAGTGACCAATACAATTAATTATCGATAGGGTAATTACCCCATTCCGGAAGTATTACCAATACAAATGAGAGCGGTAGCGGCCCTGACAAAAATCACATCCGATCTATTTTTCGAAGCCGCGAAGAGTCTCATTATTCATTTCGAACGCCAAACAACGCGAAGCTATTTCGTGGAAAATCTGGCTTGCTTATGGTCACGCCGCCTCCTGGTATAGGTATTTCTGAAATCCAGCGAACACCTTGCCGATCTCTTCGGGTCTTCCTAGATCAGTCAAGGCGTCAGCGATGGAGTCGTGGTATTTGATGCGAAGCAGTGGCGTCAGCTTGTCCTGAGCGAGTTCGCCTACGCCTTCGCTCACATAATGAGAAAGCACAAAATCGAGAAAGTCCCGCTGCTTGGCGTTGAAATGAGCGTTAATCGGCACCTTAGCCTTCGCTGCTCGTTCTTCGCGAGTGAGTGTGGGTAACGCATAGGCAACATGCGCCAGAACGTCGAAGAGATCACTCTTCTCAGCATCGATGATCTTCTGCATCTCCGCCATCTGCTCTCTGCCAAAACCCTTTTCGGCTAGGCCTTGTAAGAGCTTTGCGCGCGTGTCAGGAAAACTCCAAAGGGCACGTAACTCAGCCTCATCTTTGAAAAACTCTGGCATCTTGCCAAAAAGCATTTCCATGAATTGCTGCGCCGACATAGGCGTGCCATCGGGGTGCCAGAACGTGGTCGCCATCATGTGCTGGATGGTGCGGGATTTGCCGTCGGCGAGTTTAATTTTGATTTTCTGTGGTCGTGGAATTGGTGGAGTTTCTGGACCCTGTGGTTCAGACGGCACACCCGGTGCTGAAATAGGCTTCGGGTGTCTTGGTTCCGGCTCGATTGGTTCACCATCCCATTCAGAATCGCTAAAATGGTGGTGCGCCTTCACGAAGTCGTAGATCGTAAAGTAGTCCTTTCCATCATAAAGCCGCGTGCCACGACCGATGATTTGCTTGAACTCGATCATCGAGTTAATCGGACGCATTAGCACAATGTTGCGGATGTTACGGGCGTCCACACCAGTCGAAAGCTTCTGCGATGTGGTCAGGACCGTCGGGATCGTCTTCTCGTTGTCCTGAAAATCACGCAGATGTTGGTCGCCAAGCGAGCCGTCATTGGCTGTGACCCTCTGGCAATAGTTCGGGTCTTTGCTAGTCTTTATCTGATTGATTAGGTCCCGCACGGCCAATGCGTGATCCTGTGTGGCACAGAATACCAGAGTCTTTTCAGTCTGGTCGATCTGCCCAATAAATATTTCTACACGTTTTGCTTCGCGTTCTTTGATCTCGATGATTTTGTTAAAATCGCCTTCTGTGTACCGCTTGCCACTTTCAATCTCGCCCTCGATCAGATTGTCGTCCGATGTATAGACATATTCGTCGAGCGTGGTCGAAATCTGCTTTACCTTGAACGGCGTGAGAAAGCCGTCATTGATCCCCTCCTTAAGCGAGTAAATATAAACCGGCTCGCCGAAATACTTGTAGGTGTCAACGTTGTCCTTGCGCTTAGGCGTAGCGGTGAGGCCCAGTTGCACGGCAGGCGCGAAATATTCGAGAATGCCGCGCCAATTGCTTTCGTTATTCGCGCCACCACGATGGCACTCATCGATGACAATAAAATCAAAGAAGTCCGGTGGATATTCGCCGAAATACGGACTTGGCTTCCCGTCCTTCGGCGGCCCGCTCATGAAGGTCTGAAAAATGGTGAAGAACAGACTGCCGTTCTTCGGCACCTTTCCTTTCTTGCGAATATCCTCCGTCGCGATACGGACCATCGCGTCCTCAGGAAATGCAGAGAAAGCGTTGTAGGCTTGGTCGGCGAGGATGTTACGGTCTGCAAGAAAAAGGATACGTGGGCGGCGTGAGGGTTCGCGGTTCAGATTCCAGCGGCTATGGAACAGCTTCCACGCAATCTGGAAGGCGATGAAGGTCTTGCCCGTGCCCGTAGCGAGCGTAAGCAAAATGCGCTGTCGGTCTTTCGCGATGGCGGCCATCACCCGCTCGACGGCGATGTCCTGATAGTAACGGCTGGGATGGGAGCCGCCCTTGTCCTCGAACGGAACGGCGGCGAAGCGGTCGTGCCACGCGTTCGCCTCGACGAATGTCAGGTTCCAGAGTTCGTCCGGCGTGGGATAGCGCGGCAAGTCACCTTCCTTGCCGGTCTGCATGTCGATGCCGTAGATGTTCCGGCCATTGGTTGAGTAGGTATGGCGGATGGCTAACTTTTTGGCATAGTTTTTGGCTTGTGCTACCCCTTCGGTGACCTCTTCGTCCCAGGCCTTCGCCTCGACGACGGCGAGTTTGTGGGTGCGATAAACCAGCACGTAATCGGCGGTGAGCGGCTTTCCACGTTTCCCGTGACCTTCGATGCGGCCAAGCGTGATGGGATATTCGCGCCGAACGCGGCTGCCTTCGGCCACGCCCCAGCCTGCCGCAGTCAGTGCGGGATCAATATGCTCGGCTCTGGTCTCGGCTTCGTTCATGGGCGGTTGCTAGAGCTGGCCGGTGAAGGCTTGGTGCAGCAGTGACTTTTTCAATGCCTCCAGCGTGGCGAGCTTTCGTTCATAGAGGGACGCGAGACGTTGCGTTTCCTCGGAGAGCAATTCAAGCTTATCGACAATCTTCTCTTGTGCTTCGACCGACTTCGGAATCGGAATCGGAATTGAGTTCAACGCCTTTTGGGTTAGTTTCGGCTGGGCAGCGCCTCGGATGAATTCATTGAGTTTTATGCTCTCCAAGTAGAACTCGACGAACCTTTGGGTCGCCATGTTTTCAAATTTAAGTATGTGCGCGTGGTTGTTTACCCAATATTTTCCGGACACTGAGAAAGCAATAGGCGTCGATCTCATCAGCAAGTTTGCGCCGTCCTCAGATACGAGTAGCGCCTTACAATCAAAAATATAGTCCGCAACGTAATCAACGATACCCGACGCTCCGTAATATGGGTATTCGCCGCTCTTGCGGGCACTCTTGGTTATGGGGATGCGCTTGCTGTCTAGATTCGTAGAAATCTGGTCTACGGTCCCATCTACCCACCCCGCGCCGCGCCGAGTGAAGATGAAATGAAGGTGGCTTTTAAATAAAGCCCGGGCGTTTTGAAGATTCTTTCCGGTGCTGGATTTGGCAGTGGCGATTCTGTCAAACGCTTTGTCGAGGATGTGGACGATCCGCCTTTGCTCAGGGAGTGGAGGAATTTTGACAACCTGGGAATAGACCTGGTTCCGATTGATGCCTGGCTTCACACCTTTGGCGAGGCTTGGGAGGTCAAGGGTCGTTAGTAGGTAATAAAGGAAACGCAGATCGTGTCGTTGTTCATCGAAGGTCACGAAATAAGTGACATCGAGGGGCCAGAACTTCTCAGCGGTAAAATTCACTTCACCGGCAGACCCTTTGCGACCAACAATAATGCTTGGTTTGTCGAAGTAGAACTTGTCGCTCCGATCTTTCTCACCATTCGCACCATACACCGGATATAAGCCATCAGGTTTTCGATCCGCATCATTAAGTGGTTTCCCATACTCAAGTCGTACGACATCGCCGACCGGCATGTCTTTCCAGAGAGCTGTCATAGGATTGCCTTGATATTCGCTAGCACCTCTGCACTCTTGGCATCCAAGGCAGCAATTTCGGCCATAATCTCCATCGGGCTGTGATGCGCGATTTCCTCGCCGCCGCTCGGATTTTTTACTGAGAGATCGAAGGTCGTCTTATCGATATTGGCTGCATCCACGCTCCAAGACTTAGGCGAGTCGGCGAAGGTCTTTTGCAGTTTGATGAAATCTGCGAGGTCCGCGTCGTTGAGCGGGTTGGTCTTACCAAGGTTGCGGCCGGGGTCGAGCTGGTAGAACCAGATTTTACGCGTGGACGCGCCCTTTTCGAAGAAGAGCACCACGGTCTTCACGCCCGCACCCTGGAAGGTGCCGCCTGGACAGTCGAGCACGGTATGCAGTTTGCAACTTTCGAGCAGCAGCTTGCGCAGACTAACTGACGCGTTGTCGGTGTTCGAGAGGAAGGTATTCTTGATGACGATACCACCTCGCCCGCTTGCCTTGAGTATTTTTATGAAATGCTGGAGGAAGAGGAAGGCCGTCTCGCCAGTCCGGATAGGAAAATTTTGCTGTATCTCCTTCCGCTCCTTGCCGCCGAAGGGCGGGTTGGCCAGCACCACTGCATAGCGGTCTTTTTCCTGAATATCAGCGAGATTTTCGGTGAGCGTGTTGATGTGGATGATGTTGGGCGCATCGATGCCGTGCAGGATCATGTTCATGATCCCGATGACATAGGCGAGAGACTTCTTTTCCTTTCCATAGAAAGTGCGGCTCTGGAGCGTGGCTAGGTCCCTGGTTGTGAGCTTGCCCTTGGATTTTAGGTATTCAAACGACTCGCAAAGAAAGCCCGCCGAGCCGCAGGCGCCATCGTAGATACGCTCCCCAATCCGTGGCTGCACAATCTGCACAATGGCGCGAATGAGCGGTCGCGGCGTGTAATACTCGCCGCCATTGCGCCCTGCGTTCCCCATGTTCTTGATCTTAGCTTCGTAGAGCTGTGACAGTTCGTGCTTTTCGGTTTGCGATCCGAAGCGCAGTTCATCGATGTGGTCGATGATCTCACGGAGATTGTAGCCACTCTGAATCTTGTTTTTGATCTCGCCAAATATCTCACCGATCTTGTATTCAATCGTATTCGGCCCGCTGGCCTTCAGCTTGAACCCGTGCAGATAGGGAAAGAGCTTCCCATTCACGAAGTCACGGAGATCGTCGCCGGTCAAGGCCCGGTTATGGTCGATTTGACCGCTGTTGCCGTTCTTGCCCCTGGGTGCTGCCCAGCTTTCCCATCGATAGGGTTTATCGAGTATGTAGGTGTATTTCTTACTGTCTAGCTCGGCTTCGGTCTCCTTCTCTTGCTCCAACGCGTCCAGGTATTTCAGGAACAGGAGCCAAGAGGTCTGCTCGGTGTAGTCGAGCTCGGTAGTGCAGCCGGCCTCTTTCCAGAGCACGCTGTCGATGTTCTTAAAGGCTTGTTCGAACATGGTCCCCCCTCGGTTGGTCTACGCTATCAATCAGCGTGAGCGGCGACAATCACGGTGGTTTACCGGGCACCCGCCTGACCTTAGAAGCGGACGTGAAGGCCGATACGCGTTTTTCTCGTTTATTGCGGTATGCTAAATGGGAGAGGAAACTTGTACATCACAATTCCCGTGAAAAACGCCGAAACGGCCCTCTTATTTCAGTATGATTATACTGTTTTTCAGAGCATCTGTACTGAAATTTTACCTTGATTCCGGGCCATTTTCGGAATCAATATCATGACTCTAATTCACCCTCTTTGATAATTAAGGAAAGTCGACTCGATGTGGGGATTGAGACGACGTAGGCGATCAATTCAGCTCGGATTTGCCGATGGCAAGCGTGGGGCATTTCGCATGGCTGCAATACAGCTCTACGCCTGGCGGGATTATGAGAGCGTCACAATCCGGGACCTTGCCAGGGAGGCCAGGGTATGCGCCGCCACCTTCAATGATCGGTTCGGCGGTTTGGAGGCTTTCTGGTATGCCGTGGCTGGGGCTCACTTCCAGGCCGCGAGCAGGGCAATGAAACGCGAGCTCAACTCCGATGCCTTGAGCGATGCCTCCCCGGAGAAGATCGTCCGACGTATTGTGGAACACGTCGTTACGGGCATGGACTGTCAGACCATCGGCATAACCCGTCTGGCCGTAAAGCTCAGCACGACCGCCCCCAAGGCCGCGGAGTCGTTCCGCGACTACCGCACGGCCATTACCGACCGCGCTGTGAAGCTCCTAGAGGACAAGCTCAAGCTTGCCAACCCCGAGGTGGCTGTGCGCCAGGCCATGCGCGCGGTCTTGGCCATCGCGGCCGATACGTCATGGCACCACTACGGCCCGTTGCTGAGCCAGGAGAGAGAAACGATGATCGATGAGCTTAAAGGCTTGATGTGCCGCTCTCTTGGTCTGGATAGCACAAAAGGCAGAAAGAGGATCAACCGGTTCGAGGCAGACGATACGGAAAAGGCGATGATTGCTAGCGTCAACGCAGCGCTTCAAGACCAATTGCCGATCTACAAAGTGGACCTCAAGGAATTAGAGAAAGCAGTCAAAGCATCGCGAAAGCAGGAAGTTAAATTAACGGGGATAGGGATAAATTACGACGATGGCTTTATTCTCTACGCAAGAGATCGTAAGCGAGAATTAGCGAAGCGATTTCAGAAACCAAACCATAGATATGGGGTGTTGTGAGGCACCGAAAATGCAGAGTAGAAAACGACTCACGAAATCTGTCATGCCATTTTAGTTATCACATTTTGACATTGAAAAATGGAGGCTAGAAAATGAGGACCATTGATTCCGTCGTTTATCGAATATGGCGTATCGGAATTTTCCCGTTCGTGACCCTGGGGCTTTTTGTAGTGGCTGGATTCCATGGCGCTTTATCGATCTTTTGTGTCGGCCTGATCCTAAGCGCACCATCTAGTACCTAATTCTGATTCAAATATTTTCTGCCCCTCATAGTTCGGGTCATTGGGCACTCGAACAAACGTGCGGTCTTGTTCCAGGCAATAACGTAAAAAGAGATTCCGTATTTGTTGGTACCGATCGCGGCTAGAGCCACCTCCTGTACGAAAAAAAGTATCCCTAATGTCGCGAGCCTTTTGGTCCAGACGTAGGGGCGTAATAAGTGCCATCTGATCTATATAGATACTATCCGTTACGGCGATCTCAAGATGCAATGCCCCATTTGGCGTAATGCCAAATCGTTGCTCCAAGTCTAAGGTAAAATCACTCGGGTCATACGGCTCAATAAGCCCGAATTTCAATAGGTCCGTTAGACTATTAGTTATCGTCCGAGCACTGAGCCCCATTGGTTCAAAGTAGCGCTCGATATCTTCTAATCGCATATACGCATCGGCAGGCGAACTTGAGCGAACGGACCAGTCGTTTAAAAGACGGAGTATACGAAGATTAATTAGTGGTGACGTAATGTCATTGTCACGAATCTTAAACACGTTCATCACGAAGTCACTGTCAGCATCATTGAAGAAATTATAATTGCCATATAACAATGCCAGCCACATTCGATCTCTCGATATTGAAAGATTACCTTGAGTTAGAAATGCAGCAACTAAATCCTCAACCTTTAAACTCGGTGACGTGATTATTCGATGACAGATCTCTAAGCTTCGTCTGATTTCATGATTTACGAAAGCACCAATTCGTCGAGATAAGAAATCAGAGGCAACAAATATTTCCTCAAGGCAAATCGCAAACGCTTTAATGTTTTTTACGTCAATACGAATTCCTTTTGAGAGGAAGAATGCTTCTCGTTGTTCCTCTTTGTCGTCCAACTTCATTTTAATATACGCAATCCGTTTCTCCAAAATTACCCGTGTTGGAGGAGCCGGGAGATAGAAAGATTTTGTTGCATAACTCTGTAGTGCGCCTGACTTTGAAAGCTGCCACACAGTACGGTCGGTAATTGGTGTGATTACAAACGCCAAGACCGTTCGTAAAATCGCTTGGCCGTATTGGAAAACGACATCCTGAAAATCGGGCTGAAAATGATCCGTATTATCAAATACTATGCAAGGCATCAAAATCCTCGCCCTGACCGCGTGTCGCAATAGATTTAGTACGTAATCGTATGGGTCTTGATCCTTTTTATTAAAAAGATGCCGACCGAATTCGATTTTGAATTGATTTTTGTCAGAGTCATAAAGGTATTTGAATTCCCCATCGCGCCAGCGCTGGTAATCTCGAAAGAAAATCCCCATGAGTTCGTCGTAAGAAGGTGAGCGCCCGCCATATAATTCCTTCTCAATTTCTTCCTGAAGTCGCTTTGTGAGCCAGCTGGCGAGATAGTTGGCATCTCCATTTGATT
>Ga0209006_10002597_pt1 | contig 16494 bp, 14 predicted proteins | sample JacPin_JW_Ref_O2_FD_188567 | JGI IMG/M metagenome (GOLD analysis project Ga0209006, IMG submission 188567) | Forest soil microbial communities from Algoma, Ontario, Canada - Jack Pine, Ontario site 1_JW_Ref_O2 (SPAdes) (version 2) | ecosystem: Environmental > Terrestrial > Soil > Boreal... | reverse complement strand
GAGGATGTCATCCGCTTCGATCATGGCGCCAGGACTTTCGCGATCTACCGCACCGATGACGATCGCTATTTCGCCACCGACGGCCTGTGCACGCATGAACAGGTTCACCTCGCCGACGGCCTGGTGATGGGCGCGATCATTGAATGCCCCAAACATAACGGGCGCTTTGATTTTCGCACCGGCGCGGCCAAGGGCGCGCCGGCCTGCGTCAATCTGGCGACCTATCCGGTCAAGGTCGAAGGCGGGCGCGTGTTTTTGAATCTGGGTTGAGGCGACGCGCATGGCGGATGCGGGGATCGTCATTATCGGGGCAGGGGAGGCGGGCGCGCGCGCCGCCATCACGCTGCGCGCGGAGGGCTATGCCGGCGCGCTGACGCTGATCGGCGACGAGCGCCATGCGCCCTACGAGCGGCCGCCGCTCTCGAAGACGACGATCGTCGGCGAGGGCGCGCCCACGATCCCGACTATCGGCGACGCCGCCGCGCTTGCCGATCTGCGCATCGATCACCTGACCAGCAGCGCCGTCGCGTCAATCGACAGATCCGCGCGGCGCGTCACGCTTTCCGATCGGCGCGCGCTTGACTACGAAAAGCTGCTGCTGGCGACCGGGGCCAAGCCGCGCCGATTGTCGCTGCCCGGCGGCGACGCCGCAATCACGCTGCGCAATTTCGACGATTCGATCGCGCTGCGCGGCCATATGCAGGCGGGTCGGCGCATCGCGATCATCGGCGGCGGCTTCATCGGTCTCGAATTGGCGTCGAGCGCCTGCGCGCTTGGCTGCAAGGTTGTTTTGATCGAGGCGGCGCCGCGCATTCTGATGCGCGGCGTGCCGTCCGCCATCGCGGATATCGTCGCCGCGCGGCACCGCGCGGCGGGAATCGATCTCATCGTCGGCGCGGCGATCGCCCATATCAGCCCGGCCGGCGATGGCCATGTCGTCACGCTGGCCGACGGACGCGCTATCCCATCCGATTGCGTGATCGCCGGCATTGGCGCGGCTCCCGAAATCGCGCTTGCCGCGGCGGCGGGGCTGACCATCGACAATGGCGTCGCGGTCGATGGACATCTGCGCACGTCCGATCCTCACATCTACGCGGCCGGAGATTGCGCGAGCTTTCCTCACCCCCTTTACGATGGGCGCCGTATAAGGCTCGAGGCCTGGCGCAATGCGTTCGATCAGGGCGCCTTCGTCGCCAAAACCATGCTCGGCGCGCGCGACGATTATCAGGCGGTTCCGTGGTTCTGGTCAGATCAGCACGATCTCAATCTGCAAATCGCCGGGCTGGTCGATGAAGGCCCCGAACTTGTCGCGCGCGATCTTGGCGACGGCGCTCTCTTGCTGTTTCATCTCACGGCGGATGGCCGCCTGGCGGCGGCGAGCGGAATCGGGCCGCTTGGCAAAATCGGCAGGGAAGTCCGGCTCGCCGAAATGCTCATCGCCAAACGCGCGCGGCCCAACCGCGATGCTTTGGCTTCGCCGGGCGTCAAGCTGAAATCGCTGCTGGCCGCGTGAGGCTTAAGGCGATCCCGAGGGATTGCCTCGCCGACCTGCGCTCGATAACACTCATCGCCGGGGTTGAATGTTGGCGATGCGCGCCGCGCGATCGTCCGGTGAGGAATTGACAGCATTGCGGTCAAGCAGGCGGCGTCTAGCGCGATGAAAGGCGACAGGGGAGACCGGCCGTTTGCTGCGCATTCGATCGCCGGACCGTAAGACGCTTCAATGTGGCGGATGGGGCGTCGGGCTCGCTTGCCTCGGAGCTGATCTTTCAGGAGGCATTATGCGTTCGTCGTCTCTGCGCCTTGTCCTTCGCATCTTGCTCCTCGCCTTGCTCTGCATAGGCGTCGCCTCGCACGCCGTGGCCCAGTCTCCTGCTGGCGGTCCGCCCGGCCCAGCCGGCCATGGGTCGGGCGCGCCCGCCGCCCCGGGCCCAAGCGGAAGCGGCGGGGGCGGACATCCGACCACCGGTTTCGCCAGCGATCCGGATCCGATCAGCGGGGTACAGGCCGCTTCACAGGCCGCCGACGAAGCCATCAGCCGATGCGACACCCGCACACGCCGTTGCATCGCCGACGCCCTCGACGAATACGCCACCGCCTTGCGCGCGCTTGCGCCGCAATTGCCGCCGGCGTTGCGCGATCTGCCGGTCATCGTCGAGCAGGCCGCGACGAGGGTGCGCACGGCCCGGACGAAGAAGGAAGCGATCGCAGCGGTGACGAGCGCCATCCAGGCGGTCCACAAGAGCATCGCCTTGCTCAAGGCTGACGATCCGTTTGCACTACGGACCGAGACGCGCGCAAGCTCGTTCGTTATACAGACTCTGCAGGTCGCCAACGACAAGCTTGAAAAGGCGGTGGGCCTGTAACTCGCGGCCGAGGCTGGGAATCCGTTTCTTCCCGCAGCGCTGCGATCTTTGCCAAGAGTGAGGCTCTTGTTGCGGTTTGATTTCGGATCGCGTTTCTTGGCGCCGAAAGGGCGAGGAAATCAGCGCCCTTTCGCGTGGCTGGCTTTGGCGCTGGTCTGGCTGATTGTCGGGGCGGGAATCGCGCGTGCGGAGACGCGCGTCGCTCTGGTGATCGGCAATGGCTCATATCGCGAAGTGGCGACGCTCGCCAATCCGCCGAACGACGCCAGAGACGTCGCCGCGGAACTAAGGACCTTAGGTTTCAAGGTCACGCTCGGCGTCGATCTCGATCAAGCGAGCATGGAGCGCGCGATTGCGGAATTCACTTTGGCCGCCGCTTCCGCCGATGTGTCGCTTTTCTATTATGGCGGCCATGGCGTGCAGGTCGCCGCCCATAATTTTCTTATTCCGGTCGATGCGCAATTGCACAGCGAAGAGGACATCTACAAGCATAGCGTGAATTTCGACGAGGTCCTCAAAGCGCAGGAGGGCGACGGCGTCCATCTGGTCTTTCTGGACGCCTGCCGCACCAATCCGCTGAAAGACGCGCCGGCCTCCGCGCGCGCCGAAGGACTGGCGCGCGTCGGCAATGCGGCCGGCTTTCTGATCGCTTTCGCGACGCAGCCCGACAATGTCGCCTTCGACGGCGCCGGCCGCAACAGCCCGTTCGCGCAATCCCTGCTCGGCCATCTCGGCACGGTCGGCCAGAACATATCCAGCATGATGATCGAGGTTCGCAAAGACGTCATCGCGGCGACGGGCGGCGCGCAGATTCCCTGGGAAAACTCATCGCTCACGCGCCAGTTCTACTTTGCGCCCGGCGAGGCGCCAAGCGGATCGCCGGACACGATGCTCTGGCAACTCGCCGGCGGACAGCGCGACGTCAACCTCCTCCATATCTATCTCGACCGCTACCCCGAGGGTTCGCATGTCGCCGATGTGAAGGCGTTGCTGGCGGAAGTCCGCATGTCAGGCAAAGGCGCCGCCGAACCCGCGCCGGGCAAGGAAAACGTTGAGGAGCTGCTATGGAAATTGGCGCGAAGCGGACGACAGCGGGCGCTCGTCGACCTCTATCTGGCGCGCTATCCCGTCGGCGCCCATGTCGCGGAGGCCAATGGCCTGCTCGCCAGCCTGCAGCAGACACAGGGCGCGGATGCGGCCCCAGGCGTCGTCTGCGAGAGATTGGCGACCCATCCGCGCGATGCGACGGCGAACACGCCAGGCGTCGATCTCGTTACGCTTTCGCGCGATGCGGAGGCCGCGATCGCCGCCTGTCGCGCGGCGGTCGATCAAAGCCCGAATGTTCCCCATTATCTCGCCCTGCTGGCGCGGGCGACGGCCGCGGCCGGGCGGCGCGATCAGGCGATCGATCTCTATCGGAAGGCGGCGGACGCCGGCGACGCGCGCGCCATGGTCAGCCTCGGCCTCCTGCTGGAATCGGGCGATGGAATACCCAGGGATCTCGTCGCCGCCAACGCGCTTTATGAAAAAGCGGCGGCGCGCGGCAGCGCCGACGGCGCCATCAATCTCGCGGTCGCCCTGATGAACGCAAAAGGCGTCGAGAAGAACGTGTCGCGTGCGGCGGCGCTGCTGCGGACCGCTTCGCAGGGCGGCTCGGCGATCGCCACTTACGATCTTGGCGTTCTGGCGCAGGAAGGCGCGGCCGGCGAGCCCGCCGATGCGCTCGCCTTTTTCAGGCAATCCTCGGCCCTTGGCGATCCGCGCGGCTATCTGGCATCCGCCATTCTGTTCGACGAGGGTCGCGGCATTCCCAAAGATCCGGCCGCCGCCGCCGAGGAATTGCTGCGCGGCGTCGCCGGCGACGACGGATCGGCGTTCAATCAATTGACCGCCAAATCCTCGTCGTGGTCGCATGACACGATCAGGGCGGTGCAGGCGCGGCTGAAGAGCGCGGGCTATTATTCCGGCCTTGTCGACGGCAAGGGCGGGGCGGCGCTCGCCCCCGCGCTCAAGCAATGGCGCCTGCTGGGGCCGCCCTAGAAAAGGCGGCCGCCAAAGCGCTTCAAGCCGCTTTCAGGCGGCCGCGCGCCAGGAAGCCTTCGCGGATATGGCGCGCCAGGGCATGCGCGATCGGATTGGCGTCCGAACGCGGCAGATGGAGATTGATCGCGAAACCGGGCAGATTGGGCAGGCCCGAATCCGCGCCAAGCACATCGAGGCCATCAGGGATGGTCGAGGCAAGAGAGGCGGTCACGGCAAGATCAGTCAGTACTGTCGCCGTAATTGCCTCGACGCTTCCATTGGCGAACACTGTCCGCCAGGGCAAGCCCTGGCGGCGCAAGGCTTCGAAAACGACCGGGCGAAACGCGCAGGTGTCGCTGACGATCGAGATCGGCAGCGGACGCTTGCGATAGGCCTCGCCGCCCTTGCAGCCGACCCAGACGAGACGCTCGATCGAGAGGCATTCGCCAGCGGACCGGCCAACCGGCTCCTCGATGACGGCCAGATCGATCTCGCCGGCGGCGAGCGCCTGGCCCAGCATCGGCGAGGTCAGGCAGACCAGCGAAATATCGACCTGCGGGAAGGCCTTCGCGTAGGTTTTCAAGACCGGCGGCAGATAGGTCGTCACCAGGTCGTAGGGCAGGCCGAGCTTGACCTCGCCGGCGAAGGCCGGCGTGGTGAGCTCAGCCCAGATTTCATCATTCAGCCCGAGCATCCGCCTGGCTTTGCCGAGCAAACGCTCGCCGGAATTGGTCAGACGCAACCCGCGCCGGTCGCGCTCGAACAAAGCGCATTCGAATGCCTCCTCCAAACGCTTGATCTGCTGGCTGATCGCGCCCTGGGTGAGGTGCAGCGCATTGGCCGCCGCGGTCATGCTGGCGGTTTCGGCGACCGTGACGAAGCTGCGCAGGAGAGCGGTGTCGAGATTGCGGCTCATGACGCCTCATTAGAAATTGTAATTCTAAACATCATAAACATTCGTTTTGATAATGCAAGGGGCGATCTTATCTACAGGGTCAACCCCTATGGAGGCGGTCGTGCTTTCGCTCACGCAACGGTCGACGATGTCGACAAGATCATTAGACCCTGGACATGGATTCCTGAGCAGCCTCGTCGCGTTCTTGCTCGATTGGCAGCGCGAATGGACAGTGCGGCGGCAAATCGCCTGCGCGCAGATGCTCGATGGCGCTTCGCTGCGCGACATCGGCCTGGCGCCGGGCGGCGTCGAGAGCGCCGTCCGCCACGGCCGCAAGCGGGATTCTTGATCGCCCGCCACGCTTCGCGCTGATCGCTTGAGGAGGTCGGAATGTTCTTATCCGGGAATATCCGACCTCGGCGTCTCCTGGCGCGCGGAACCCTTGTCGTCATTGCGGGCGCGCTGATTCTAAGCGCCGCAATGGGCGTGCGCCAGACATTCGGCCTTTTCATCGGACCGTTTTCGTTCGATCGCGGTCTCCCGGTCACGCTGATCGCTTTCGCTATCGCGCTGCACAACCTCGTTTGGGGAATAGCGCAGCCTTTCGCGGGCGCGGCGGCGGACCGCTATGGCGCTGCGCCGGTTGTCGCCTTCGGCTCGGCCGTCTTCGCCCTTGGATTAGGCGTCGCCGCTTTGGCGCCCACGGGCCTCATGCTTGTTGTCGGCATGGGTTTTCTGGTCGGCGTCGGCATTTCCTGCACCAGCTTCGGCGTCGTGCTGACGGCGGTCGGCCGCTCCGCCTCGCCCGAAAAACGCAGCATGGCGATGGGGGTGGCGAGCGCCGGCGGGTCGCTCGGCCAGGTTCTGATGGTTCCGCTGGCGCAGTCGGTTTCGCAAATTTCGGGCTTGTCCGCATCGCTGCTCACGCTCGCGTTTCTCATCCTGCTGGCGGCGCCGCTCGGCATTTTTCTCGACGGGCGAAGCAATTCAGCCAATGCACGAGAAGAAGCGCCGCCGTTGCCGTTGCAGCGCGCGTTGCAACAGGCCCTCCACCATCGCGGCTATTGTCTTTTGACGCTCGGCTTCTTCACCTGCGGCTTCCAGCTTGCGTTCATCGCCACCCATCTGCCGGGCTATCTCTCGCTTTGCCATATGCCGATCGGGCTCGGCGCCACGGCCCTGGCGCTGATCGGATTGTTCAATATGGTCGGAAGCTGGTCATGCGGCTGGCTCGGCGGCCGCTTCCGGCAGCAACATGTGCTGGGATGGCTGTATCTGATCAGAGGAGTCGCAATCGGCGCCTTCTTCCTTTTGCCGAAGAGCGAAACATCCGTCGTCGTCTTCGCCGCGGCGATGGGCCTGACCTGGCTTGGCACAGTGCCGCTGACCAGCGGCTTGGTGGCCAAGGTGTTTGGAACCACGCATCTGGGAACGCTCTTTGGAATCTGCTTCCTCAGCCACCAGATCGGCTCGTTTCTCGGCGCCTGGCTCGGCGGATTCGTCCTCGATCTCACCGGCTCCTATTCGCTGGTGTGGGGCGCCACGGCGGCGGCCGGCTTCCTCGCGGCGATGCTGCATTTCCCGATCAATGATGCGCCGGCGTCAGCGCCGGCGCTTGCGGTTTCCTGATATAAGTGAGCGCAGCGAAGTCCATGGCGCCGATGGGTTGCTCTTCGCCGCATCGTCGCCGTCGCGGCCAGCGGACGAGGCCCGCCGGCCCGATCTCTCAGAAGTTGAACTCCGGCCGCACCTCGATGCTGCCATATCTGGCCATCGGAATGTCGCCGGCGATGCGCAGCGCTTCGTTCAAATCGCGCGCCTCGATGAAAATGAAACCGCCGAGCACTTCTCTGGTTTCCGCGAAGGGGCCGTCGGTCATCGAGATTTTGCCGGCTCGCTTGCGGATGGTGGTCGCGGTGCTGACCGGCTGGAGCGCGGCGGCGGCGATAAAGTGACCGCGCTTGGTCAGTTCCTCATCGTAGCTGAGCGAATCGTGGTCCAATGTCGCGCGCTCGCTGGCGGGCAAGTCCTGGAACACTTGCGGATCGAAATAGACAAGGCACAGGTATTTCATCGCAATCTCCTTGTTCAGAGGGGTCGAACGCAAGCTAGTCGATCGCCAGCGTATCGAATCGACATTCGCGCCGCCTAATTCGAATCGGCATGATCCGGTCTGCGAGGGATCGCGAGCCGGCGCACATCGACCAGAAGCGAGTCCATCCTGACGCACGAAATGGTTATGGCCGCCGCGGCTGATTTTTGTCGTTTTTCGGACGCATCCTTGGTATTGGCGCTAGCGTTCATGGGCGGGTTGCCTCGGCAATGGCGCGCTCTATCGGCATGGGGCGCGCGGGCGCCGCCCCGGGGAAGGGACAGCATGGCTGATTTTTGCAAAAAACCACAAGTTTTCATCGCCTCCATGGTTGGCGTGGCATTGATGGCGGGGGCGGTCTGCGCCGAGACGGCGGCGCCGGCGGCGATGAAGCCGAAAAAACCCGCGCCTTCGTCGACGATCGTCGTCGTGGTCACCAACTCGCGCGACGTGGCGTTGACCGAGCTCGATGCGACGCCGACCGGGACTTTCATACCCAAGGCGATCGCCCGCAATGTCGCCCCCGGCAAGAAGGCTTCGGCGAATCTCGCCACCGACAAGGATTGCGTGTTCGACCTGCACGGAATCTATGCCGATGGCTCGAAGACCGAATCGACCGGCGTCGATTTGTGCAAGGACAAGAGCGTCAATCTCGTCAACTGAAGTAGGCGGAAGGCGCGATATCGCTGATCGATCTTTCGTCGCGCTGCGAGGCGCCGTTGTCATGCGGAGCATGACGCGGACGAATGCTTCGCATTCGCTCGGGGATGAGGGGCGGCGCGAAGTTGCGCGAATGGTACGGAACGCAACGGTTAAGTTAAGACCATCCTGCTTTCTATTGAAACCGCTTCGCCGTCATCGCGAGGGAGCGCAGCGACGAAGCGATCCAGACTAAGCTCCTGAAAGCCTTCGTCTGGATTGGGTCTCAAGGCGAATGAAGCATTCGTCCGGACTACCGCTCGCAATTGTGCAGGTTCACGCATTCGTTGATTGGGTCTTCATATGGGAGGAAGTTCAGGATGCGAGACGAAGGCTTTCAGAAGCTTAGTCTGGATTGCTTCGTCGCTTCGCTCCCTCGCAATGACGGAGAGTGATTCCAATAAAAGGCAGCACGCTCTAGCGGACTGCTGGGGTTGCAAAAGGCGAAGCACTGCAACCGGAAGCGAGCGATTTCAGAAATTGCGGTATGCGCGCAGGCCCCCGACCCGCCTATTGCGCGGCGCCCTGGGCGCGGGTCAGCGAGAACAGGCAGGTCTCCATCAATTCGCCGGAGCGCTGGTCTCCGGCGCGCGCGATGGCGTCGGGTTTGGGCGAGCGTTTTGTCTCGTCTTTGGCGATCACCATATTGGGCGTCACCAGTTGGATATTGGCGCCGATGCTGCGGGCCCGGCTCAGATTCTCGCGCAAAGCGTATTCCTTGCCGAGATCCCGCCTTTGCCCGGCGCTGGCGGCCAGAGCCGACCGGATGTTTTCGAGGAAGGGCGCGGGTTGGCGCGCCATCGCCAGGAGAATGGTTTCGCCGCCCGGGCTCGCCGCGACGGGAATGTTGACGTCGGGCGCGCTGGCGAGATCGCGGATGGCGCCAGGCTGGGTCTCGTCGAAGGCGTAAAGCTTGGATTGCAGCAGCCCGGTATAGCCGACCCGGAACGTCGCATCCGCGCCGACGGGCAAGCGGTCGTTCGGGGCGAGCGGCACGCTGACGCCGCCCGCCGACAGCGACGGGAAACTCGGGTCGGTCACCCAGACTTGCCAAGAGCAGGCGCCGTTGGTCGGCGCCTGTCCGGTCTGGGGCGCCATCCAGGCGATCGGGATGCTCGTGCCGGGCGCGATATCAGGATTGTCGGAAAAGCTCTGCGTCTTCACGCGCGCCAGCAGGCCGCGATCCTCGGACGCCATATGGAGGCCGATATTGGCGACCAAAGCTTCCGCGTCAGCCTTGCTCGACGCGGCGACGAGCCAGCGCACGCGGCTCGCGCCCGCAAAGGCTTTGAGGCGCGCGGCGAAAGCGGCGATGTCGGACTCATTGGCGAGGACCGCTGGCGCGGCCAAAGCGGCATGGTTCGTCACGCACGCCGCCGCGACCGCCGCTACGCCAATCAGAGCGCGCAGCGCGCGCCGAAAAGATTTGTCTTCGCCGCCTTTCCGCGCGGCCCGCTCTTGATCCTTCATGGCTTCCTCGCTTTGCTACGAGACGATCGCGCCGGCGCGTCAGGCCGGGCACTGGTTCTTGTCATTCGTAACCTTGAATTGATACTCGATCTCGGCGCCCAGCCGGTCCTGCAGAAAGCTCTCGGTGGTCGTCAATACCGCTGCGCCGGTGAGGCCCTGCAGATGCTTGCGCAGATCCTCCTGAAGCGCCGACAATTCGATGTTGCGGTCGCGCGTCGCCACCACGAATAATCGCACCTCGTCCTCGACCGGTTCGATCGGAATGGCGGTCATCAGGTCGAGCGTCGCGCCCGGCGTTGGCGGCGTGTTCAACGGGTGAAAATGATCGGCGTCGAGAATGACCGGGTCGGCGGCCCGCGACACGGCGACGATGAAAATGCGCGGCGGGCGCAGCTTGCTCGCAAAGGGGAGGCCATCGCGCGCCGTCACCCGCATCAGCAGCGTCTCGCCGCCGATGACCAGCGGCTGGCGCTGCTCGTCGAAACAATCGCTCAGCAATTGCAGCTTGTCGGTCGCCGAATCGTAGCGGGCGCGCTGCGGCTGGGTGTCGTCGGGGTCGACATGAATGCTGCGCGTCTGGCCGCCCGCGGTCTGCACCGAAGCCCAGGCGAGCTCGATTGGCGCATGGGTCAGCGCCAGCCATCCGGCGACAAGCGCGGCGATCGCCACAGTCGCGGCGACCGCGCCAATCGCGCGCGCCGGCGTGACGATCTCGTGCATCGCGAAAGGACCGAGCGCCGCTTCGACGCCGTCCAGCGTGTCGGCGAAGACGAAATCGAGCGCCGCGCCGGCGTCGGTCGCCTCGGTCTTAAGGCGTTGGATGGTCGAGGACTCGGCCGCGGCGAGCGAACGGCCGTCCGGCGTCGTCGAAGGCAGCACCACGGTCATCTTGGCGCCGGCGAGCGTCTTGCGATGCTGAACGATGTAATCGCCGACCAGCATCAGCTTGCCGCGCAAGCCGTCGACCGGGCCGACCGCCACCGCCGGGGCGCCGGGGCCGCCGGGCAGTTTGATTTCGCCGGTCGCAAAGACGACGCCAGGGTCGCGGCCGAACGCCTGGCAGATCGCCGCCAGCGCGAGGCCGAGGCCGGCGGAGCGGGCGTTCTCGTCGGAGAGGCGGCCGATCTGCAGATCGGATATGCGCAGGTTCCAGGAATTGACGCGGCCGTTGCGCCGTCCGAGCCACAATTTGGCGCGGCGCGCGTCGACGAAGCGGGCGACCGCCTCGCGCACGGTCTGGCCGATGCCGTAGAGGCCGAAATCGAAAAGCTCGGAGATTTGCGGCAGCAGGCGGGCGGGATGCGCTTCGGGCGCGACATCGCCGGCGATGGCCTCGAACACCTGAGCAGATTCGCCGTTCGCGCCGACCAGCGGCACGAACACGCGAGCGATCATAGCGCGCCGTCCAGCAACTGGAGTTCGAAAGCCGACAGATCAGCATCGCTGATCGTCGAAGCCTCGAACACCAGATGGAGCCGACCGTCGCGGTCGAACATGCCGTCAGCCGACAGGCTGGCGCCGAAGCGGACCCGCGCGGCGCGATTGGCGTAGGCCGACAGGCCGACGAGGCCCTGGGCCTGCAGCTCCATCACATGGGCGCCGCCCGGTTCATGCGAAAGCTTGGCCAGGACCAGACCGTCCGAGCTCATCAAGCCGGCATCCGGGAAGCGCCATTCCCCCGGCCCCTTGGCGGCGAGCGCCTGGAAGGCGGTCGTCGGCCGGCCAAGCGCGCGTCCGCGCCGCAGGTCTTCCTGCGCCAGCGCCGTCTGGGTGGTCACCCGAAGCGTGCGCAGGAAGCGCGCCGCCTCACGTTTATCGAATTGATTTGTCATGGAAATCTCCTTAACCAGCATTTCCGCCCATGCAGGCCTCTGATCACTGGCATTTGATTACGGTCTGGAGGATTCCGTCTTCCACACGAATTTGGCGGTCCGGCTCGAAAGATCGTCGATATAGGCCTCGAGATTGTTGTCGAAATCGGCCTTCAGGCGTCGTCTGAGATAAAGGTTGGAGCCCATCACGTCGGCGAGCGACCGCCCGGCCATGATCGAGGCGAGGAGGGTCATCTCCTGGGCGTCGATGACGCCGGCGGACACGGCTCCTTGTAGGAACGGCGCCGCCTCCTCGGCGTTCATCAGCGGTTCGTCGGTCTCGTCGGCCAAAGCCTCGCTTTGCGTCGCCTCCATCACGTCGAAAGACAGGAGGAAAGTCTGGTCCTGGCCGGCCAGGCGGGTCAGGATCGCCGATCCGAGCAGGCTCAAGGCAAAGGCTTTGACGTCCTTATAGCCGGGGATCGGCGCCGAGAAGAACGCGACTTCAAGCTCTCTTTGGTCGGGCCGGCGGCCGAATTGGCCGTTCATCTCGGCCTTCAGGATTTTGAGAAAGCCGTTGGCGGCCTTCAGCGTATTGACCCCCACCGCATCGTCGCCGACCAGCCATTCCTTGGGGCAAAGTCCGAGCCGCAGCACCTCCGCATAGGGGCGATTGGCGGCGTCGAGGCATTTCAGGATGCGGTTGGAGAGTTCGAACAGGTCGCGCTTGTCGAGGAACCGGCGCATTTTCGGCTCCCCGCCCATCAACGCCTTCCAGATCGACAGCGAGCCGGCGGCGCGCAAAGCGCGCGGGCCGATCGCATGCGAGGAGATCAGCGTGGCGAGGTTGTCGGCCGAGGAGGGGCCGTCGCCGCGGGCGCCGATCGGGCGGTCGAGAACATTGTCGAAATAGAATTCGGCGGCGTCTTCCGGGCTGTTGGGCGGCGGATAGGCCCAGGCGCCGACCAGCACGTCGCAATATTTGCGGTTGGAGACCAGGCTGCGGTGGACGCGCTCATAAAGCGAGAACGGCTTGATCGCGACGATTTCGTCGTCGTCGCTCAAACTGTCGTTGCCATTGACGAGATTGGCGAGATGGCCGGCGAAATAGGCGACAATGTCGCGGCCGCTCTTGGGTGCGCTGGCTGGGCTCATGGGCGACGCTCTTGCTGCAATGCTTTCTCCGGTTCAGCGAATCATCGCCTGGGCGGCGCTTGGTCTAATCGAAATTGTGGTTCCCGGCACTTATTGGCAGCCGGTTTGAAAGCTTCAGGACGCCCTGTCCAGGCCGCTCGAAATCCCCCAAGAGGACGATTGTATCATAGACGATCGGCGTTGTTGGCGCTTGTGGATTGCAATATTGGCTTAACCTTTCCCACGCCGCGTCGCCCGCCCGTCAAGTGGAGGCCGCAACCAGGCGGCGCGGCCTCGCAAGGGATCCCAACACTTTCCTTACGCCCTGCCGTCGAATGCGGAATGGATCGCTTATGCCTTTCGGGCGCATCACCCCGCCTCAAGCTGGAGCCGATTCCCGCGTCCTGAAATTGCGCGACGCTGGGTGTAAGGATCGCTATCATTGTCGGGTTGTGACTCGACGCTGAGGCTTCATGGGGCAGGAGCGAGACCTCCACCGTCGGCCCGACCCCGACGCGCTGCTGGCGCTGGTGGGCCGGCAGGCGCGCGGCCGGCTCTGGGTGTTCCTCGGCGCCGCGCCCGGCGTCGGCAAGACCTATGCGATGCTGGCGCGCGCCCGCGCGCTGAAGCGCGACGGCGTCGATGTGGTCGTCGGCCTCGTCGAGACGCATGGCCGCTCGGAGACCGCGGCGCTGACCGAGGGTCTCGAAATCCTGCCGCGCCGCAAGATTCACTATCGCGGCCAGGACATCGAGGAATTCGACATCGATGCGGCGCTGGCGCGCAAGCCCAAACTGATCATCGTCGACGAACTCGCCCATACCAACGCCCCCGACAGCCGCCATCCCAAGCGCTGGCAGGATGTCGAGGAATTGCTCGACGCGCAGATCGACGTCTGGACCGCGCTCAATATCCAGCATATCGAGAGCCTCGCCGATGTCGTCGCGCGCATCACTGGCATTGCGGTGCGCGAGACGGTGCCCGATACGGTGCTGCGCGACGCCGCCGACATCGTGCTTGTCGACATCACCTCGGACGAACTGATCCAGCGCCTGAAGGAGGGCAAGGTCTATCTGCCCGAGACGGCGCGCCTCGCGCAGCAGAATTTCTTCACGATCGGCAATCTGACCGCCTTGCGCGAACTCGCTTTGCGGCGGACGGCGGCGCGGGTCGACGACCAGATGGTCGATTATCTCAGACAGCATGCGATCGAAGGGCCATGGGAGACTTCCGAGCGCCTGCTCGTCTGTGTCGGCCCCGACGCGATTTCCGAAGCAGTCGTGCGCACCGCCAGCCGCCTCGCCACCGGCCTCAACGCGAGCTTCGTGGCGGTGAGCGTGCAACTCGCCGGCCGCGAGGAGACCGATCCTGTCAAAGCCAAGCGCGTCGAGGACGCGCTGCGCCTGGCCGAGCGGCTCGGCGGCGAGACCGAGCGTTTGATCGGGCAGGATCTGCCCGACGAAATCCTGCAATTCGCGCAGCGCGAGAACATCACCCAGATCGTCGTCGGGCGTTCGCGCGCCAGCCTATGGGCGAAACTGCGGGGCCGCTCGCTGTCGAGCGCGATCGTGCATCGCTCGAAAAACATCGGCGTGCATGTCGTCATCGGCGATGCCCAAGCCGAGGAGCCGACGCGGCGATGGCCGGCGCCGAAGCTTACCGGCCTGCCGATCGGCGTCGTCGCGGCCATCGCTTCCGTCGCCGGCGCGGTCGGGCTCGGCTATGGCCTCGACGTGTGGCTGCATCTGCCCAATCTGTCGATGATCTTCCTCACCGCGGTGCTGTTCTGCGCGGTGCAATTCGGCCTGCGTTCCGCGGTCGTCGCCGCGATCCTGTCGTTCTTCGCCTATGATTTCTTCTTCATCGACCCGCGCTATGAGTTCACCATCCGCGAGCCGCAGGAATTCTTCGCGCTGCTGATCTTTCTCGTCGTCGCGGTTTTCACCGGCCTGCTGGCCGGCCGCGCGCGCGATCAGGCGCAGAGCGTGCGCGACAATGCGCGCACCACGCAATCGATCTATGAACTATCGCGCAAATTGTCGGGCGCCGCCGCGCTCGACGACATCATGCTGGCGGCGACCATCTATATGCACAAGACGCTCGGCGCGCGCTGCGTGGTGATGATGCTGCCGGAGGAAGGCGAGCTTCATCTCTCGGCTGCCTGGCCGCCGATCGACGAGCTCAATCCCGGCGAGACCAGCGCGGCGCGCTGGGCGTTCGAGAAGGGCGAGGCGGCCGGCTGGCGCACCGGCACGCTGCCCAATGTTCGCTTCCAGTTCCGCCCGCTCGTCACCACGCGCGGGGTCGGCGGCGTCTGCGGCATCGAGCCGGCCGAACCTGAGGCCGCCATCGCGCCCGAGCGCGAGCGTGCGCTCAACCTGATCCTCGAACAGACCGCGATCGCGATCGACCGCGCGCAACTCGTCAAGGATTCGGTGAAGACGGCGGCGCTGGAGGAGAACGAAAAGCTGCGCAATACGCTGCTTTCCTCGCTGTCGCATGATTTGCGCACGCCGCTCGCCTCGATCACCGGGGCCGTCACCACCTTGCGCCAGTTCGGCGAGACGATGGCGGCGCCGCAGCGCGCCGATCTGCTCGCCTCGATCGAAGAGGAGGCGGCGCGCCTGATGCGTTTTGTCGCCAATCTGCTCGACATGTCGCGCATCGAGGCGGGCGCGCTGGCGCCGCGGCGCGATTATGTCGATGTCGCCGAAGTGGTGCGGGCGGCGGTCGAGCGCGCCCGCAAGGTCTTTCCCGGCGCGCAGATCACCACGAGTCTGGCGCGCGATCTGCCGTTCATCAAAGGCGACGCCAATTTGCTGGAGCAGGTTCTGTTCAATCTTTTTGACAATGCGCAGAAATATGGCGGCGGCGCCGGCGCTCTCGTTCACGCGCGCCGGCTCGGCGCCGATATACAGATTTCCGTCACCGATGAGGGCCCCGGCGTGAAGCCCGCCGATCTCGAACGCATTTTTGAAAAATTCTATCAGGGCGGCCGCTCGGACGGCCGCAAGGCCGGCACCGGCCTCGGCCTGTCGATCGCGCGCGGCCTGATCGAGGCGATGGGCGGCGCCATCCACGCCGAAAGCCCGGCGGCGCGCCGGCGCGGCACGCGCATCGTCATTCAATTGCCCGGTGTCGCCGCGCCGGCCGCCGCACAGGAGCGCGCATGACCGACCTTCGAGTGCTTGTCGTCGACGATGAGCCGCAAATCCTCCGCTTCCTGCGCCCCGCGCTGGAGGCGTCGGGCTACCAGGTGCTGCATGCCGCCGCCGGACGCGAAGCGCTGCGCCTCATCGCCAATTCGGCGCCCGACATGATCGTGCTCGATCTCGGCCTGCCCGATATGGACGGCAAGGACGTGCTCGCCGAGGCGCGCAAATTCACCTCCGCGCCGATCCTCATCCTGTCGGCGCGCGACCGCGAGGCGGAAAAGATCGCCGCGCTCGATCTCGGCGCCGACGATTATGTCGAGAAGCCCTTCGCCATCGGCGAATTGCTGGCCCGGCTGCGCACCGCCCTGCGCCATCGCGGCGGCGGCGAGGCGGCGCCGATGCATGTCGAAGTCGACGGCCTCGCCATCGATATGGACAAGCGGCGCGTCACCAAGGACGGCGCGCCGGTGAAGCTGACGCCGAAGGAATATGATCTCCTGTGCATCCTCGCCCGCCACGCCGGCCGCGTCGTCACCCACGGCCAGATCCTCACCTCTGTCTGGGGCCCGGCGCATAAGGACGATACGCAATATCTGCGCGTCTTCATCGGCCAGTTGCGCGCCAAGATCGAGAGCGACCCGGCGGCGCCGACGATCATCCGCACGGAGGCGGGGATCGGCTATCGGTTCAAGGAAGGGTAGGGGAAAAGCGCCGAAGGTTTGCGCCGCCCCTCATCCGGCGCTTCGCGCCACCTTCGCCCCGCTTTGCGGCTATTCGATGCACACATCTTTTCCTTGAGTTTTTTGACGAACTCCGATTCGCTGCAGGGGCAGATTCTGGAGCCGATGAT
>Ga0209006_10002596_pt1 | contig 16495 bp, 18 predicted proteins | sample JacPin_JW_Ref_O2_FD_188567 | JGI IMG/M metagenome (GOLD analysis project Ga0209006, IMG submission 188567) | Forest soil microbial communities from Algoma, Ontario, Canada - Jack Pine, Ontario site 1_JW_Ref_O2 (SPAdes) (version 2) | ecosystem: Environmental > Terrestrial > Soil > Boreal... | reverse complement strand
TGGGACTCGAGCGGGGCGGCGTAAGCGTCGACGAGCGCGGCTTCGTCGCTGTCGATCGTCAGCTGCGTACGAGCGTGGCGCACATCCACGCGATCGGCGATCTCGTCGGTCCGCCGATGCTCGCGCACAAGGCCACGCACGAGGCCAAGGTCGCCGCGGAGGTGATCGCCGGTCACGACGTGGAGCTCGACGTACGCGGCATCCCCTCGGTCGCCTACACCGACCCCGAGATCGCGTGGGTAGGGCTCACCGAGACCGAGGCGCAGCGCTCCGATGTGTCGCATCGGGTCTCGAAGTTCCCGTGGATCGCCTCCGGACGGGCCTTGGCCAGCATCGCCACCGAGGGCCTCACGAAGCTGATCGTCGACCCCGACACGAACATGATCCTCGGTGCAGGAATCGCCGGCACGAGCGCCGGTGAGCTGATCGCCGAGCCGGGGCTCGCGCTCGAGCTCGGGGCCGACACCGAGGACGTTGCGCTGACCGTGCACGCCCATCCAACCCTCGCCGAGACCTTTGCGCTGGCCGCGGAGATCGCCGAGGGCACCGTCACCGACCTGCCCCCGGCCCGTGTCCGTTAGACAGCCGGAGCTCACGCTCACCCGCGCGCACCGCATGCGTGGCGGCGCCACCTGGCAGCACGTGTACGCGCTGCTGCGCGAGGCGATCGTCTCCGTCGAGCTCGAGCCCGGCCAGCAGCTCTCCGAGAACGACCTCGCCGAGCGGATCGGCGTCAGCCGCACACCGATCCGCGAGGCGCTGGTCAGGCTCCGCGACGACCGCCTCGTGGAGATCGTCCCGCAGCTCGGCACGTTCGTCACCCGCATCAGCCCCGCCGCCCTCGCCGACGCCCAGTTCGTGAGGGAGTCGCTCGAATGCGCCGCCGTGCGGCTCGCGGCGCAGCGCTCCGACACCGAGTCGGTGCGCGAGATGGAGACGATCCTGCAGCGCCAGGCCGAGACGCACGCCGGCGGCGACCTCGACCGCTTCTATGTCCTGGACGACGACTTCCACCGCGCCATGTGCGACCTCAGCGGCCGCGCGATCGCGTGGGAGCTCAGCCAGCGGGCGAGCGGGCACCTAAACCGCATCCGCCGCCTCAGCCTCGCCCAGCCGGACTACATCTCGGAGATGATCGACGAGCACCACGCGGTGCTGGCGGCGATCGCCAACCGCAAGCCGGCGCAGGGGGAGAAGGCGCTTCGCCACCACCTGCGCATGGTCCTCTCGAGCCTGCCCGACATCGAAGGGATCCACCCGGAGTTCTTCGCCGGCGAGTAGCGCTCTTACACAGCTCCTACAAACGGCGTGCATCTGCGCTTAAGGGTCGGGGCAGATAATCGCCGCCAGCACTCCTAACCAACAGAACTGGAGGCTAGACCCCGATGCACATCTCGAACAGGCTCAAGGCGACGGTGGTCGCAGGCGCGCTCGCCGTGGGCGGTGCGGTGGTCGGCATCGCGACGGCCGCCGCGGCACCGAGCGCGACATCCACCACCCCGACGCCGACGACCTCTGCAACACCGAGCACGCCTGCCACGCCGTCGACGAAATCGACGACGCCCTCGACGAAGACACCCTGCCCGAACATGGGCTCCGGCTCGAGCACCAAAGAAGGCTCGTACACGGGACCCGGACCGAGCGGAAGCGCGCCTGCGGGATACGGCGGACCCGGCCCCGCCGCGACCTACCAGTGAGCGAGGCTTGCGCGGGCTGAGCGCGGGCGCCAGGGTCGCGCTCGCGCTCGCGGCGACGTCTGCGGTGCTCGCGGGCTGCGGCTCGGGCGCCGACACCGGCAGCGCCCCCAAACAGACTGCCGGCCTCGTCTCGATCGGCGCGGGACTGAAGGGGCCCGCCGGCCTGAAGGCGACGGTATATGCGAAGGGCCCCGAAACCACCGCCGCCTTCACATTCGACCCTCAGGGGCGGCTGTGGGTGAGCGCCGCCGGGCTTGAAACCCACGCGCACGACGGCGTCTATGAGATCGCCAAGGCAGGGGCGAGCCCGGTAAAGGTGATCTCCGGGCTCGACGATCCGCTCGGGCTCGCCTGGTATCAGGGGCGTCTGTATGTGGCCTCCGTCGGTCGCGTGGATGTGTACTCGGACTTCAGCGGGACTCGCTTCACGAAGCACTCCGAGCTGATCGCGGGCCCGGCCGCGGACGCCGAGAACAACCTGCTCGTGATGGCGCCGGACGGACGCTTCCTGATGGGAATCACGGCGACGTGTGACCACTGCAGGCCCAGCTCGAAGTACGCAGGCGCGATCGTCTCCTTTGCCCCCGACGGCGGCGATCTGCACGTGTACGCCAGCCGCATCCGCGCGCCGTTCGGCCTGGCCTTCTATCCGGGCACGAGCGACCTGCTCGTGACCATGAACCAGCAGGACAACCTCGGCGCACAGACGCCGGGCGACGCGCTTGCGCTCGTGGGCGAAGGCGAGGACTGGCGCTTTCCCGAATGCCATGACCAGGGCGGAACCGCGTGTGAGGGAGTGCCGCAGCCGACAGCGGTGCTCGACAAGCACGCGGCCGTGGGCGGCGTGGCGATCGTGACGGGACAGCTGGGCCCGACGCTCGGGACCTCAGCAATCGTGCCCGAGTGGACGCAGGGAAAGGTGCAGCGCGTGGCCCTGAGCAGATCCGGCTCGGGGTTCAGCGGCACAGTGATGCCGTTCCTGACAGGCATCGCTCACCCCCTCGCGATCGCGCTCGCCCCCGATGGATCGCTGCTGGTGGGCGACTGGCAGACGGGCACGGTCTACCGCGTCGAACGGCGCTGAGTTTCCGGGAGCTACAGCTGGCGGGCCCGGGTGTGCAAGCCGCCCTGCTCGTCAGAGCCTTTCTCAGGCACGCGCACCTCGATCGCGACCCCGGGTGCGATCGAGGAGTCAGCGAGGCAGCTGCGTGCGACCGATGCGATCACGCTGGCCGGGGCGAGGCACTCCGCGCACGCCTCCGGCGTGGCGGTCACGTCGAGCACGATCGCTCGGCCGTCTTGGCTGTCGCTTGTCGCGAGCGCATAGCCGTCGGCTGCGAGCATCGAGCGCAGCGGCTCGAGCGCCTGCTCGAGCTCCTGCGGGGCGCTCATGCGGCCTCGATCGGTGCCGTGACCGCCTGGGAGTTGCTGAAGCCCGGGAACATCGTCGCGTGGAGACTGCCCAGACCACCGCACACGAAGATGTGGATTTCCTCCGGCTTCTCCACCAGGTAGGCGTTGCCGTGCTCGTCGATGCGCCCGCGTCGTTCGAGCCCCGGGCGGCACGGCTCGGGAAAGTCCTCCAGCGGACGCCGTGCGGCCTTCCAGAGGATCTCACTCACGTCCTCGAAGCGAGGGATGTCCCGGGCGATGATGTCGCGTGCCCAGACCGGGTTGATCGCAACCATCTGATCGGCGAACACGGTGCCACCGACGAAGCCGTTGTTGCCCATGTAGGCGAGCGACTTACCGATCACTTCCAGCAGCTCCAGTCCGGTGGCGCCCTCGGAGTCGACGATGTTGCAGGTGCCGACCGTGCCGAACACGGTCACGGCATCGCCGCTCACGCCGCGGCGCTCGGCCAGCGGAGCCCAGGGAGAGCGCTCCTCCCACTCGCCGGCAACGATCCCGATCACACGCCCGGGCTGACCAAACACAGACTCGCTGCTGCGTCCCGACACCTGCCCTGCCACGTTGCGCATGACCAGCCGCATGGCCCTGCCGATCGCGGGCGCCGTCGACGCGGCCCCGCCGAACGCCGAGTATTCATAGGGAATCTGCAGCCGGTCACGGATCGGGCCGTTGACGATCACGGCGGGCACCACAGCCGCAGTCGTCGCATTGATGCCCTCGAGCCACAGCGGCGAGTCGATCATCGCGTCCAGCGAGCTGCATATCAGGGGCATGGACTCCGCCGGCGCGCCCGCCATCACGGCGTTGATCGCGACCTTCTCCACGATGCACTCAGCACCCGACGGAGGTATCCGACCAAGGCTCTCCGCGGCATCCCTGCCGCTGGCCTCGACGAACTCGGCAACGAGATCCTCGGTGGGCGCGATCAGCGGCAGACCGTCCCCCCATCCCTGCGCCAGCGCATCCGCGCTCATCCGCCCGACGTCCAGGTCGACCTCCATGCGCCTGCTCGCGAGCGCGCTCATCGGATCGCGCCCATGCTGGCCAGCAGCGAGGGGTAGGCATCGCGGGCGATCTGGCGTATCTCGGCCTCGGGCAGACCCTCGAGCGGATAGGGCAGGATCGCCATCCGGATATCCGACCAGCCCGCCTCCTCGGTAAGCACGCGTGAGAGGCGCTCGAAGTGCTCGGTGGCCACGAAAACTGTCGGATAGCCGCGCTCGAGCGCAGCCATGCCGGCCCTGATCGCGACGAAGGTGCACGACCCGCAGTTGGCCAGGCCGGTGACGACGGCGTCCACCGCGCCGACGAACTCCTCAAATGCGGCGATCGACAGTGGCGTCCTCACGCCCTGCGGCATCGGCTCGCGCCACGTGACGCACTCGGCGCCGTCGGCCTGCAGTGCCGCCGCCCACTCCTCTGCCACCCAGTCCCAGGCGAACCAGAACTCGTCGGTCTTGAGCCCGATCGTCTTGCCTCGTAGAAGACCTACGCTCCCGCCGTTGTCTCGCATCTCGCCGGTGTCCTCGGCGCGAGGATCCAGCACGATCGCAACATCAGTCAGCGTTGACACGCGCTGCTCCTTTTCGCTCTGGGATAGTTACGTGCAGCATGCAACTAATTTACCCTCCGGCGCGGGCGGGGTCAAGCCCCTATGGCGCGCGACGTGCGACGCCGGGACGCCAACGCGCACGTCTGGCTTCGCCGCTTCTGTTGCGAGTATGGGAGTCGTGAGGAACCGCTACCAATCCGAGCTGCTCTCAGCGCTGCTGGCGCTGGTTCGCGGGATCGACCGCGTGCACAGCAGCGGCGCACTCCTCGAACGCTCGGGCGTGTCACTGGAACGCGGCCTGCACCCGGTGCTGATGACGATCGCGGCACTTGAGCCGATCCGCACCACCGAGCTGGCGACGGCGCTGGCGCTCAAGAGCTCGACCGTCAGCCGCCATGCGGCACGACTGGAGCATCTGGGCCTCCTCGAGCGCTCGGTCGATCCGGCGGACGGGCGCGCCTCCTTGCTGGCACTCTCAGCCGAAGGGCGAGATACGCTCGCCGTCCTCTCGGAGGCGTGGGACGCGATCCTCGGCGAGCAGCTCGCGCTCGCGGGCGACGGCGAGCCGCGTGCGCTGGCAGCGGAGATACAGAAGCTCGTGCGCGCGCTGGAGCTCCTGCCCTATGCGGAGGATGCCTCCGTATCGTGTTAGACTGGCCCGAACAACGGAGGCTTCCTCCGGTTGGGCGGCGGTATCGGCCGGCGGCTCACCAACCTCGAAGGACCGCGAACGCATGAGCTCCGAGACAACCAAACGCACACACCCAACGCTGATCCTGGCGGTGCTCTCGCTCGGAGGCATCGCGTACGCGATGCTCAGCTCGGCTGTGATTCCGGCGCTGCCCACGTTGGAGCACGCTCTGCACACGAACGAGACCGGCGTCACGTGGCTGCTGACCGCGTACCTGCTCTCGGCGTCGGTCGGCACCGCCATCCTCGGGCGCCTCGGAGACATGTACGGCAAGGAGCGTCTGCTGCTGATCACGCTCCTGATCCTCACCGGGGGCACCCTTGTCTCGGCGTTGTCGAGCAGCCTCGCGCTGCAGATCGGAGCGCGCTTCATCCAGGGCGCCGCCGGCGGCATCTTCCCGCTCGCGTTCGGCATCGTGCGCGACGAGTTCCCGCGCGAGAAGGTGCCCGGCAGCATCGGCCTGCTCTCGGCGATCCTCGGCGTGGGCGGGGGAATCGGGATCGTGCTCTCCGGCGTGATCGTGGAGCACCTCAACTACCACTGGCTGTTCTGGCTACCGCTGCTCGCCTCGGCGATCGCCGCCTTCGCGACGTGGCGCTTCATCCCGGAGTCGCCCGTCCGCGTGCCGGGCAAAGTCAACTGGGTCGCCGCCGCGCTGATGACGATCGGCATCTCCGTGGTGCTGCTCGCCGTCTCGGAGACGACCACGTGGGGTTGGGGCTCGTCGAAGACCCTCGGCCTGATCCTCGCTGGTCTGATCGTCATCGCAGGCTGGATCTTCGTCGAGACGCGCAGCAAGAACCCGCTTGTCGACATGACGATGATGCGCATCCGCGGTGTCTGGACGACCAACCTCGCCGCCTTCCTGCTGGGCGCGGGCATGTACGCGTCGTTCATCGTCTTCCCTCAGTTCGCACAGCTCCCCAAGAGCACCGGCTTCGGCTTCGGCGCGTCGGTAATCGTCTCCGGCCTGTACCTGCTGCCGACGACGATCGGCATGACGCTCCTCGGTCTCTTCGCCGGCCGCATATCCGCCCGTTTCGGCTCGCGCGCGGCGCTGCTCGTGGGAACCGTGTTCACGACGCTCGCGTTTGCGCTGCTCGCCTTCGAACACGGTCACCCGATCGACTTCCTGGTCGCCGCGGCGCTTTTGGGGGTCGGGATCGGCCTCGCCTTCGCGGCACTCGGAAACCTGATCATCCAGGCCGTGCCGAGTCACCAGACGGGCGTCGCAAGCGGGATGAACACCGTCATGCGAACGCTCGGCGGAGCTCTGGGCGGCCAGCTGTCGGCGACCTTCATAGCCGCCCACTTCGCGCACGGCCACCCGGCAGTGACCGGCTTCACCGAGACCTTCCTGATGGCGACCGGGTTCCTGGTGATATGTCTGCTCTCGGGGATCCTCGTGCCGAAGCTGCAGACGGCGCCTGCCGGCCCGGTCCCGGCGGCAGCCGCCGAAGGTGCGGGCGCCTGACGCGCCGGCGGGGGAGCGTCGCGCTAGGGGCGCGACACGCTCTCGAGATCGTAGGTATCACCCACGAGCTCGTGGTAGTAGAGCGTCGTGCCGTCGGCGCTGATCGAGGGCGCCTCGGCGAAGCCGGTGATGGCGGCAACTCGTTGCACGTGTCCGAACGGGCGGCCGGCGCTCGAGCGTGTTGCCCGGTAGATCTCCGGCCCCTGCCCGAGCGCTGGGCTCGCCCGCGTGAAGAACAGTTCCAGTTCGTTCGCAGAGATCGAGGCCGCGTAGTCGAGCTGGCCCGCGCGGTCGACCTTGCGCAGAAGCTTCGCGCTGCCAGGGGCCACGACGAAGCTGTCGCCGACCTTCTCGAACAGCTCCAGGCCCGCGCTCGTGGGACCGACTCCGTCGGATTCGAAGTGACCGACGCTCACGTACAGCGCCTCGCCGTCAGCACCGGCCTCGACATCGAAGTCGACCACTCCCGGGGTCTCAGCCGACACACCGGACACCAGATGCACACCTGTAACGAGTCCGGCGGAGAACTGGCCGGAGTAGATCGTGGAGAGCGTCTGCGCGTAGCTCCGGTTGGAGACGAAGTAGAGCTCTCCTTCCTGATCCAGCGTCGGCGTACCGGATACCGTTTCGGCGACGTTTACGCCTTCGCCAAGGATCGGGCCCTGGTATTCGAATGTGTCAGCGTTGACGCGCGTGGCGAACTGCAGCGACGGGATGTTGGGAGCGACGTTGGATGTGTTGAACAGCAGGTAGTCGCCGTCGCGCGTGATGAACGGCTCCATCGCGCTACCCGAGTAGCCCTCGATCGTGACCGCCTGGGGTGCGCCGAAGGCCCGATAGGTGCCGGCACGAGCCGCACCGCAGAACGCCGGCAGCGCGACCAAGACGACAAGAAACACCGAGCGACGCATGTTCCCAGCCTAACTCGCTTCACATGCGGGCGTAATCGAAGAAGGCCCGGCAACCGTCGAACTCGTGGTCGGGCCGTTCTCCGTGCGCGTGCCGTGAGCGACCGTTAGTGTGAACGCATGATCCTCTACACATGCACCGACGGCACCGCCTTCGGCGGCCTGCCCGGCCCGTTCGCACATCCATGCGGTCGCGCCGCCAAGGCGCTCGACGACGCCGGCCACCGCTACGAGCGCAAGGAGGTCAGGGGCGGCACCCTGAAGCTATGGACGCTGCCGGCCCGCGCACACGACCGCGCGGAGATCGAGCGGCTCAGCGGGCAGCGCTCGGTGCCGATCCTCGTCCTGGACGGTGGCGAGGTGGTCACGGGCTCCGGCGCGATCGCGCAATGGGCGCGGGAGAATGCGCCCGTTGCAGGCTCTGCCCGTCGCTAGCCTCGCTACCCGTTGCCTTCGATCAGGGGCGAATGCGTGCCGACGATCAACGCGACGAACAGCACGAAGGCTGCGACCACCGACAACGCCATCATCCAAAGCCCTTGCTTGATCAGGGGTTTCTCGGGTCGATTCACGAGGACTGCGCCGATGATGAAGCCCACGATCGGCAGCAGCACAGACACGACGTAGCCGGCGACGGCTCGCCCCTTGGTGATCGAGCCCGGCTCCTGCGGCATCGGCCAACCCTAACGCGCGATCGCCGCCGCGGCGTCACCTGGGCGACCGGCGAAGGTACACGCGGGGGCCCCGGAGGGGAAGGAGGCCCCCGCGCTACTTCAGTGCGTCAGGAGGAGAGGGACGCCTCCACGACACCTTCCTCGGAAGGGATCGGCGCCCGCCGACTGGCCCATCCAAGCGTGTCCCACCGTGGCCGCCGACGACCACACCGAACGATTTCAGGTTGAAGCACAGGCTCAAACAAGTCCAATAGATGTTTCGGGGATTCCTATAGAGTCCTCGCATGGGGGGCTCGCCGCAGTTCAGGCGCGGACAGCTGCGCTGCTTCGTCGCTGTCGCGGACGCCGGCCAGGTGACCGGAGCCGCGCGAGCGCTGTTCATGACACAGCCAGCCGTCTCCCAGGCGATCGGCCAGCTGGAGAACGAGCTGGGCTTCAAGCTGTTCGACCGCTCGGGACGAGGAGTGACACTGACGCCGGCCGGCGCGCGCTTCTACGAGCCGGCACGGCGCGCCGTTGAGGCCGCGGCAGAGGCAGCGCTGGTCGCGGAGTCACTTGCACGGGCCAGCGAGGGGACGATCATGTTCGGGTTCCTCGGGAGCGCGCCCGCCCTAGACAGCCCCGACGCCGTTGCAACGTTCGCACAGACATATCCCAAGATCGAGCTCCGCTTCCAGGAGCTGCCGTTCCCGTCATTCCCCACCAGCTCGTGGCTCGCGGAGGTGGATGTGGCCGCCTGCCACGTGCCCCGCTCCGATCCGTCCGTGTGGACGCACACGCTGCGCGAGGACCCACGAGTAGTGGTGGTGCCGCGCGGGCACCGGTTGGCGAGCCACGCGAGGCTTCGTGTAACGGAAGTGCTCGACGAGACGTTCATCGGCTTTCACCCTTTCGTCGAGCCGTCGTGGGCCGGCTTCTGGAGCTTCGACGACGAGCGTGGCGGATCGCCGCCGCGCGTCACCGCCGACCGGGTGACCAACCCCCAGGAGGTGCTGGCATCGCTGGCCGTGCGCGACGCGATCACCACCGTGCCGGCGTCCGTGGGCAAGCTGCTCGCGAGCTTCTCCGATCAGCTCGTCGTGATCCCGGTGCTCGACGCGCGGCCGTCGACGATCGCCCTGGTCGGCCACGAGGATCGCCACAACCCATTGGTCGAGACCCTCGTGGAGTTCGCCCGCAGCTTCGGCGGCGCCGCCGGCTGATGCCGAGCCGCCGCCTGCGGCAGCTCGACCGCGCATTTACAAAGGACATCCGACAAGATCCGCCGCGGAATGCCCGCGAGCAACACGCCCCTGCGTCGCCTGCAGATCTCGACCGCGGCGACCTCCCTGGGCAAGTGGGCCTTCGTGGTCACGCTCAGCGTGTACGCCTTCCGCAGAGGCGGAACAGCGGCCGTGGGGCTCGTTGCGCTGATCCAGGCCGGGCCCGCGGTGCTCGCGGCGCCTGTCCTGGGCCTCGCGGGCGACCGTTATCCCCGCCAGCGTGTTCTGTTGGTGACCAACGCGGCGCGTGCACTGCTGCTGGCCGCCGTTGCATTTGCGGTGTTCGAGGGCGCCGCGGAGGCGGTGGTGTTCGCGCTCGCCGCGCTGTTCAGCATGGTCTCGACGGCGAACCAGCCGGCGCGGGCGGCGTTGATCCCGGCGCTCGCCCGCTCGCCCGGCGAGGTCTCCTCGGCGACGGCCGTGATGGGCACTGTGGACACCGCCAGCTTCCTGCTGGGCGCCGGCGCCGGCGGCGTCGTCCTCGCGGCCACGAGCGTGGCGCTGCTCGTCGCTCTTTGCTGCGGCGCCTACTGCGTCGCGACGATGCTGATGCTCGGGATACCCGTGGACGCGCGACCTGCACGTCGCATCTCTGAGCGGCCGCTCCCCGCGCTGGCGGCGGGCTTTCACACAGTGCTCAGCGACAGCAGACTGCGTCTGGTGCTGGGCATGATGGCCACGCTCTCGGTGATCGACGGGCTGTCCGGCGTGTTCGTGATCGTCACCGCGATCCGCCTGCTGCACATCGGCACGCAGGGAGTTGGCTACCTCAACATCGCCCGCGGCGCCGGCGGCCTTGCGGGGGGCGCCGTAGCCTTCGCGCTCTTCGGACGCTCGCGTCTGACGATCGCGCTCGCGCTCGGCGGCCTCGTGCTCGGCATCCCGCTCGTGCTCCTTGGCCAGTTCGCGCACGTGGCACTCGGGTTGGTTGCCTGGTGCGGCCTCGGGTTCGGCTATGTGCTCGTGAAGGCCTCCGGCATCGCGACGATCCAACGACTGAGCGGCGACCGCGTCCTCGCGCGTGTGCTGGCCGTCCTCGAGACGACGCTGGTGGCGACGCTCGGGCTGGGCGCGATCCTGGCCCCTGCCTTGGAATCGCTGGTCGGCCTCCAAGACGCGCTGCTGCTGACCGGGGCCGTCCTACCGCTGCTCGTGGCAACGCGCTGGCCTGCGATCCGCCGACTGGAGATCGGCGCACGGGTACCTCAGCTGCAGTTCGCGCTGCTCCGCAACTGCCCCCTGTTCGCACCGCTGCCGCTGGCCACCGTGGAAGGACTCGCGCGACGCCTCGTGCCCGTGCAGACACCGGCGCACAGCGACGTCGTCACGCAGGGAGAAGTCGGCGAGCGTTTCTACCTGATCGCCGAGGGGCGCGTGGAGGTCGTCCAGGACGGTGTGCTTATGCGACATCAGGGAGTGGGTGAGTCGTTTGGAGAGATCGCGCTCCTGCACGACGTCACGCGCACCGCGACCGTGCGGACGCTCGAGCCGACGCTGCTCTACGCGCTCGACCGAGATCCGTTCCTGTTGTCTGTGACCGGGCACACCGACAGCCACCACGAGAGCCTCGAGGTCGCGGCTCGCTTCCTCGCTCACAGCGAGGCGACCGGGCAGGCGCAGAGCTAGGCTCGCGGCGTCACCAGCACCTTCAGCGAGCGGGCAGGATCTCGTGGATTACGCTCATTCGAACGGCGGCGTAGGGGTATACGTCTCCGCTGTCAACAGGGGCTGCGTGAGCCGCTCGAGTGTGCAAGGTGCGAGAACGGAGCAGATGGGACTATCCGCCCCAGCCTGCGCCGGCGGCGGCACGAGCCCATAGGTCACGCTCCCTTCCCTCGCGATTGCGAGCGTGACGTCCGCGAGGACACCAGAGCTCGCGTGGCTCGCTCCAGGCCGATAGCTGACGAGCGTCGAGGCGAACCTGCTGAAGCACGCAAAGCCCTCGAGTTGTGAGAAGAGGGCGAGATGACCCGCCGCCACGGGCGCCTGCGGCCAGATGTATTCCAGTCCCACGGGGGGCCCGGTGCACGCCTCGTGCCCGGACCCCGCAGCCGCCAGGCTGCTGCGCCCGGTGGTGAGATTGTCGACGCGGACTTCCCAAGCCCCCTCACCGACGACGCCCGGACCGCTGACTGCCCAGAGGAAGGTGACGAGTGCTCCGTCGCGGTCGAGTGCCTGCACTTCGCCGTGGGCCGGCCGGGCAGTGCATCCGCCGTGTTCCTCGGGACAGCGCGAGGGGATCGCACCGTGACGGAGCGTCGTCAAGGAACGAGGGTGGGTGGGCGACCACTGCATGACCTGCCAGACGTCGCCATGACCGGGGGCCTTGCGCGCGAAGACGACAACCCCGTGCCACATCGACGGCGTGGTGTCCGACGCGCCGGCCGGGTCAGGAATCGGGAGCTTGCGTTCGCGCCCGCCGGCGAGTCGCAGGACACGAATCCGACAGCCCGCGCCCGATTGCGGTTCCACAAGCGACCCGCCGGGCGCCTGCGCTTCACCCACGTCACGCATTCGAGGAGTGCGCCGGCAGCGTGAGAAGGTCGCGACGGGCGCACCGTGCAGGTTCGTCCCGACGCTCACATCGAACGGCTGGAGACGCGGAGCCACAGGCAGCGACTCGACGCGACCTCCGTGAAAGGCGTCGAGCCCCCAGCCACCGCTCACCGGGACGCTCCACAGAAGCCAGCCGCCGCCCGCGGAGATCGGGGTCTCGGCGGTGACGCTCGCGATCGGGCCCGTCGGTGGTTCGCCGGCCGCCGGCGAGGCCGATGCGGCGCAAACCAGCGCCACAACACCGACCGCGAGAAAAGACCGTCGCCTCATGCCTGGACAACCTACGCGACAGAGCGGAGATAAGCCCTTCTTGACGACCACCCCGACATCAGTCCAGGCGTTCGGGCATCACCGTCAAGCCCTCGGCCGCTGCCGCAAAGTGCAGACGACGATCCCAGGTGGCGAAAGCGAGATCGCTGTTGGCAAGCAGCAGTCCCGCGGCAAGGTGCAGCGCATCCAGGCTGCGAAGCTCCCGCGAAACGGCAAGCCGCGAGGCATGCTCGACCAGCTCTTGATCGACCTCAACGACTCCGAAGGCGGGCCACTCCCGTTCGAAGGCCCGCACCGGCGAGCGCCCTGCGGACAGGCCGATGGCGCGCGCCGTCTCGACGAAGCCGACGCGACACAGGAACCAGCCGTCAGCGCGACCCATCACGTCCCGAACCGAGTCGCTGCCGGGCTCGGCCACGTAGCGCTTGACGAGCGCACTGGCGTCTAGATAGACGTTCAGCGCTCGGCGTCCCGCTCAGCTAGAACGAGCGCGGAGGCGCTGCGGCGCCCCTTCGCGAGGCGCGGCGCCCGACTCGACCGCGCACGCGACGGCGCCACCAGACGCCCGTCCGCGACCAGCTTCCGTAGATGATCGCTCCCAGCGGAGGAGCGCGCTGGGACGATGTCTGCCACCGCCTTGCCGCGTACGGTCACACGTACCTGCTCTCCCGCGACGACCGCACGCAGGGTCTCACTCAACGACTGCTTCAGCTCGCGTACCCCGACTTCACGCATGTGGCCACATTACCACGCTTGTGGACACATTGAGAGAATGGTGGCGCGGCCGATCATCCGCCGGGGAAGGCGAGCCGCAGAACCTTCAGAAAGACCGATCGGTACTGGCGCCCGAGGCGACCGCTGTTGTACGGAAGGTCGTGGCGCTCGCACACGGCCCGCACTCGAGGTGCGATCTCCGCGTAGCGGTTGCTCGGCAGATCGGGGAACAGGTGGTGCTCGATCTGGAAGGACAGGTTGCCGCTGAGCAGGTGAAAGAGGCGGCTGCCCTCGATGTTGCACGAGCCGAGAACCTGGCGCCGGTAGCGCCCGCCCGGCGTCTCGGCGCTGTACTGATCTTCGGTGAAAGTCTCGGCGCCCTCCGGGATGTGTCCGCAGAAGACGATCGTGTGCACCCACACGTTGCGAATCAGGTTCGCGACGACGTTGCCGGCCAATGCCCTGCGCGCGCCACGCCGACCGGCGAGCGCGGGAAACAGCACGTAGTCCTTGAGGAGCTGGCCGCGCGCCTTGCGCAACAGCGCGACGATCTCCGCGCGCGCCCTGGTGCGGGACTTCTCGCCCCGGCGAACGGAGTCGAGCTCGATGTCGTATACGGCGATGGCCCACTCGAAGACCGCCGCCATGAGGAAGAAGTAGATCGGCTGTGTGAGATAGATCGGATGCCAGGGCTGCTCTGGCTCCACCCGCATCGCCGAGTACCCCAGATCGCGGTCGCGACCGAGGACGTTCGTGTAGACGTGGTGGGTGAAGTTGTGCGCGCGCTTCCATGAGGCGGCCGTGGAGGCTGCGTCCCACTCCCACGCTTTGGAGTTGATCACCGGGTCTCGCATCCAGTCCCATTGGCCGTGCAGCACGTTGTGGCCGATCTCCATGTTCTCGAGGATCTTCGACAGCGAGAGCACGGCGGTACCGGCGATCGCCGCGGGCGTGAACCGCGCGCCGAGAAGAAGCGTGCGCCCCGCGAGCTCGAGCTGGCGCTGGGCGAGGATGACACGGGTGATGTACGCGCGATCGCGCGGGCCCAGGTCTGCGCGCACGGCGTCACGAATGCCGTCGAGCTCGCGGGCGAGCTCCTCGAACGGATCGGGGGCGCAAGCGGAGAGCGACGCCCCATCGGAGACCTCGGTGGCAAGCGCCATCAGGCGGCCGCGGGAAGCTCTCTCGAGCCCGGCTCGGCGACGTCCTCGGGGCGATCCGACGCGCCGCCGCCAAGGCCGGGGAGCGACGGCAGGGCGAGCTTGCCGATCTTGCGCACCACGCTGCCGAACTGCCGGTGCAGCGGCCCGGTGTTGTAGGGGATGCGATAGCGCTCGGTGATCTCGCTGACCTCGGCTGAGATCTCGGCGTAACGGTGAGCGGGAAGGTCGGGGAACAGGTGGTGCTCGATCTGAAAGCTGAGGTTTCCCGCCAGCACGTGGAAGAGCTTGCCGCCGGTGAGGTTGGCCGAGCCGAGCAACTGGCGGTAGTACCACTCGCCGCGGGTCTCGTTCTCCGCCTGCTCCTCGGTGAACTGCTGCGTCCCATCCGGGAAGTGGCCGCAGAAAATGATCGTGAACGACCACAGGTTGCGCAGGAGGTTGGCGCTCGCGTCGCCGGCGAGCACGAACGGGAGCGAGGGTCCGGACAGCAGCGGGAAGAGCACGTAGTCCTTCAGCGTCTGGCCGCGCACCTTGCGCCAGATGTCTCCCAGCATTCCGCGCTTCTCGGCCAGGGTCGTCTCCCCCGCGGCGAGCCGCTCGGCTTCGAGGTCGTGCAGCGCGACGCCGTACTGAAAGAAGATCGCCAGGAGCGCAGCGTACACAGGGTTGCCCAGGTAGTACGGATGCCAGCGCTCCTCCTCGGACATGCGCAGGATCCCGTAGCCGATGTCGCGATCCTTACCGACGATGTTGGTGTGGGTGTGGTGCATGTAGTTGTGCGAGTGGCGCCACTGGTCGCCTGGGCACGCGGTGTCCCACTCGAAGGTCTTGCCGTTCAGCCGCGCGTCCTTCATCCAGTCGTACTGGCCGTGCATCACGTTGTGCCCGATCTCCATGTTGTCGAGGATCTTCGACAGAGACAGCGCGGCGGTGCCGCCGAGCCACGCGGGCGGCAGGAAGCCCAAGAACAGCAGGCCGCGGCCTGCAACCTCCAGTCCGCGCTGGGTGCGGATGACCTTGTTGATGTAGTCGGCGTCGCGCTCGCCGAGGTCCGCGACGACGCGGGCGCGGATCGCGTCGAGCTCCTGGCCGAACGCCTCGAGCTGCTCGGACGTGAGACTGGGCGCTGGATTGGACATGACTGGCTCCTTCTCTATGTGGGGATTCATAGGTCGAGGGCTACGTCGCCGACGGGCACGGACACGCAGATCCTGATCTGCTCTTCTCTGGCACTCGAGATCTCGCCGGTGAGCACGTTGCGCACGACGCCTGAGCTCTTACGGCAACTGCACGTGTTGCAGATGCCCATACGACATCCGTATTCGGGGAAGAGGCCAGCGTCCTCCGCCTGCTCGAGCAGCGGCAGGCCGCTGTTGGCTGCCTCGGATCCGCTGGCAAGGAAGCTGACGCAGCCTTCCGCACCGTCGGTGTCGAAGCTGACCGCCGGCTGGGTGAACGTCTCCACCACCGGCTCGGGGAGACCGTCCTGCCGCCAAACGGCGCGAACCGCGTCGATCAGCGTCGGCGGACCACAGACGAAAGTGGCCGCATCCGCGTGCTCTGAGATGACGGCTCCCAGATGCGCACGATGGAAGCGACCGACGAGCGGCTGCCCATTCCCGCGCGTGAACCCTCGGGCGACGCGAAGCCCCTGATGCCGTTGCGCGAGGCGATCGAGCTCCGCGCCGTACAGCGCGAGCACCGAGGAGCGCGCGTAGTTGAGGAACCCGATCTCGCCGGCGAAGCCCTCGTCACAGAGGGTGCGCAGCATGGCCATCACCGGTGTGATGCCGCTGCCGCCGCTGATCAGCAGCACCCGCTCGGGCAGCGTCTCGGGCAGCACGAACTCGCCTTCAGCCTGGCTGAGGCCGAGGATCATCCCCGGCCTCGCGTGGTCGCGCAGATGGCGCGAGACCTTTCCCTCGGGGTGCGTCGAGACGGTCAGCTCGAGCAGGCCGCCGGCACCGTGCTGGGAACCGGCGGGGGAGTACGGACGCGTCTCGCGCACTCCATCTATGCCCACGCTGAGAGCGACGAACTGCCCGGCGCGCATACCGCGCCAGTTCTCGTTCGGGCGCAGGCGCAGCGTGACGCTCTTGGGGGTCTGAGAGTGGACGGCCG
>Ga0209006_10002595_pt1 | contig 16496 bp, 24 predicted proteins | sample JacPin_JW_Ref_O2_FD_188567 | JGI IMG/M metagenome (GOLD analysis project Ga0209006, IMG submission 188567) | Forest soil microbial communities from Algoma, Ontario, Canada - Jack Pine, Ontario site 1_JW_Ref_O2 (SPAdes) (version 2) | ecosystem: Environmental > Terrestrial > Soil > Boreal... | reverse complement strand
CGCCAATCTTTCCGCCGTCTTTGACTTTATCACGCTTCCCGCTACCTACCGTCGCCTCTGAAACGCCAACGCTGTACTATGTACTCGCAGAGATTTTACCCCTCTGTTCATTTATCCCGTTATCTCTCACAACGCTCAATCGCGAAATATATCCCCCCGAGAGCAAGGACGAGGATCTCCATTCCGGTTTATTGCAGATGCCTGCTGGTACGTCCCTCTTTATTACAGAGAGCGGAATCCAGGAAGGCAAGCTTTTGGAGAAAGGTATCCTTCGCAAACAGGTCATTCGTGATTTACGAACCTTTCTAATTTGCACCACCCAGGTATTACGAATATACGTGCTATCCAAGAAGCTATCTCTTCACAGACAGTCCACTATGTGTTTCCCTTTTCCCGGTTCGCTTTCCCTATGGATGTGACATCTATAGTAATTAGTTGTGGACGAAGGAGTGCCCTTTTCCAGGTACGACATGAAGATAAAGGCAAGGATAAACTGGACCATATTGAGCTAATTCTTCCTCAGACGAGTGTCACATTTCCGTTGAAGCCCTGCTCATCTTCTGATTTGTATAAGAGTCACGATCAAGTCAAACTACCGTCACCTGAGAAATTAGCCTTGTTCCGAATGTTAGTTGGCGGTGCGAAGTCTGGCAATGTACCAGTCAGGGAATCATTGTCGGAGGTATGATGCTGCGCTGGTCTCGTTCATTTCTTTAACAATTCTGATCACCAGTACATTCAACAAGAGTTCGTTCGAGAGCGGCGGGAGAACAAGTCCATGACAGCGGATGATCTCATCTTTCGGATGACAATGGTCAAGTATGTGCAATGGCACAGATGGTGGTACTTTAGCTGAGACACACATTTCAGGCTGTTGGCTCTATCGATGCATGAGAAAGAAGTCAGCTTTGATAGCTGGCAGCGAGTGAAGGCACTGGATGGGCTCCACCAAAGGAGACTCAATGAGCTCGACCAGTAACTAGTAGAGGCCGAATCCACACGACCACTATTGAATTGAGAGGTCGAGAGGTCTAGTCTCATGATAAGGATATGTGTGGGAAGGATGGTGTGAGGATGTGCTAACCGGGATTTGTCTGCATGTGCATGTGCATAATATTTGAGGCTAAACTCATGATACAAGAGAAAAACTGCACAACTACAAGGAGACCACATAGTCTGAGTTCTCATCCAGACTTTTCAATACTTCTGTCTTCACCATCCATCCTGGGATCCCTGATATTACCAATTAACTCACTTGAGCTCCCAGCTGAAGGTGGTTTTGAATACATGGGAGCATAAGCTGTATAGTGAGGACCAGGAAGTGACCCTTGCCCATCTGCTCTGTGCAGCACATATGCATGATAAGGTTGGGGGTATGAAGCCAGTAATGGAGCAGAATAGAAATGTGGGTGTGGTGGGAATCCTTGGCTCTCTCCTTCTTGAACTCCATGAGATTGTGGGTGTGGTGGGACCGGTGTTGTGATATAGAATGGGGGATAGAAGGCACCTTCACCAAGTTTAGGACCTGAGGAAGGAGGGTACTGGCTATAAAAGCTAGGAGGGTACATGACTGGACCTATGTATGGACCCATTGGCGGCACCCCACTATTGACTGGCATTCCATTGGGTATGGGTATGGCCTGTTGTGTGGGCATGTCGATTTGTTCGACGGTATTGCCTACGCGATCTCAATAGAATCAGATACGGAATTAATGTTACCCTCCACGTTGACGAAGAAGGATAGACCCAAACTCACCCTTTCCATCGCGCTTCTTGTAAGGGCCCCTCTTAATCCCCTTTTTCCTCTCCTTCCTCTGTGAATCGACGCATTCTTCCGCGATGCCGTACTTGACACAGCGTAGGCAGGGTCTGGCGTCGTCACATTTCTTGCAGGCTTTCTGGCAATTCGTGCACGCGTTCTTTACTTGTCTGCGTTTGGATCGGAGCGAAGGTTGAGTTGGAACGAGTCCAGGGGGGAAGGGATACATATGCAGCGGCATGCCACTGTAGCCGGCGGACTGCATAGTCATCGAAGGTTGAACTGAATCGTTTGATGGCGAATCCTGGGTTTCATCGCCATCGGGACTCTTGTCGTCTGCCGAGGCCATGATTGACGTTCGCCAGCGACCTGAACGTAAGAAGATTCGATTGCCTCGCTGCCTCGCTGAGTGAACTGAGTTGGAGACTGAGTTGAAACAACTTGTTCTCTCCACGGTCGATTCTGCACAAAGTCATCGATCCAACGAGTGTCTCGCTTCGAAAAAAGACCACAGCGGGTTCATCAAGCCCCAGCTCCTCTATCCCTTCACTTCGTAGGTCGCTTGTCCACCAAGACTATCTCGGTGGTTGGCGAACGAACAATCCCCCAGGCGGCTAGCGGGCAGAGACACCGTCCACGCTGAATAGGTCTTGAACGTGTTCGCCTCTCAATGATCAATGCAAAGAGCAGTGGGTAAACGTTGGCAACGTCGTAGCAATTACAAGTGTCCCTTAAACGCGAAAAAAATTACAGGGTCTTGGGGCAATTTATAGAGGTCGTTGGTGATAATGTACCAGGATGTGGTGGTAAATCATTCGCTTTGCTATTCTACGCTGCGAGTTTCTGTGGGGCCATAGTTTGTTTATGGACCGATCGGCCGTCGTCATGTTGTATGACTCGCTAATTCAGTGTAACGTTGTGCACTCCTGGTGATCATTTCATAGGTATGTAAGATCCTCTCTATCACTATGTCCTGCCTTGCAAATCTTCAGAAAGTCGTCTGCTCAGATACCTCCATAGCAGCCATCCGGGTTGCCACCTGGCTCATGACAGGGCGACCACTCGCATTCGAGTACCAACATTCTTCCATGAGCATCCATAACGCGTCCGTCAGCCATTGCTTTGAGTCGGGATCCTTCGGTCGTGGAGGCGTCATCTTCATTATCACTACATCATGAATGACGGAGGCGTCACGTTTTCGGTGTGCGTACGGGCGCTTCATGGTAAGTAGTTCCAGGATGGCCATAGCGAACGAGTACGTATCGGCTTCCATTGTAGGAGATAAGATGGAACCGTCAATGAGTTCCGGAGCCAGCCATCGTGCGGAGCCACCAGCCGTCAGTGTCATTGATGCCGCTTTTTCTGTCACCTCTTCTATGACGCTTGACATCCCGAAGTCACATATGCAAGCCTCTCCCTGATATAGTCACTCAAAAGAGGCTTAAGGCCCCGAGCACTTGGGTCACTCACAGATGAGGATACGAGTATGTTGGCCTTGGGATCAAACGTCAGTCATTCCTGTGGTTCAACTCAATTGGAAACGTACACATTTTACTGATTGAAGAGGGATATTAGAGTAGGTTGAAGTTCAGAAAACATCGCCACACACCATTCCCATGAATCACATTGCAAGCATGTAAGTAGGCTATCCCCCGAGCTGCTCCTGACAACTGGGAGAAGTTGAACTACGGATCTTCCGTGCCAACCATATCAACCCACCAGATTTATTTTGTTGGCCTGGGGGTTGGATTTGACGTAACTGGGCAGGGATTTGAGTGTGGCAAGTGGATGAACAATAACGACATACTCCAAGACGTTTCCGTTTTCCTGCCAGGGTGAAACCTATTACAGTCATTGTAGGTGACGTCAGTAGATGAATCAGAACTTGTTCGCAATCACCATGTGTATATTTTGATCTAGATCAGTTACAATGCCATAAAATGGTAAAATATGATCATGCTGAAGCTTTGCCCAAACAGTGAGTTCATGTTCGAAACGCTGTGTGGAGGGGGGTGAATTTGCACGAAGTAATACTCGAGTGGTGATTTACAGTCTGAGCCCTCGGATCCGAAGCCTTTATGTTCCGAAGGGCTTTCAATGCAACCTAAATGAGGTAACCAGTCAAATGAAGATCTCAAACATTCGCGGTAACACTTGCTTGCTTTTCGCATAACCACTCTCCGCGCCAGATGTCGCTATACGTCCCTCCAGCAACAGGAAGGTTGCCTGTCTTGGTGACTTCGCCATTGAGTCTTTTGACGGAGGGAGGTATGCCTGTTGTTTTATGCAAAGCAATTAAGCCACGTTGGTACTGAAGATACCGTTCCCCGTTGTGAGGCTCTGGTGGAGGAGATGATGTCAGAATGGTTGCGACTACCGGTTCATGTAAATGTTCGTGGGATGCGCCTTCCCGTAACTGTCGCAATTCCTATCACAAAGAACAAAGTCGGGCTACTTGAGTGGGAACGTGAGAGAGGGAAAAGGTGAAAGTCACGAGTTGCCCAGCCATCATAATGGGCTCCGCTACATGTTCACCCGCGCTTTGCATCTCTGCGACATTCCGCATCTCCTGTTGGCTGCTCAGAATTTGATATAAAAGATCCCGCAATTCAGCCGTATCAGAGCGGAGGAGGTCGGAAGAGTCGCGATGGGACTGATACAGCAGTATATTGGAATTCACCTGATCATGCCCAGTCCTTCAATGGATGACTGGTAGAAACAAGGTGATGCACACACCTGGAACAAATCTATAGTGTCCGTAACTTCGATTTCACATTGATCCAAACCATCCTGTATTTCTTTATTCTTGACTAAGCAGGATGAGTGAAAATGGTTGTGATCAGTGCGATATTACTCACCGAAAGACTTTACACGGTTGTAGTCAGAGAACGCTTTGAGTCGCTTGTGAACCTTTTCCAGGACACTGGTGTTGTGCAGGCATTGAATATATGGACATGGATGATTTCTAAAGGCATACGCTGTGACTTCGTCTACGACTTGCAACAGTTCCGTTCCTTCCAACCTGGAGGTCTGATCTCTCAGGGCGAGCAAGAGCCTGGTGCACTTGTTAGCGAGCTGACGGGACTTTCTCTGTTATAGTGATTAGGAAGGTCATCTTTACCTTCAAAATGGCATCCAAATGAATGTACTTCCCTTTTGTCCAGCCACTTGATTAGAGTAACTAACGATGCCTTGGAGCAAGGTCGCTGCCGCGCCCACATAGGGCACACCGCAGAGTGACCCAGCGATTTCTAGCGCATTCAACGATGCTCCTGCAATATTATCCATATAGTTTGGCGACAGCACGGAGACCAAAACACGACACGCTGTAAAACCCACTCTTCCGTGGAAGGAAAGAGCGAGACGGAGAGTTGGAAAACACTGAAGGTGGATCGAAAATACGATATATCGAAGTAAGTACGTAAGCGTTTGTTAGCGTGCTTACAACACGACGCGCCGTTCATTCTTCCATGTCTCGGCGCCGTTCCCAACCTTTCAAAGATATCGACCTCAACGAGCATCGCCAATCGGAGGCAGAAAATGTTATATCAGAACCAGACAACGTTGCGCGGGATGAACAGGCCCATGATGTATGGGAAGCATTTCGAGAGGAGCACCATGAAGGTACGTTCGATCCGGTTGCATTTTCTGTCATTCATCTCGCGGTTGTTTCAGCCATCGAACAACTGCCATTGTCTCTTCATCGGCAGCTTACCTTGATGCGAGAACTCGATGAGCAGGCTCGCGGTACGTGAGCCCATTTTCATCAATGTAATTATCATGAATTGGCCAAATATCTCGGAAGAATACAACGATGACCTTTTGCTATTCCTCCGCAAGTACATTATTCTGCGTCAGTCCGCGTGTGCACGCCATTGGCTCGATCTGCCAAACACCGTGCAGAGTGCCACCGTTGCAGAAGCGTATCAATCTACCCTCTCGCCAAACTTGACATCAGATGCTCAGGATGGGATCACAACACCGCCATCCGGCCCACTAACATCCCTTCTAACCGTACAAAAACATGTCACGCCTATGTCATTTCAGCCGCCTGATCGCAGGAAGAGTCCTGAAACCTCCCGAGAAATGCTTTCTCATATTGCATTACTTTTAGAGGAAATCTTACGTGCTTCGGAAGAGAAAGTCAATCTTGCGCAGGCCTCCTACGATTCGGTGAGTGAGTTAGCACTCTGTCGTTGCGCAGCAGTCCAATCAACTTTCAAGGTCGACAGGCACATTCGTCTTCTAGATCAAGCGATCAAGGAACAAGAGACGTCGATTGTTCTTGGTATACGCTCGGGCACACACCCTGCGCCTATCGTGCTCCCTGACATTGTCGTCCCACGATGGGCTCGATCATCACGCGTTACACTCAGCCCTGTGCCCTCCCACCTATCAAGCGATACACCAAACCATCCCTCTCAGGAAACAGGTGATGGCGACATGGCGCCTATGATAGGTATTGTGTCGGATGGGTCAACTGGAAATCAGCTGCGCCGCAAAAAGGGCGGGGGTAGCAGGAAGTGGCAGAAGAAAGACTTTGAAAAACAGGTATTGGATCCACCCCGAAGAACCACCAGGTCGCTCAAGCGTACATCCTCCCAGCCCACACCACCTGATCAGGACGAGCCGCGTTACTGTTACTGTAACGAAGTGTCTTTTGGTGAAGTGAGTTGCCCGGAACGATCTTTTGGTCCACCCGTTCAACAAGATCCAATAGATGATTGCATGTGATGGTAAATGGTGCAAGCAGGAATGGGTAAGTGCAAGGACATAAGTGACCGTCACCAAGGCTAACGCTGTAGCAGTTTCATCTCGGATGCGTTGGTTTGACGGAGGCACCCAAAAATTCCCGTAAATGGTATTGCCGGGACTGTCGTGCTGGACAAAGTGGGCGGCGAAACTAGTTTGGATTCGCAAAATGGTACTACCTACATCTGCACACGACTAATTGAATTCACAGAAAGCACATTGAGTTTGTTGGCTAGCATTGCCATGTACACCTTGCAGAGCATTCAGTCTCGTAGTGGTTTCATGTTTCGTGCCAGTATTCCGTTAACAGCTCGTTGATTTCGGCTGCGCACTTCTTGAGGCGCTCTGCAATCTGTATGAAGGGTTGTGTCAGTCACCATTTGATCAGCTTCCATGAAGCTCCTCAACCTGCTTGTCATTGTCACGCCTTTCCACAGCCATTTTTTTGTACTCCTGTTACAGGCAGTCGATAGTCTTTTGACCGGCAACCCGTTTATCCTCAGCGTGTATTGGTGCCCGCTCAACCTTCTCACATGCATTTGATAGTTGCTTTTCTATACGCTATCGTTTTCGATATGAGTGTGGCATTTCCAGGTTGGGGTGTCATGTTCCGAACCTCAGATGTTTTTGATAAGAGATCCCTCAGTCCTATCCTCGATAGCGGTGGAGCCCACGATAGCAATTTTGCGATTGATGCATTCAGGGGGCTGAACTATACGAGGGCGTGTACAGACTATTGAGTCCGTTACTCTGGCAACCTCATTGTTGAGATTTTCCCGCAGGGGTATTCGACCTTTGATAGTTAAACAAGGGGATCCGAAGGAGACTTTCCTTGTGCTTCCAAAGATAATTATTTTCTGTTTTGAGAGCTTCCATTGCTTGCACAATGGTTGCTTGGACCTCCTTGGTTGACAACATGCAAGTAGTCAGGGCGATGTTGTCTGAACGACACTGGGGCTCATCCTTGCCTCTCTTTTCTCAGAATGGATAGTCAGGATGCATGAAACAAGGTCAACAGAGTTGCTCACTTCAAGATCTAGATTTTTCTTGGACTTATTTACGCTCGGCAAGCATGGCTGTTGACTTGTCCCGAAGCTCTTCGACTAAGAGATAACGCCGTTGTTCTGTAAATTTAATGAGGTTGATGAAGGCAGAGAGCAAATTGATTGTGCGTTCCATTCCGGATGAACCATGTTGGTGGAGCGAAAGTCGCTGATTCTCGCGGACGCGCACCAGTCCTGACGATCGGTAAGAGAAAAAGTTGAAGAAAACATGAAAACAAGGACACACCGGGCTCTGATCCTCAAGGATCGCTAACGCAGAGTACCTGTTCGCTGATCGATTGGCAGGTTCAAACCTGCGAGTGAGTTGATGATATCGGGGATTGATATCTTTGGCAAAAGTTCCTTCATCGCGTTTAGATGATGCGTCACGTGCTTGGCGTCGCGCTTTTGGTTTCAACGTTAATGTCGGGCCCGAAGAATAATCTTGACGACGTTCTCCGTCGAAAAGCTCATAACACGACCTTTTCTTCAATGCATTCATTTACGCCAGTAGCAGGACAGAAGGTATCCCACTCCCACCTGTTTTCTGGTATGCTAATGATTTGCATTTGCGCAAGGTGTCAAAATTCAAACCAGCTATTCCGGCCACGACTTTCGATACCACTGGTTTGTATTTCCGTTGTGTGTGTGATGTAATAATGACCAATATTGCCCTTAGTTCGCCCTCACACTCCGAGTGGTTTGCCATCCTTTTCTACCCCAGGCTTTAAGAAGACCGAACCTCTTGCGAAACGCGAACTCGCTTCAATTTCCTCTAATGATTCTCAGTCTATCATTCCTAGTCGGATTTCTATCAAGCGTCTATCGTCCGACTCCCATTCGTCTGATACATCCCCTTCTTGGAAGAGAATCAAGGTAGCATCAATAGCGGACAAAGAGAATGTCTCTCTCCATACATCCAAAACAAGTGATAAAGGGAAACAGATTCTCCAATGCTCTCCCTACTCTGACCGCATGGATGTGGATGAACGAAAACTATCCGACAAGGATTGTACTTTCCTCGATCGCCCGTGTGTGCGTAGCGATGTTAAATTCACTGACCTGATTACGGTATGGCCCCAACACGTTTCATTCGCCTATCACTCACGCGCTTGTATTGCTATTTGTTTAGAAATCTACTGAGTCACTGCGGATCATCCTTCAATTCAACCACGAAGTCCTGCGGGAGAATATGAAGTCAATTCTTGATTACCACTTAAGTAATGGGAAAAAGGCAGATATTGTGACTCTCGAAGCAATCAAGTATTCACCTTCTATCTGTAGCCCATTGCAAGTACTGATTTCATACCAGGGCAATTTTAACTGACCGAATAGATGCTATCACCGCTGCCCTTCAAGCCCGCGAGAGCACGAATGACGTGGCCGAACTTTCGCCAGTCACACGGCTGAACCCCACTATCGAGGCTCACTCTCCGCCTTCCTTTGCGAAGGCAAATAGCCCCATCACGCCGATCCCAGAACCCTCAACGATATATCCTTACCTCGGGACGGTGATCATTGGTTCGACCCCCACCCAAGAAAGAAGTTCTGGCACAATCACGTCCCGTGATGTATCATCCACCTCCATGGAATTCGGTGCTGTCCAGAATGTGACTCAGTGGCCATATCCTGATACTGCCACGGTTGAGCAAGATGAGACGGCGTTGCGGCCGGGAATAAGCCTTCCTACTAAGCAGAAAATGGTTCTGGTCACTCCCGCTGCGCCACCTAAACCGGATGTCCCCTCTACATCTTCCTCCCCAGTCTGTCGTCTCGATCAAACTGCGTCACCTTACTACAGCGAGGTTATTCGCATACTTAAGAGCGTATTTTGCCTCCACCAGTTTCGGACCAACCAACTCGAGGCTATCAACGCGACCATGGCCGGACGTGACGTTTTCGTTCTGATGCCAACTGGTGGGGGGAAGAGTCTCTGTTATCAAGTGCCTGCAGTGTGCAAAACTGGTGCCACCAAGGGAGTTACCTTTGTCGTTTCTCCCCTTCTCGCCCTCATGCACGACCAGGTGGAAGCGCTGAAGAAGAAGGGCGTTGACGTCGCGTTGTGGGATTCGGAGAGAACAAATGAAGACGTGCAAGACATTATGCAACGATTGAAAGGCAAAATGAAACCTAGTATGGTATATGTAACACCTGAGAAGCTGAAGGAAAGTCAGGCTCTGAAGAATATCTTGATGATGCTCTGCGAAACAGGAGAATTAGCCCGTTTCGTTATTGACGAAGCTCACTGTATCTCCACGTGGGGTAGAGACTTTCGTGATGCGGTAAGTTCTCATTCTCCTTTTGTTCGAGGTTCAGGGTCACTTATCTTTAGTATTATACAGTACCAAGATCTCGGCTCTCTTCGCAAAGACTATCCCAATATACCCATCATGGCGCTTACCGCTACGGCCAACCAATCAGTTCTTGACGACATTATTGAGCGTTTAGGGATACAAGGTTGCCTCAAGTTAACGCAATCATTCAATCGCCAGAATCTCAATTACCAAGTCCGCCCAAAGGCAAGAAATGTGCTCGAAGAAATCGCCGCATATATTAATAGCAACCACCCCAATGAGTCTGGTGTTATCTACTGCTTCTCAAGAAATAGTTGCGAAGAGGTCGCGAAGAGTCTGCGGGATAAATACAACATTAGCGCGAAGCATTATCACGCGAGGATGCCCGCAAGGGACAAGGCAGCGGTACAGGGAGATTGGCAGAATGGGACGTGCGATGTCATTGTCGCTACGGTACGTGTAAGTGTAACCCCAATTTCCACCCCTTGAGTGTTTGCTGGCAGATTGCATTCGGCATGGGCATTGATAAACCTGATGGTATTCCCTGAAATTGTGCCTTGACTATGCATGTTGCTAATGGGTCGTACAGTGCGTTTCGTCATACATTATTTCTTGCCAAAGTCTTTGGACGGGTAAGATCTTACTGGACCATCGTGCTTTATCCTGAAATCTCATTTACCTAATAGATATTACCAAGAAACGGGACGTGCTGGCCGGGACGGCTTACCCGCAGATTGTGTTCTTTGTAGGTTGTTTGCCTTTTAACTTACGAAACTTACAACATTTGTGCAGTTTATCATTATTCGGATTCCGTAGCCCTCATTAACATGATTCGCAACGACAAAGAACGGGAACGGCCTTCAGTCGAGGATCTCAAGCGGCAAGAGGGGGGTGTCCGCGCGGTCGTGCAGTTTTGTCAGAATATCGTGGATTGTCGTCGCGTACAACTCTTGTCTTACTTCGGGGAGACCTTCAATCCCAACGACTGTCACAAGTTCTGCGACAACTGCCTCGATAGCTCAGAGGTGGTCACGCAAGATGTTACGGCAGCTGCAAGGGATGCTGTCAAACTTGTCAAATCCCTTACGCAGACAGGGAAGGTCAACGTTACTCAAAACTACTGTATCGACGTCTTCCGCGGTTCAAAAATCAAGGAAATTCGGGAAAGGAAACACGAAACGCATCCACAGTACGGCGCAGGGAGTAGTCTGTCCCGTGATTTAGTGGATCGTGTGTTCGGGCAACTTCTTACTGCTGGTGCTTTTCGAGTGATATCACTTCAAAACCAGTCAGGTTGGCACAACAACTACTTGGAGGTGAGCCCGATTCTGTCACATCATCCTGCACTACATACCACGTTGCATGAAGATTGGCCCCGCGGCAGATGAATACCTATCTGGGAAAAAGCTCACAATTACATTCAGGGCGGCAGGCTCGTCGAAAGCGTCATATAAGAAGTCACAGAAGGGAAAGGTCAAAGCTTTGAAAGTCGCCCCTGCTTCGGTTGAGAGCGAAGATGCAGATATATCGGCGGAAGGGTCTGATAATAATCCCTCTAAACTATACCACGATTTGCGAGGCCTTCGCGAAACGGTAAGTGAGCGGCTCCAAGAATTTCTCATTGTTAACTTGGTGCATAAGATCGCTGATGAAGAAGGCGTGGCTAACCAAGATGTGTTGAGGGACACTGTCGTTGAGTTGCTTAGCACAACTTGCCCTCAAGGTATTTCGCTTATACATCAGTTTTTTAATAGAAATAACATCTGGATTTTCAGACTTCATCGCCTTCAAAAGTCTCATGGAAGATGACTCGAGGGATTTTATTATCGATGATCCTCCTGCCCTCTCCAAATACGTGAATGAGACATGGCAGAAGTATGGCCAAAAATTTCTAAACCTCTGTATCAAACACAAGATGACTCGGCCTGCTCCTTCGGAGTAACATGCTGAATACAAAATTGAGGATGCTGGCGTATTTACCATATTTACCATTCAGTCAGTCATCAGATATCTGGCTGAGACCTCTGATCAATAAAATCATTTTAAATTTTCATCATGTTTTTGGGATGAGAAAGGCATTTGGAATCTGCTGACAACCGAAAAGTCTAGTAGCGCCTACCTTGTATGGGGGTTACTGTTGAGTGTTCTCAAAACCTTGGGCAGAAAGGTTGGGTATCATACTATGAAATTTTGGGTTTTGCTGGTGATCACAGTCGGCTGTTCCTAACTTCAATCTGAACATACACAACCAGCATGACAACTGAAACCGTGGCCGTCACCAACTACGTCTATTCTCCGCAACCTACGGTAGAAACTGCCGATCGGTATACCAGGACCACGTCTTATTGGAAGAATATCATGCCTCAGTATTGAGTAGAATGAAGTGCAGAAACAGAGGACTGACCAACCAACAATCGTCAACGGCGTGAAGTGGGCGGCTATTGTCATGTCGATCATGCAACGTCTGGCTTGGCTGAAATGAGTGGTGTGTCAGGAATGCTTTCAGTACCCTTTCCTTTTCCCTTTCCCTTGCCTCCGGAAGCGATCGGATGTGTGGCGCCTCGTGTTATGCCACCCGCAACAGGGGGGATGAGCTTCTTTGCTTGTTTCCATTCGCTTGTTGACTTGCCCGAATCCCATTCCCGTAGCTGTACTTTTTCCATTTTTCTTCGGGCGTTTTGCTCTCTCGTACGGTTTACATGTTCCTGGACTTGGCGGGACTGTGCCAGTCGGATTCGTTCGGCTTCTTGAGTCTTCTCGAAAGCATCTTTATCAGCTTGCACATCCTAGTGAAGGTTGAGATTTATCCCACTATCACAAGTGGAAGTCAATACGAACCATCCGCCTTTGTTTAATTTTCTCGTTCTGCTGTTTCATGCGTTCCATTCGCTGAGTGAGTTCTTCTTCGCTTAGTTTGTCCTTGCAACTATTATGCTTCCTGAAACCTCGCCTAGCAACACGACACTCACTCTTTGAGCTCCCCCAGTGTTGACACGATCGGTATTAACATAGGGTTTCGGTTTGTCTTTTTCCACTTTGATTGCGCTCGGTATTGAGGGTTCATCTTGAGGGGCAAGCTCTTTGGGTGGCGTGAGTTTATCGCAATCCTTGTTATCATCCTGGGAGTTCCCAGGTAATGCAGGGTCGGTTGTATTGAGACGATTCAAGTCAAGATTTAATGTCGCGGATGGTGTTTTATTGGCCATTTGTTACATGCGTGGTCGGTAACTTCCGAATTGGGTCGAATCCCCACCATGAGGCACACAGTCCTCGCGGTTAACCTACCGCAGCTTCAAAATCTTATAAAACGAGACCCGAAAGCATACAGAGAGGAGTTCCTCCAACAGTGGAACCACTACAATAGCCTCTACCAAATCATTCAGACCAGTCACGTTGAACAGGCATCTCGTTTTCGAGAGCTGGTCTCGTTTATCTCTCAGGTCGTGTCGTATATCGTGCTCTCTTTCTGCTTCTGACTTATTTCAGGTTGCAATATGCTATCCCAAAGAAACTGTTGATTTTCCTTCACAGTTGTCTTCTCTCTTGTTGGAACATTATGGGCAATTGTTAGCCGACACTCGCAAGTCGCTCGTTCAATGTCTTCTCATGTTGCGAAATAAGGGTGTCATCTCTTCAATCGAGTTACGGTGAACCCTCTTGTTTGCATCTCCTCTTGTTCCAACCGCGTCTATAAATAGCTTTCTCAAGTGTCTATTCCCTCTCCTCCCCCGCACGACGTCGCAAACGCTCCATGTTTTTCTACGAAAAACAATCTTATCTGTCATTCGTTCAGCTAATACTAGTTCAAAAAACCATAAGCTCAACCGCGCTGTCCAGGCCATGCTGTTCGGTATGGTCGAACAGGGACTCGAGGGGGAGGTAATCGGTAACAAGGGGAAGGCCCGAGTTTCCGTCTCCAATAATGCGGAGCACCGTGATGGCGAAGACGCTGTGTGGGCTGTGATCATGACAAAAGAGCTTTGGAAAGAACAGATCTGGTAAACCAGCAATCTCCGACCAGGCCGACTGCCGAGTATTCTGACCGTTTACAATCAATCAGGTCCGACTCAAAATCGGTTTCGATTGTTGCGCTTGGCTGTTTGCATCCAACCGTCAAAGTTCAAAGTGCTTCGATCCACTTCTTTCTAGGGAATGACGAACAGAAAGGCGACAGCCACGACGAAGGTCACAGGGCGATCACTAAGAAGATCAGCAGAAGTAAGAAAAAGATTCGGGGCAAGCCGAAGTCTGGCAAAAAGGTGGGCGTTCATCCAACTCTGATTATATGGCCCACGGGGTTCATTCCTCTTTCCGAACAGCAACTTTCTCCAGCAGCCAACTTTCCAGCTCTCCAGATTCTTAACGATCCTCAGACGTTTGCGGAACGGCTGTTTGATATGCTCCATCGCCACGACAAGCGTTTTTCCCTCGACCATAAAATTCTTATCATGCTGCTGGTCTCTCGCGTCATAGGCGTCCACAAGCTTTGCGTACTCGGTTTTTATACATACATCATGAAATATCTCACTTACCATCAGTTACGCATCTCCGCCATTCTCGTTGCGCTTGTTCAGTCGGTTCACGAGTTGTCACCACCCGACGCAATCACACCCATCGTCAGGAAGGTGGCGCAGGAGTTCATCCACCCAGGTGTGGGGAGTGAGATCATCACGGCGGGCCTCAATTCTATCAGAGAAGTATGCAGACGGCAACCGTTAGCTATGGAGGAAGATTTGCTAGGTGATTTAGTGGAATACAGAAAGAGCCGGGATAAACCTATAGTGGCAGCTGCAAGGGGATTACTTCAATTATACCGAGAAGTCGATCCTGAGATGTTGAAAAGAAGGGAGCGGGTGCGTTGTGCTTTTCACGAAAGATCATTCCCTGCTGATTGCCGGCCATGATCCATAAGGGTAAACACGCAAGTACGGAGGTCACTGGCAAAATCCAGCATTTACCGTTCGGATATGTTCCAAACGCTACATCAGACATTGACGGTCTTTTGGTAGTTCCCCTTACCACGACGTATAGGCAATAATTAACCGACAATTTTTGACAGCTTCTTGAAGATCATCTCCAAAAGTTGCGCGAGGAAGAAGGCGTCATTGTGAACGAAGACGACGATGAAAGCAATGAAGCTTGGCAAAATTGGGCAATCGAATCCAGTCCATCTGAAAGTTCGGGTGAAGAAGAGTGGATAGACGTCAGTTCGGATAGCGAGCAGGGTTTCGAAATCAGTGATAGCGAGGATGGACAAGAAAACACAGCGAAAGTAGAGAAGGACGAGAAGGAACAGGTGGCGGTGAATCGCCTATCCACTCTAGCCACAACCAAGGTAGCAATTTCATCTCATTGATAGACAGAGGTACTAACTTTTCTTGTCGATTGTCAGATTCTCACACCTGCCGACTTTGCATTGCTAAATGATCTCCGCATACAAGCTACTAAGGAGGATGTTCAGGCAGGTGGGCGCTCAAGAGCAAAGCGCAAATTAGCTGCGCTACTGGCTGATAAGAACGGACGGGGGTTAAGCCCTATTGATGGTTGCATCGCGGAGAGTGATATTTTGGCGCCGCGAAAGAAGACGAAATTGAGTTATGCTGACCGGATTTCGTCGATCCAGGAAGGTCGGGAGGGAAGAGAGAAGTTCGGGTCCCGCAAGGGGAAGAAAAACAAGCGCCTTCCCAGTAGCTCTACTAATAGTCAAAAGGTGCGCAACAAGCCTATCATGATGATCCTCAGCAGCAGGGCAGTCCGAAGCAAGAAGAAGTTGTCACTGCATGAAAAGCAACAGAAGTTGAGGAGGCATATAGAGAAGGTGAAGAAGGCACACCATTGAGCCTCTTGTCAATTATTACAACTACTAGGAGTTACCACTTTGTGCAAAAAAAAAAAAGATTCCTGGCTACCTTTATTACCTTTTTCAGAAAGGTTGGTGGAGCCCAAGTGAGTGAGTTACCTTGCACCCCCTAAAATAACCATATTGGGATTGTACTATGTAGATATTAAATATTTTGGAAAAGTCATGATCCAGCAGAAGATGATAGACTAGTTGGATTTGGATAATAGTACAAAAAAGTGGTGGATAAAGCTTGGACGACAGGATAAGGGCCCGATCTGTTGCTATGAGACATGAAACGAACAAGTCAAGAAGTTGAGGATCCCAACTTGATAGACTCCTGATGGTGATAGTGTCATTTGTGAGTAGTACATCACACACTATATATTTTAACTGTGCCACCCAGAGTTCTGTCACAACTGTAGCAGTTGTGGTCTTTGTTGTTCTTTGTAAGGGTTGATGATCTTGTTCGATTGTCAGATATATGATAAGATAAGTATTGAATAACTTATCGAGATGATTCCGGATACATCAGAGATAATATAGAAGATCCATAATGGATGTTCTGATAGAAGATAATGGATGATGATGATGATGAGGGAAGTCTTTCGATGATAGTGTGACTAATGTTGAAAGGGTTCAATTGATGATAAATCTTAATGGAAGGTTCTTAGAGGAACATTCGATTATGAGATAAAAATGATATTGTCATTGTCAACTACTAGAGAGGATCAGGATTACTGATCAAGGTTAACAGGAGATCAAAGTGGGGAAAAGTCTCCCACTTTTCGTGGTCTTATATACTATCC
>Ga0209006_10002594_pt1 | contig 16497 bp, 12 predicted proteins | sample JacPin_JW_Ref_O2_FD_188567 | JGI IMG/M metagenome (GOLD analysis project Ga0209006, IMG submission 188567) | Forest soil microbial communities from Algoma, Ontario, Canada - Jack Pine, Ontario site 1_JW_Ref_O2 (SPAdes) (version 2) | ecosystem: Environmental > Terrestrial > Soil > Boreal... | reverse complement strand
CCCGCCGCACGGAGCCCGGCCGCCGCGGCGGAACCCGCCGGCCCGCCCCCGACGACAATGGCCTCGGCGCTATGCATGGTCGCGGCGCCTATTTCGAGTACATGTACTCGCGGGTGAGCGGGATGTCATTATTCTCCTGTTTCGTGAACAACACTTGAAACAGCTGCAGTGACCCCGTGTTGAACGCAGCGATCGATCCCGACAGGTACAGGCGCCACGTACGCACGAAGGACTCGTCGGAGAACATTTCCCGCACCTTGTCCGCCACGGCTTCATACCGCTCGAGCCAGTGCCGGCAGGTACGGGCGTAGTGCAGCCGCAGGTTCTCGACATCGAGCACCGACAGGTCCCACGGCTCGAATATTTCCATCATTTCACCCAGTGAGGGCGGGTATGCGCCGGGGAATATCCGCCGCTCGATCCAGGGATGAAGCAGCCCGGGCCGGTTGCGTCCGATCGAGTGGATCAAGCCGCGCCCCTGGCTCGAGAGAGTCCGGGCGATGACGCGGCCCAATTCCGGATAGTGATCGAGGCCCACGTGCTCCAACATGCCCACCGACACGAAGACCTCGGCGCTGTCCCGGATGTTTCGATAGTCGTCTTCGACGAATTCAACCCGGTGCTCCAGGCCCTCGGCGCGGGCACGGTGGCGGGCGAATTCCAATTGTTCCTTGGAAATGTTGAAGGCGCGCACCTTGGCGCCATGGCGCCGGGCGATATGCAGCGCCAGGCTTCCCCACCCGCAACCGGCTTCAACGACGCGATCGCTCGCAGCGATTCGCAACTTACGGCACACGTGCTCCATCTTCGCGACCTGCGCCTCTTCCAAGGTCGCTTCGGCGGTCGGGTAATAGGCGCAGGTGTAGGCCATGGTCTCGCCGAGCCAAAGCGAATAGAAGTCGTTGCCGAGATCGTAATGCCGGTGAATATTGTCGCGCGATCCGGAAAGCGAGTTGCGGCGCGGGCGACGCAGCCAGCCGGCTACTCGAGCGGCGATGTTCGCACGGGCACTGGGTCGGTTGAGACCATGAAATACGGTCTCCATGAACCTGACCACATCGCCTTCGATTTCGATCTGCCCCGTGCTGTACGCATCGCCGAAGCGGATCTGCGCATCCCGCAGCAAGCTCCACAAGGTGGCGCGGTCTGCGATTCGCACACGTTCCGTTGCGGAAACCGCCGTCGGCGCGACGCGCTCGCCCGACCACGAAAGATGAAACTCTATCGGGGGGTCGCCGAGACTCGACAAGAGGCGGCGCAGCAAACGCGCCTCCAGCGAACTACGTTCCGGATGACCCGCCGCCCTCTCATCCCGATCGGCGATGCTTTGTCCTGATCCGGTCGGCATAGCTTCCCCACTAAGTCACGAACAAGGTGATCTGATTGCCCAGCGCTCGCATCCGCCGGTGCTGAGTTTTCAATCCACGCTCCAGTTCCTGGAGCCGCGATTGCAGGAGCGAGTGTTCCCATCGATCGAGCACCACACGCTTGGCATCGGCAAGCCACTGTTCGCGCAGATGCGTCCAGGTGGTCACTGCGCTGCAGAAGACCTCATACTCCTCCGCCACTCGCCGCTTGATCTGCTCGATCTGGACCCGTCCCGATTGATTCGAAAGCTGGATCTCGGCGCGGCGGAATTGGGCATCGAGCAGCGCCCGTTGAATCTTGAATCGGGGGACACGCTTCAGATTCCGGGCGAGTCCGGCCCAGCTCATGAGCGCGATAAACCACTTCGAGGGATCCCACTGCCACGCGCGCACGCCGTTGCGGTAGTCGTGGGCAAACATATGATGAAAGTTGTGGTAGCCCTCGCCGTAGGTGAGCACTGCGATCACCGGGTTGTCGCGCGCCGTATTGTCTTCCGAATACGGCCGCGTACCCCACATATGCGCCAGCGAATTGATGAAAAACGTCACGTGATGGCTCACCACGAGCCGCAAAAAACCCGCGAGCAGAAAAGTTCCCAGGACATCGCCGTCGGCCCAGCCGAGCAGCAGCGGCAGGCCGATGTTCATCGCCAGCGTCAGCGGCAGATAAAAGCGGTGTTGGAACCGCACCAAGGGGTCGCGCTCCAGATCGCGGACGGTGCGGAAGTCCGCCTCGCCGCTCGGGTAGTGGCGCAGCATCCAACCAATGTGGGAGAACCAAAATCCCCGCCGTGCGCAATACGGATCCAACTCGAGATCGTCGATGTGGCGGTGATGCACCCGGTGGCCGGCGCTCCAGATCAAGGCACTGTTTTGCAGCGCCATCGCACCGAAAAGCAGATAGGCGACTTTGAGGATCGGGTGCGCCTCGTAGGTCGCGTGCGCGAACAACCGATGATATCCGCAGGTGATCGCCATGCCGTTGGCGCCCAGCAGCAAGACGAACCAGATCCAAGCCGCGGCACTAAAGCCGTGGCTGAATCCGTACCAAGGCACGACAGTCACCGCCGTTGCAAAGGTCGCAGCAAACATGCTGGTTGTAATCCAATTTCGCGAAATCGATTCCGCTTTTACCTTATTAGCGACTGGGGTCATGGGAACACGTCTCTCTCCGGGCGATCAGCCCTCTTGCTTCTTGAATTGGCAAACCCGCCTGTCAGACGGAAATATAGCATTCGGATCGCGAAGATTGCAGTGCGGCAACAACATCTTGTATCACACCCGTTTCACGCCCGCTGTCGGAAATCCCCGTGTATGATTAGTGGTTGACCACACCACCCTACGGTCGTCAGGCGGCTCCGCCGAGCGTCCGGTTGAGTCCCGCCCCGCGTGTCGGGGTAACTCTGACATCGGGTTGAGAGCATTGCGTCTTGCCGCGCTCACCCACCCCTAGATACTAGTTCGGCTGGGCGAGAGATTAATGCACGGGGTATTCGCATGATTCGCAGGGGAACGCTGTTCGCATTGGTCGGAGCGGTCGGGATGACGTTTCAGGCCATGGCAGCCGACCTCAACCGGCCGGTTTCCCCGCGCCGCCAATTGGCGGTCTGCATGAACAAGCAGATGTCGGCGAGCAGGACCATTTCTTACAATCAAGCGACGGCGGTGTGCAAGGCGCAATTGAAGCCCAAGGCGCCCGCCTTGGCGTCCTCGATCCCACCCAAGCAAGGCGGCGGCCTGGCGAAGTGAGGCGGCAGCCCGCCTAGCGGCAGCCCGCCTATCGACTCGACCCCTTTAGGGGGAAAACCCTGTATTATCTGCGGACTTTGAATGGCAAAGTGTAATGTGCGTGAGGCCTTTTGATGACTGTGGAATCCTCGTACGGGCGATCTATGAAAACGCTGTTTCTGCAGGCGCCGTCCTTCGACGGTTTTGACGGTGGCGCGGGGTCGCGCTACCAGGCGAAGCGCGAGATCAAGTCATTCTGGTTCCCCACGTGGCTGGCCCAGCCGGCCGCGCTCGTCCCGAACTCGCGGGTTCTCGATGCGCCGGCCGACGAGTTGACCGTCGCCGAGAGCCGGGAGATTGCGCGCGGCTATGACCTCGTCATCATGCATACCAGTACACCCTCGTTCCCCACCGATGCGCGGTTCGCAGAACTGCTGCGCGAGGATAATCCCGACGTCAAGATCGGTCTCGTGGGCGCCAAGACCATGGTCGATCCGGAGGGCTCGCTCAAAGCCGCGGCCGCGGTGGACTTCGTTTGCCGCGAGGAGTTCGACTACACCTGCAAGGAGGTAGCCGAGGGGCTGCCGCTGAAGGACATCAAGGGTCTGTCCTACCGGGATACGGAAGGGCGCATCGTCCACAACCTGCCCCGCCCCATCCTCGAGAATATGGATGAGCTGCCGTTCGTCGCGCCCGTTTACAAGCGCGATCTGAAAATCGACAACTATTTCATCGGCTATTTGAAGCATCCCTACGTGAGCTTCTATACCGGCCGGGGCTGCCGGTCGAAGTGCACTTTTTGCCTCTGGCCGCAGACGGTCGGCGGCCATCGCTATCGAGTGCGGTCCGCGGCGAACGTCATCGCGGAAGTGCAGTGGATCAAGGAGAACATGCCCGAAGTCAAGGAAGTCATGTTCGACGACGACACGTTTACGGACACATCGAATCTGCCGCGCGTCGAGGAGATCGCGCGGGGCATGGGCAAGCTCGGGATGACTTGGAGCTGCAATGCAAAAGCGAACGTGCCCTACAAGACGTTGAAGGTGATGAAGGACAACGGTCTGCGCCTGTTGTTGGTGGGCTTCGAGTCGGGCGATGACCAGATCCTGCACAACATCAAGAAGGGATTGCGCACGGACATCGCACGGCGTTTCAGCAGCGATTGCCAAAAGCTCGGCATCTTGGTGCATGGCACATTCATACTCGGGCTTCCCGGCGAAACGAGGGAAACCATCGAGAAGACCATCAACTTTGCCAAAGAGATCAATCCCCACACGATCCAGGTCTCCTTGGCGGCGCCCTACCCCGGCACCACGCTGTACAAACAAGCGGTGGATAACGGCTGGCTTCAGGAAAATGAAGCGGCCAATCTCGTGAACGACAAGGGCGTGCAGCTCGCCGCGATCTCTTACCCGCACCTGTCGAAAGAGGAGATCTTCCACAGCATGGAGGTTTTCTATAAGCGCTTTTACTTCCGGCCGAACAAAATCTGGGAAATCGTCCGGGAGATGCTGGGAAGTTGGGACATGATGAAGCGGCGCCTGCGCGAGGGCGTCGAATTTTTCCGGTTCCTGCGCGCACACGAGGCTTAACCTAAGCGACATCAATCGTCGATACGCACATGTCGTTTCTTCATGCGCTGCCGGCCGCCATCGGCATAGCCGCGTTAGGCATAGCGGCAGGATATTCCGTTATGACGCTGCTGGCGGTGGCTGTCTGGCGGTTGCGCGGAGCCTCGGCCGTTGCGCAGGAACGGCCTCCGGTGACCTTGCTCAAGCCGCTGTGCGGCGCCGAACCGGGTCTGTACGAGCACCTGCGGACGTTTTGTCTGCAGGACTACCCGGAGTACCAGATCATCTTCGGCGTCCGTGATCCGGCGGACCCGGCTCGCGCCGTCGCGGAACGGCTGGCTGCGGAGTTTCCCTCGCTGCCCATCGACATCGTCGTCAATCCGCAGCAGCACGGCAACAACCACAAGATCAGCAATTTGATCAACATGCTGGAGCGCAGCCGGCACAATATGCTGGTGATGGCCGATAGCGACGCCTTTGTCGGGCCCGACTATCTCGCCACCGTGACGGCGCCGCTGCTGGACCCGAAGGTGGGTCTCGTCACGTGCACTTATCGCGCCGTGCCCACCGACAGCATCTGGTCGCGCCTCGGCGCCATGTACATGAATGAATGGTACCTGCCATCCGTACTCCTGGCGTGGCTGTTCGGGTACGAAGGGTATGTATCCGGGCAGACCATGTGCCTGCGTCACGATACCCTGCGGGCGATCGGCGGGTTTCGCGCGATAGCGAACCACCTTGCCGACGATCACCGCCTCGGCGAACTCATTCGCGGCTTGCGGCTGCGGGTCGTACTGTCGCCGTATTTGGTCACGGGGGTGCACCACGAGCAGAACCTCGCATCGCTGACCCGGCATGAACTTCGCTGGATGCGCACCATCCACGTTCTGCGACCCTGGAGCTTCAGGATGATATTCTTGAGCTTCAGCTTTCCTCTCGCCGTGCTCGGTCTGCTCCTCGCCGCAGGGGGCGGACTGCATTCCAGTGCGGTCTGGACGCTGTTCGGCATCGCGGCCGTGATGCGTCTTGCGCTGTATTGCCAGTACCGGCTGACGCATGATCCGGACCCGCTCTCCGACCTTTGGCTGTTGCCGGTACGGGATGGCCTGTTGTGCTGGGTTTGGTTCCGGAGCTTCTTCACCTCCCGGATCACGTGGCGGGGCGCTGAGTTCGATGTCGATGCCGACGGTTTCATGCGCAAGCCGACCTGAACACATTTCTATTCCGTGAGAGTCGCAGTTTATATCGGAGGGCTACTCGGCCTCACCTTGCTCGTGGCGATGGCGCTGCGCACCGACCTGCCGGCGATGCTGCAGACGCTCGCGTCCGCCGGTTGGCAAGTTCTTTGGCTGATCCCCTACCGCGCGGTGTACTTTTTTCTATACGCGATGGGATGGCTCTGCCTGCTGAGGCCCTACAACACCCCGGCGCGCGCGGGAATTGGCTACGTGTTCTGGGTCACGAGCGTGCGTGAAGCCGTCGATCGTCTGCTCCCTGTCGCAAGCGTCGGCGGAGGCGTCGTGGGCGTACGCTTGATGCGCTGGCGCGGCCTCGACCTGGCACCCGTCAGTGCCACCGTCATCGTGGAAATCGTGTTGACGTTGATTGTTTCCTATGCGTTCGCGGCGGTTGGATTGCTTCTATTGATCGAGTTGCGGGCCACGGGCGCACCGTACCATCGATTGCTCCTCGGCCTCTTGGTCAGCCTGCCGGTGCCGGTTCTGACGGTGATGTTACTGCGCCATGGATCGGTCTTCGCACGTCTACAGAAATTTCTGCGTCCCCTGGTGGGCGCCGGCGCGATGTCCGACGGAGCCGCGTCGTTGGACCAGGAACTGCGCGCCTGCCTGGATCGCTGGCGCAGTCTGATGGTGGCCGGAACCCTTCAGTTGCTGGCGCTGGCGGCGGGATCGTTCGAAATCTGGTTCGCCTTGCGTCTGTTCGGGCACCCCGTGGATGCGAGTACCGCGCTGATTCTCGAGAGCATGACCCAGACCATGCGGCATCTCGCTTTCGTCGTTCCGGCCGCCCTCGGCGTGCAGGAAGCTACCTTGGTGCTGTTTGGCCACGTGCTGGGCGTCGGCAGCGAGCTTGCACTGGCGGTTTCCATGGTGAAGCGGGTGCGCGAGGTGCTATGCGGTCTTCCGTCGTTGGCATCCTGGCAGTGGCTGGAGGCGCGGCGCCTCACGGTCAAGTGAGCGGCACAGTCAAGAGAGCGAAGTGGCCGATTTGAAGCCGACGTATTCACGCGGCAGCCCGACCGTCCCGTCCGGAAATCCCAGGTCGCCCCCTTGGGCAGCGATCGCGCCGCCCGCCAGCAGACTCTCCACCGTCCCGGATTGATTCGACAGGAATCGCCATGGATCCCGATCGGGCGCGGCGCTGGTTGGCGCCATCGCCTGAGAGAGTGCGTCTTGCAACGCGGCGATGGATGGCGAATACACCACGAACCCCTCCGCCGCCAGCGCGGCATCCCTCACCTTCAGCGCCTCGCACAGCCGAAGCTTCATCGGCGCATCCATCTCATCGGTATCGCGCGACAGCTGAATGTCGCGCCGCACCGCGTCGTCCGTCACCACCGCTTTGCGCTGCAGAAGTGGGTGATGCACCGCCCACGCTTCCGGGGGGCAGGACTTGTTCCGCGGTTCGAGTTGAACGAATGGATTGATCTCCGCTGGATACACTTTGCAGACTAGCGGCCGCCGCTGGTAAATCCCGCAGCGCAAATCCGGCAAGAGATTCGGACAAGCTCCGTCGATGCGCGCGGCAAGGATAACCACGACACGGATCGGCATGGAACCGCTCACGGCAGCAAAGGACCGCCGCCGTCGATGAGCGGATTTTTGATCGTCCGCGGGAAACTCCACCGGCCACGGCGTCGCTTCGCAGATGAGCTGAACCGGATGCCCGCTGCGAAGCCAATCGACGGATTCGACGGCCGTGAGGGGAATCTTGAGATGGCTGCAGCAATTTCCACACAGGGTGCAGCTGAAATGCGTGTCTCCGGTCATACCGGGCATCGTACCGGTTTATTGCAATCTAAAGCCGGCGGACCGATGGTTGGTTGCGCGCGACGTCTTCAACCCCACTGCAACCGGCGGCGATATACTTCATGCATGCCCACCGAAACCTTTCCGATCGACTTGAGCAAACTCGAGCCGCTGAAGCTCGATCCCTCGACAGCCGCATTGAGCGATGCGCAGAAGGCATCGCTCCGGCACAACATTCAACTCTGCCGTGACGCCATCGTATTCTTCACCGCGCTGGCGGGAGCCAAGGGATTGTCGGGCCACACGGGCGGGGCTTACGACACCGTTCCCGAGGTGTCGATCATCCGCGGTTTCATCGCGCACGGGGCTCCCATCGTGCCCATATTTTTCGATGAGGCGGGTCACCGGGTGGCCACGCAATATCTGTTGAGCGTGCTCAACGGCGCCATGCCGCCGGAACGCCTGTTGCATTATCGTGAATACAACAGCGGGTTGCCCGGTCATCCCGAGAAGTTGCTCACCCCCGGTGTGGAATTCAGTTCGGGCCGACTGGGCCATCTCTGGGCTTTTTGCAATGGCGTCGCCATGGGCAATCCGGGCAAGGCGGTCGTTCTCCTGGGTTCCGACGGCAGCCAGATGGAGGGGGACAACGCCGAGGCGGCCCGGCTCACGGTGGGCAAGCAACTCAACGTCAAAGTGCTGGTCGACGACAACAACGTCACCATCGCCGGCCATCCGCAGGAGTACATGACGGGCTACGATCTGAGCCGGACGTTGTCCGGCTATGGTCTGACCACCGAGACGACCATGGGAGAGGATCTCGACGCGCTGTATATCGACCTATGTCGGGCGTTCCGCGACTCCAATCCCCACGCCCTCGTGATCAAGCGGCCGATGGCGCCCGGCATCCCCGGCGCCGAAGGCAGTCCCGCCGCGCACGAAGTTCTGAAGGCCGAGACGGCGATCAATTATCTCGAACGCCGCGGCGGATATGCGGCGGCAATCGACATGCTGAAGGCCGCACAACCGGAGAAGAGCCCGCTCCGTTTTCGAGGGTCGTCGGGCGTGGGAAAGAATCGCGACGATTTCGGGAAAATCGTCAACGGCATTCTTGATGGAATGACCGCGGAGGAGCGGCTGGACCGGATCCGGGTCTTCGACAACGACCTCGAAGGCTCCTGCGGCCTGCACCATATCCGCAAGCGGCACCCGGATATTTTCGTGCGCGGCGGCATCATGGAGCGCGGAAACTTTTCCGCCGCCGCCGGATTCGGCTCATCGCCGGACAGGCAGAGCATCTACGCCACCTTCAGCGCGTTCCTCGAAATGTGCGTCAGCGAAATCACGATGGCGCGTCTCAACTTCTCGAACGTATTGGCGCACTTCAGTCACAGCGGCGTCGACGACATGGCCGACAACACCTGCCATTTCGGCATCAACAGCATGATCGCCGACGGAGGCGTCAAGCCCGGCCATTCCGACGATCTGACCCGGCTCTATTTCCCCGCCGATCAACATCAATTCGCGGCCTGCGTGAAGCGCATCTTCGGCGATCCGGGCCTGCGGTTCCTCTTCAGTACCCGCGCGCCGGTTCCGGACCTTCTCGATGCCGCCGGACAACCGCTGTACCAGGGCAAACCCTTCGAACCGGGCAAGGACGATGTGGTCCGCGAGGCGCCGCCGGGGGGCGGCTACGTGGTCGCCATGGGGGAGACCGTCTATCGCGCACTCGATGCGGTGCTGCGGCTTCAAGACCGGGGCGTTGCGGTTGGGCTCATCAACAAGTCCACCCTGAATGTCGTCGATTCGGACATGATGAAAAAAATCGCCGGCGCTCCCTTTGTGCTGGTCGCGGAAGGATGGAACGTCAAGACGGGACTTGGCAGCCGTTTCGGCAGCTACCTTCTGCAAGCCGGCTTCCGGGGAAAGTACAACCACATCGGCACGCACCTCGAGGGCTGCGGCGGGTTATGGCAGCAGATGGGATATCAGGGCCTCGATTCCGAGGGGATCGAGCGCGCGATCTCGGCGCTCGCGTAACGACGCCGGCCGTCTGCCTTACTTTCGTCGACCAGGTCTCAGTATTGATTCTGAATCTGTTCTAGATAAACATTATAACTAAATGATTACTTTAAGAATTTAGCACCAGAAATTTCTGTCGCTGGCGAAACGACCGGATACGGCGGATGCTATCTGGTTTGATGAAAGTAACACCGAACAACCAAACGTTGATACTGGCCGGCGAGCGCGGTTACGGCGTTCCGTCGCGCGGGGCGCTTGTATCGTCCCTGCCGGACGGCTCGAGTGGGTCGGTGCTGAAGACCGTGACCATCATGACGGCGTTACCCGACACCACGCTCGTCTATTTGCGGGCCGACTACTCGTCTCCGGGCGACTACTCGCCGCCGGCCGACGCGCCCGCTTCACGGTCCATCGCGACGGCGCCGAAACCGGCTTTGACGTACGCGCGATCCGACGGCGCTGCAAACCGGGCGCCCGGCGCACTGCGGGATGCCTATGGGAACCCGCGCGCACAAAGCCGGCACGTCGAGTTGTACGCGCAAACACAGCTATTACTCACGAGTACTGCTGAGACGGCGCATATCGACGTACACGCCTGAAGCGTGATATCACGAAAAAGCCGCGGTATGGCCGGGACTCGGGCCGGCTGTCACCGCATCGAAGCGCTGTGCCAGAGCGCCCATCAAGGTCGATCGCAAGGTATCGCGCGCGGCCGCATCCGGTGCCGACAAGCGCAGATCCAGCGTGACGGCCTCGCCGTCCACCTTGGTCAAATAGCAGCCCAGCACCGCCTTCTCACCGACATGCTCCTTGGCCACCTCGACCGCCAACCGTCGTGCCGCCTCGAGGTCCGCATCCCGTCGTAAGTGCATGCTGATCGAGAATAACCCGCATACGAAAGTATCGCTCAAGTTGAGGGTGACTTGGCTCGCCGCGATGCTGTTCGGCAGGACGATCAAATGCCCGTCCTGCGCCCGAAGCGTCGTGTAGCCGAGCGAAATCAGCTCGACGACGCCGATTTCGGTGCCGGTCGGCGCGGTCACCTGCAATGTATCTCCCAGCCGAAAGGGTCGATAGATGGTGATGGAAACGCCGGCGACCAAGTTACCGAGAGTGCTCTGCGCCGCCAGGCCGATGACCACGGATGCGACGCTGGCGCCCGCCAGCAGCGCCGTCCCCATCGATCTCAACATCGGAATGAGATGCGCATACAAAATCAGCATGACGACCCAGATCATCGCCGACCCCATCTGCTGGAGGAAACTGATGGTGGTACGGTCCAGGTGCCCATGCCGGGTCATTGCGGTATGGACGGCCAAACGCAGCGCCCTTGAAAGCAGCATGGCCGCGACGATGAAAATCACGAGGTAGAAAATGGCGCCGATCAAGCTGTCGGGTTTGATGTACGCCAGCACATCGTGCTCGCCCACTTCCAGGTCGTTCATCGGTTGCATTCGGGGCTCCTATGGCGGAACTCCGAATTAAACCATCTAGCGTGCCGGACCGCGAATGATGCGTGCAGGTGCCCGCCGCTCATCGCTCACTTCAGGCTGACTTTCCGGGCGATGCAGAATCGGATACGCAAAACTCGCAAGATGCGAGTGAATTCGCCGAAGATCGCGGACAGATCGCAGCAAAAGGCCGCTCTCTTCCGCCACTCTCTCGGCGGTTTCAGATTCAGCGAGACGACTGGTCGCCGCGGCTGTCCGCAGGCATCTGACGCTCAATGCCATCGCCGCAGCTTCGAATTCGCGAAACATGTTCTTGCTGGACACCAGTCGTGCGGCATCGCGCGCGTCCCCCTGCAGGAACACCGCCAGCGCCAGGCGCAGGCAATCCAGCAGTTCCGTGTGCATCGCCGTCACGATATCGGTTTCCTCGGATGAGAACCGTTTGCCGCGTTTGATGCTGCGCAGGGAGAATTCCACGAAGCTATTGGCGAGGATGTCGGCGACGTGTTCGAGGTTGATCACCGCGGAGAGAATGTCCTGTGCCCGCGCGCCTTCTGACCCGAGGTGGAGCGTTTGATCATCGCCGAGATCGGCCAAATAGCGGCGGATCGATTCGCCCAGCTGATCGACGCTGCGGCCGGCGGCAGTCACTGCTTCGGCCCGTTGCAGAGTCTCGCCCGCGATCAGTTCGCGCGTATCGCGCAGCATGCCATCGATCATGTCCGCCATTCTCAAGGTCTCGCGGGAAGCATTCGCGAGCGCCACCGTCGCGGTATCGAGCGCCGCCGCATCGAGGTGTACCGGTCGACCCGGATCCGCAGCCGCGGGCGGATCCGGCAGCCAGCGCGTGAGGAGACGCGCCAGTGTGCCCACCGGAGCCAGAAAGAGCACGGCGAGCGCAACATTGAACAACAAATGAAAATTGACCACGAGGCGGGTCGACACCGGGTCGAGCCGCCCCAGGGTGTCCGCGATCAGCGGCAGAAACGGCAACGCCAACACTACGCCGGTTGCCCGGACCAACAGATTTCCGAGCGGCAGCCGTCGTGCGACACGCGTCGACGCGTTGAGCAATGCGGGCAGCGCTCCGCCCAAATTTGCGCCCAGCACCAACGCCAGCGCTCCCGTCGGTCCCACGATGTGACTGGCCTCGAAGGTCCCGATCAGCAGCACCATGGCAATGCTCGAGTGACAGGCCCACGTCAGCAAGGCCGCGATCATCACCGCAAGCACAGGATCGCCGGACAGCGCCCCCATGACGGGGCGCAGCAGGGGGGCATTGTCGAGCGGGGCAAGCGTGTGCACCAGGCCGGCCAAAGCCATGAGCATGAGGCCGAGCCCGATTCCGATGCGGCCGACGTTCTTCGCGCGGCCGCCCGTCGCCCAGCGAAACACCAGTACGCCGGCAAGCACCAGGGGTGGCCCGACCAGCGACATGTTGACCGATAATAGCTGGGTCAACAGGGCCGTACCGACGTTCGCCCCCAGCATGACCGCCAGTGCGGGCGCCAGCGCGATCACGCCGGTGGCGGTAAAAGAGGTGGCCAGCAGCCCGGTCGCGGTGCTGCTCTGGAGCAGCGTGGTGACGCCCAATCCGGTAATGAAGGCACGGAAGGGCCCGACCAGATTGCAGCCCAACCAGCGCCGCAGCACCGGTCCGAAACCGCGCTGCACGCCCGTTCCGACCATGTGCGTACCCCAGAGAAGGAGACCCACATGGCCTGCGAGTTCGATGAGTATGACCGTGCCGTTCATCGGTATGGAATCGAGTTCACTTATTCTGTGGAGGACGCTTGCAGGATGTGCCGGGCGGGCCCCCCATGCATTGACGATGCGCACAGTTTTCAAGGAATTGGGGGAACGTACCTTCAGTTTCCGATCAGATTCGGGTTTCCCATAATCAATCGGCAGTACGCCATGCACATTCGCTATGAGACGCCGTCAGAGAAGTCGGTTAGCGTTGCCCATTGCGGTTGTGCGAGGAGTTCTTCGTGGCATTTGCCGATACGACAAAGTCTCCATATGTTCGGCGCGCATCGGCGTGGAGCGAACTGCTCTCCAAGGAAGACTGGTGGGCCGTTTGGCTGGGTCTCGGGCTCATTGCCGCCGCCGCCCTGTTGTTCCTCAACGGTGCAAGCATCAAATGGCTGGCGGTCGCTCCGCAGAAATGGAGTCATCTGCCCGATGTCCTGACGCAACTGCAGCAAAATGGACTGCGGTATGGATCGCTGTTCGCGTTGTGGGCGCTGCTCTTCGGACTGGGGCTTGCGGCGCTCGGCATCGAACTGAGCGCCTTTTTGCCGGCGTTCCTGGTGCTCTTCGTGGTCGCCGGGGCGCTGTATTTTCTAGGCCTGTGGGATCAATCGGCGCGCTACAACCTGGAACCTCCCCTGGTCGCGCTCGCACTCGGAATCCTGGTGTCGAACACCGTCGGTGTGCCCCGCTGGCTGGTGCCCGCCCTGCGGGTCGAGTTCTATATCAAAACAGGCATCGTCCTCCTCGGGGCCAGTCTGCCGTTGACGCTCATTGCATGGGCGGGTCCCGTTGCAATCGTTCAGGCAGCGATCGTGTCCCTGGTGACCTTCGGGGTCATCTATCTCAGCGCCAAGCGCTTAGGGCTGAACGCGCGTCTGGCGGCGACCCTGGGAACCGGCGGTGCGGTATGCGGAGTCTCCGGCGCAATTGCCATCGGCGGTGCGGTGGGCGCGAAGAAAGAAGACGTCTCCGTTGCCATCTCGCTGGTCGTGGTGTGGGCCGTGGTCATGATTTTCGTCCTGCCGTTGGCCGCAAAGTCACTGCATCTGGCGACGGGAGTCGCCGGCGCCTGGATCGGCACGTCGGAGTTCGCCGATGCGGCCGGCCTCGCCGCTGCGCAGACCTACGGCGGCTACGCCGGCAACGTGCCGGGCATCTCAGGCGGCGCCGACGCCTCGGTCGCCGCCTTCACGTTGATGAAGGTGATAGGACGCGACGTGTGGATCGGCGTCTGGGCCTTCGTGTTGTCGCTGGTAGCGACCACGCGCTGGGAGCGCACCGGGATTCAAAGCAGAACCGGCGCCGGCGAAATCTGGCGGCGCTTCCCGAAGTTCGTACTGGGATTCCTGATTGCCTCGCTCGCCGTTACGCTGATCTCGCGAGGATACGATTACGCCGCGTACAAAAAGGACGTCACACCGGCACTGGTCGCTCCGCTCCAGGCGCTGCGGACCTGGGCCTTCACGTTTGCATTCTTGAGCATCGGATTGACCACGCGTCTGCGGGAATTCGCAGCGGTGGGCGCGCGGCCTTTTTACGCGTTCACGGCCGGCGTGATCGTCAACGTCGCCTTGGGATATTTCTTGTCGACGCAGGTCTTCGGCGATTTTTGGACCCGGCTCGGTCAATGACGGACCGCTCAGTGGCGGCGGCGGATGCGGCGGCCTGCGGAAACTGCCGGCATTTTTTCAATGCATCGCCCGCCATCGAGTCCGCGCTGCCCGGGTTGGGCAGCTTGAGTTCAGGGTACGCCTCGGTGCGCGCGGACGATGGCGTATGCAGCTTGCACGATCGATATATTGCGGCTGAAAGCCTATGCGGCCGTCATGTCGCCCGGCCGCTCATGGCGCCGCCGCCACTTCCACCAGACAGTCGTAGAAAATCGGCGCTCTTCCCAGGTCGGTGAGCGTGTCGCTGTTCGTCAACTCGTTGGCATTCTTGCCGTCTCGGGCCAATTTCTTCCACCACACCGACAGGGCTACCACGACGCCCGGGCGGGCGCGATCGGTGATTCGGGCGCGCAATTCCAAGCTGCCGCGCTCGTTGAATACTCGAACGTAGCGGCCGTCGGCGATGCCCCGTGACGCGGCGTCCACTGGATTCACGTCGAGCCATGGCTCGCCTTCCGCCGCCCGCAGGCTTTCGACGTTGACGAAACTGCTGTTGAGAAAATTGCGGGCCGGTGGGGAAATCATCGCCAGTGGATATCGCCTGGCGAGTTCGCTACGGGTATCTTCGAGGGGCGCAATGTAGTCCGGCAGCGCGTCAAGCCCCGCCTGCCGCGCCGACGCCGAGAGGAACTCGACCTTGCCGGACGGCGTATCGAAGCCGCCGTTCGCGAATCGCGCCGTTCCCTTCGCGGGACCGATGCGCTCCCACCCCTTGCGCCGTACTTCGGCGAAGTCCCAGTTGTCGGCGACCGCGGCTTGCGCGATCTCGTCGTCCGAATCGCAGAAGCACGGTTCGATGAATCCCATGGCTCTCGATAGCAGGCGAAAGATTTCGGTGTTCGGCTTGGCTTCGCCGAGCGGCGCGATCGCCGGATTGTTCGCCACCATGTAGTAGTGGCCGTACGGCTTGACCACGTCCAGGTGTTCTAGCTGAGTGGTCGCGGGTAGGACGAAGTCCGCATAATCCGCCGTGTCCGTCTGAAAGTGCTCCAGAACGACGGTGAACAAATCCTCGCGGGCGAAGCCGCGCGCGACGCGTGCGGAATCGGGTGCGACCGCCACCGGGTTGGAGTTGTACACGATCACCGCATTGATCGGCGCGGTTTCGTCGAGCAGCGCGGTGCCGATGGTCGACATGTTGATGGTCCGAGGGCGACGCCGCCCCAGAAGCTCGGGGCGCGTCAACGCCGCATCGTCCACGCTGAAGTTGCCGCCCGTCGACAGCAGGATACCGCCCGAGGCGTCGCGGAACGCTCCGACCAGAGCCGGCAGGCATGTGATGTTGCGTGTGGCCATGCCGCCGCCGCGGGCTCGTTGCATGCCGTAGTTGGCACGGATCAAGGAAGGCCGAGTCGTTCCGTACAGGTGCGCCAGCGATTCGATCTCGCCGGCCGTAATCCCGCAGATCGCTGCCACGCGCGCCGGGTGGTATTCGGCCGCCCGACCGCACAATTCTACATAGCCCAGGGTATGGCGGTCGATGTAGTCGTGATCGACGAGGTCGTCGCGGATCAGCACGTGCATGAGGCCCAAGGCCAGAGCGGCGTCGGTTCCCGGCAGCGGCGCGACATGAATATGGCATTTCTCGGCGGTCAGCGACCGGTAGGGATCGATGGCCACGAGTGTGGCGCCGCGGCGCTTCGCAGCTTGCGCACGGGCCCAGAAGTGCACGCTCGAGGTGATCGCATTGCAACCCCAAAACACGATGAGCTTCGCATGATCGGCCAGCTCCACATCCATGCCTATTTTCGAGCCGAGGGTGATCTTGTGGCCGGCGGAGCCGGCCGACGCGCAGATCGTCCTGTCCAATAGACTGGCGCCCAGCTTGTGGAAAAATCGCTGCGCCATGGACTCGCCCTGCACCAATCCCATGGTGCCCGCGTAACTGTACGGCACAATCCTTTCAGGATCCTGCGCGGCTAGGCTTGCGAGCCGGTTCGCGA
>Ga0209006_10002593_pt1 | contig 16497 bp, 22 predicted proteins | sample JacPin_JW_Ref_O2_FD_188567 | JGI IMG/M metagenome (GOLD analysis project Ga0209006, IMG submission 188567) | Forest soil microbial communities from Algoma, Ontario, Canada - Jack Pine, Ontario site 1_JW_Ref_O2 (SPAdes) (version 2) | ecosystem: Environmental > Terrestrial > Soil > Boreal... | reverse complement strand
GGAGCTGCCTTGTGCATAGACCATGCTCTCCATGGTGCTGCGATTTCCGCCTCAAACGCTTTGCGAAGAGGTTCTGTAAAGTCCGTTTGTTGCCTAGCGGCAAGGTGGGCGGGACCAGGTCGGATACAGTGGGTGCATTTTCCGGCTAGTGGTGTGCCCTCCCGCACACCCACGATCTTCAGGATGAAATCCAAACCTAGATGATTCACATCTTCAGTTGTCATTGGCTTCCCCAGTCGTGTGTATTCGTCAAGAGCAGGCAGCAACCACTCTTTAACATGATAGTCTCTCGCAAGTCCAATCTTCTCGACCATATCGATTTGGAGTTTAGACATTTGGTCAATGGCAAATTGACGTATTTTGTCAAATTGCCACATGGTTGACAATTTAAGAACTGATATCCACTCTGGGATCGAGAGTGTCTCTTCGTGTCCAAATCTGCTTTTGGTCAGTTGATTCGTTGGATGTTTAACGTAAAAGACAGACCTTGGATGCAAACACTTTGAAAGCTGCTTGAAATCGGCCTTTTCTATTCCATCAAGACGGAGAGGTTGTTCCCTGCTGCACCCGTCAGGTACAGCATTCTCAACGACAGGGAGCCGGAACATATCGCTGAAAATAGACGACTCCTCGAGCTGTCGACGAGCGACTTTGAACAGACAGTTCTCGACCTGGGCCTGAAATCTGTTTAAAGTCTCTTACGAGGGATCACATCAACTCACGAGGATAATCACATCATCTGCACGGAAAGAGTCATCGTCCTGGCTGGCGGACTCGTCGATCGCCTTAGATGCATCCTTGACCAGCTGGCAACCTCGGTCCTCCATCATTTCGATTTCAGGAAACACCATACGAAGAGCATCCGTAAAATCGTGTTGTTTTCTGTCGTTGACGTTGGTGCTTTGGGAGCCATAGTAAAAGGATTTCGAGCAGTAGGAACAGGTGTAACATTTGCCGGAACCGCCCACCAGCGTGTTCTCCCGTACTTCCACAATCTTTAGGATGGAATCCAAACCCAAACGACTCACGTCTTCGATTGCTATGGGTTGGCCTCGCTGTGCATAGGCGTTGAAAGATGGTAGCAACCACTCTGTCACATGGTAGTTCCTGGCAAGGCAGATCTTCTCAACTAGATCGATTTCGATTTCTGACATCTTCTCAATCGCGTATCCCCGTATTTTATCGAATTGCCACATCGTTGATAGTTTGAGGACCGATGTCCATTCTGGGAGGGAAAGAGATTCCTCGTGTCCGAGTCTGTCATCAGTCAGCTGTCTATCCTCCGTGCACCTGGGTCATCGCTGACCTTGGACACATTATCCTCAAAAATTGTTTGAAATCATTTATGTCGATCCCTTCGAGACGGAATGGTTGCTCTTTGCTACTACCATCAGGCATAGCATTCTCAGCAACAGGAAGGTTGAGTAGCTCGCGGAAAATAGCTGAATCCTCGATCTGTCGACGGGCGACTTTGAAAAAGGATTGCTCAACCTGAGCTACAGCCTCTCTTAAGTTTCTTCGTTGACAGAAGCTATGAACTCACGAGGAAAATCATATCATCAAAATGGAGGGACTCATCCTCCTCCAACTCGACATGCCCCGTCCCCGCCTGAGAATTGTGCGCCCGTGGAAGCTGTGACTCGAGGTCCCCCATCAGCGTGTTTATGATATTTATCAGTACTAGTTGTCGAGTGAGATCGAGACTGAGATTGAGACTGAGAAATTGCTGCCAGGACTGAGGCTACAACCAGGACTGGAGCTAACTGGGTGATAGACCAAGAGGGATGAATAGCTATTTCGTTCTGAAAAGGCGTCTAATGGAGTCATCAGCCGCAAGGTCCCCACGCTTGGATAACACCAGATTGGGAGATCGGGCGCTTTACCAATTCGAACAATATTCGAATGGAACTCTCGCGAATGTCAGCAAAGTTAAATATTATGGAGATGATGTTTGGCGCCAAAGAGGTGGGTGGTATGAAACATTTGGCAAATGTCTGACCCAACTATGACCGCATGGTATGTACTGTACTGTAGCTGTCTGCAAATGAGCTTCAGGCTAACCATTCATCAGTGTAATTACTCTAATACTAATTTAGAGAGACCTAAAACCCTGCTGCGTAACTTCAGTGTGTTCGAGTCCATCTAGTGTGCCACCGTGTCGGTGTGTTTGCTAGTAGGATCGTAATCAAGCACAAGGAAACGATGATCATGAGCCGGGATGGTGACAGTACTTTTGGACAGATCTGATCCATAGACATGGCTAAGAAACATGACCGAAGATGGTGTATGAAGGTGAGTGCTGCGATCTGCCACGATAAGCGATCTTGAGAGAATTGTAAGAACGCGCATCGGGCGCTCGCGGTGTGTACCGGAGAGATGAAGTGATCTGTGAGCTTTGCCTTTCACCGGTGAGACATTGTCGAACAAACCAAATAAATTGGCCGAGTTTTGATGGCATAGTGGGCAAGGTTGAAGTTTGTTCAAGGAGTCAGGCCTGCGGGAGATCGCACGGTATGATGTACAAGAAATTCCGTGGACGCGTATAGTGTGAGGGTAAGGGTTCCAATTGTTGGTAAGTGTCGAGAATGAACATATCCATGGACTCGGCAATCTGGATGACCTTTGGAGACCGTTTGTGCCATTGTTGATGAACATCAGGAGTAATCAACTGAAACCAGACGCCACTTGTGGGTGCCGTATCCACGTCTACCTGCCACCATGTAAATAACCTCGGCAGCATTTTGAATGTCATACCATTATTTAAAGGCCCAAATGTGAACAACGTTGATACCAGCTGCTTCATGTAATACTGGTCAAGGTGTTGATGATATCAGCGTAGGGAACCAATACGAATTTGTGCCGAGGGATTTGAATGGGCTAATAGCCAGTGAGGGAGTCGCATATTAGTCGCTCCATTCATTTAATCGCTCCGTTCATTGTGAATGCTCCGCAATTGGACAAATGGCCCAGGAGAGGCCCGATTCTCCTGCTTGATTACCGTTCGAGAGGGTACTGCCGCGATGGCCAAGGCAGCAGAAACGGTGCAGCCAACGGAGCATGGCACGTGATCCGGACTTCGAGTTCCGAGTTCGAGTTCGAGATTGGAGGAATCGGCGCACTCTGAATGATTCAAACCAATCTCATTTCAAGCGCACACAACGATCTCATCACCGACGCGTCGTACGACTTCTATGGCCTTCGCCTTGCAACCTGCAGTCTAGACAAAAAGTCCAGCTCTTCTATCCCAATCTCTATTCCCACTAACTCTTCTTCTAGAATCATTGTATGGCAGTTAGACGAAAATACCAGGACTTGGAGTGTCGAAGATGAGTGGAAAGTAAGCTGATTCATCCCCGCTTGAACGATGTAACCCACCACCGTCAGGCACACGATGCAGCCGTCTCCAAGTTGAGTTGGGCACATCCAGAATTCGGTCATATCATTGCATCCTCGTCGTTTGACCGGACAGCAAAAGTCTGGGAGCGAAGTTCCGCTGTCACCAGGGCCCATTCGCAGCAGATTAATCCGAACGAGGGAGGTAGCTCAACACAACCTCCGCCATCACTGGGTCCTTCCAATTCTCGTTGGACTGAACTTGCCGTTTTTCACGAAGCAAAAGGATCCGTGAGAGCGGTCGAATTCGCACCTCACCACTCCGGGTTGAAGTTGGTAAGTGGGTGTAACAAATTGTGCCCAAGACGCCATTCCCATGAACGATCAACCCCTTACCCAATTCACTACGTTTTGTAGGCTACCATTGCCACGGATAATTACCTCAGAATCTACGAATGCCTCGAACAACCTTCACTTGCGAGCCGACAACCCATAGAAATCGATGTCCCAACTCTCGCTGCCTCATCGCCATTATTACACTCTCGTGCACACACTATCGCCTTAGCTACACCCACACAAACCAGCACGAATCTCGAAGGCGCCTCCCCGTCCCTCGTCGCTCAGGCTCTGCAACAAGGTCTTCAGCAAAGCTCCCAAACCAGAGCAGGGGCAGCAAACCGCGAGGCCGACGGCGGGTGGTGCCTCTCTTGGTGTAAGGACAGATATTGGGGCGATCTCATTGCCGTTGGGTGTGGTATCAGTGGTGCAATTCACGTATGGCTTTTCCACCAACCCTTCTAATTATTTAATGTCACAAACACTCAGATTATCCAACTATCGTCACGTTCTCATATTCTGTTGACTCTCGATCCGTCACCCGTGCAACGTGAGCCCCCTTCTGAAGGTCAAGCTGTCGGATCAGTGGCACCTCCTACGGGTCCCGAAAAAAGCAGACCGACACCTTTCGCTATCACCTGTGTCGCGTGGGCCCCATCATGCGGCAGGTCATACCACCTCATAGCTACTGGGGGGCGTGACGGACGGGTACGCATCTGGCGTGTCAAGCCTGCAGCAGATGATGAAAATGATGACATGGATGGGGGAGAAGAGTCCAAGTGGACAGCGACGGTTGTTGCCGATTTTGATCACCACAAGTAGTTATTCTGTCTTGCTGCGGAGTGGTGTGGTGCCTGACGACCCCTTCCTTGATGCAGATCGACAGTAGGTAAAGTGGAATGGAATATTACAGGGTGAGTTTTATGGTTTGAAGATTATGTCTTGTTCGGGAAACTCAACGCCTGCGATTGGTAGCACCGTTCTTTCATCTGCTGGGAACGACGGACGGATCCGCTTGTGGAAGGCGACAGCCGGAAACGTTTGGCGCTCGGCTACCAGTATCAGTGTCGACGAAGTGGAGGAAAATTCGCATGATGATCCCGATATTGACATGGAGAAATAAGCTAATGATGACCACTACCAGACGTTACATACATGGAATGGGCCTAATATACCCATTCTCCAAAATACAAGTAGCGTGAAATGGAGTCATACTTTTCCCGACGCACCCGACAATATTTATTTACCACCAATCACCATGCTCCTTCATTGCGTTTGCAACCTAGAAGACACAATGTCAATTCGTGGGGTCGGCACTTATCACACAGAAGACTGACCTTTATGAAACCAGCAACGTTGGCGCCGCAGAGGAGACTGGGAAGGACGTCGCCTTGCAAGGTTTCACCGGACCATTCAGTTCCGGCCTTCAAGCAAATCTAGATAGACGGGATTGAAGCTCGTAATCAGTTCAGCCGTCAGAAAGCGGATACGGTTAGAATTCACATCGTAGCAGTCACTCATGATACGCTTCAACTTCGCGTCAACCTCTGCAGTTGTCCACGCGAGCCTCTGGCTGTTCTGTGCCATTTCGAGACCAGACACGGCGACGCCCCCGGCGTTCGCAGCCTCTGTAACACACCACCGCAGTATAATCAGCACCAATCCACGGCCTGCAAATACATTCACGACAACAAACAAAAAAACGCACTTCCAGGAGCGTACCACACGCCTGGGCCGCCTTTTTTGCGAGATGCCTCGAAAACTTCGATGGCTTCTTGAGTGCAACCCTGCCGGCAGTTTAGGGTTAATGATGAAATGAAACCACCGATGAGGTCGGTTGATAGACGGGCGCACCATATTGGAGCCCTCGGCGACGATTCTCACTCCGGCTTTGACGAGTGCCTCGGCTTCCTCGCCAGACACTTCGTTTTGAGTTGCACCAGGAAGAGCAATGTGAACATTCGAAAGTAAGGTCCACGGGCGTTTCCCTGTCACAGAACGGTGAGACTTGTCTGATCGTGACCGTTGAAAGGCAAATGATTACCAGCATGGTATGTGTAGCCCTCTTCGGATGCCAAAGATTCGAGAGATCCACCCTTGAGCTTGAGGTCCCCGATCCTCTCAACGAATGCTTTGGTATATCCCTCCTTCGCAATGAGGGAGCCTTTGGAATCCGAAAGAGAAAGCACGGTGCCACCAAGTTCAATTACTTTGAGGGCGGTGAACTGCGCGACGTTGCCAGATCCAGATACCGCGACTTGTGTGGAAGGGAAAGAGAGGCTGAGCTCAGGGCAGGCCTTTGCGATCATCTGGATTATCATCAGGAATGGCAGTAGTGAGCACTAATAGGACGCGGATATTGTCACACGTACATGCTCCACGAAGTATATGACGCCGTAGCCGGTGGCTTCGGGACGAATAAAGCTGCCGCCCCAGTCTTTACCTTTTCCAGTCAAGATACCCACAAACTCGTTTCGGAATTTCTTGTAGGCGCCGAAGAGGAAACCAATCTCCCTAGCGCCAGTTCCAATATCCCCTGCGGGTACATCCGTGTCCTTCCCGATGTGCTTTTGCAGCTCACTCATAAAGGAGACACAGAAACGCCTAATCTCATTGTCTGATTTACCCTTCGGATCAAAATCAGAGCCGCCTAAATTCCGAGAAATGTGAAATGGATGACGTCATAGATAAGAAGCCGTACCCTTTCCGCCACCCATGCTTAGGCCGGTGAGCGCATTCTTGAAGATCTGCTCGAAACCGAGGAATTTGAGGATCGAAAGATTCACCGAGGGATGGAGCCGGAGGCCGCCTTTGTAGGGACCAAGGGCGGAATTGTACTAAATGAAATAAGGATGAGCGGTTGAAAAAAAACAACCAATAATTCATGTAAGCTTGCTAACCTGGACGCGGAATCCTCGGTTCACATGTGGTTTTCCAAAGTCATCCTCCCAGACGACGCGGAATTGGAGAATACGCTCAGGGATCTGAACAATTTCCAGCGCTTTCTTGTATTCCGGTTTGGCCTTTACAACGATTTTTTAGGGCAGCGGTCAGATTTACGATCGGGGGAAGACAAGGCGTTTACCTTCAGGAAGGGCCCCAGACTAACGGAGAGTTCGTTCAATGCCTGTCGGGATAGGTCGAGATCATGGTCAAGTTATCTTGGCACTGATGGAAGGAGTTACCTGTTCAAACTCGGGTTCTGATGGAAGGACCATGATGAAGGGGGTGAAAGTAAGATGAGGTTGGTTGGGTGGTTAGGTCGAGACCTTTATATCTGTGGAGAGCGAGCCCGAAAAGAGTTTAGCATCGAACTGGCAAAAGGGAATATCCTCATGTTTCAAGTAGTTGGTCTGTCTATCAGAGCGAGTACTGATCAAGATCTGATACTTATCGATAACATTCACCGGACCGGGTAAAACTTGACATCATGGAAAATATTTGCTACCTGTGTGCCTGCAGTGCCTTGGAGCTGTGAGCGAAATAAGTCTTGTAAAAGGATATACAAAACCAAGGAAGCGGGCGTCAGCATTCCGGAAAATCCACTCAGTCTTCAATTGGCATAGGATCAGATAAACGTGTGAGTTGATCGTTCAGAACAATTGTCACAAGGTATGATGGTGGAAGACTGGAGGTCGGGTACTTATGCACTTATGTATTGGACTGGTAGTCTCGGGTCCGTATAAACGGAAGGATCTTTTGTTATCGATGTGCTGAGTGTCGACTTGACAGTGAGCGCGGGTTGGTACTGATTTCCTTTTCTGGCTCACTCAGTCCTCGCTACACTGTCATACATACATACTGTCTTAGGCTTAAACCACGTTTTTGACATGGCCAAAGGGGCCAAAGGGTCTTCATCTGCCTCCGCTGGGACACGCAAAAAATTTGCTCGTAGGGCCGCCGCTACAGTTTCACAGCCAGACGAACCTTTGCCAGAGAAGCAGAAGAAGATCAAATCCAAAGACAAGGGCAAGAGACAGGAGCCTCGCCAGAAAGTTTTCATCCCTCCTGTCAAACCACCTCCTCTTCAGCCTGATCCCCTCGATACGACGGGATTGGCTCACCTCCTTCCGTCTGATCTTCTCGTTGTGCTTCGGAAACTAGGGAAAAAGCATACTCTCACGAAAGCGAGTGCTCTGGAAGAACTACAATCCGGATGGGTTGAAAGATATAAGCAAAAGGCCGCCGATGATGCTTTGGTATCCACATTAGTATTGATGCTCCCAGTGTGGGTGCGTCTTACACATGTTTTGTATCCGCTTGCATTGACACGCTGTTCTTACCTAAAAAGCTTCATCATTTACCCGCCCTGTTCATGAATGCGTCCCATCGCATACGCCTCCTAACAGGTGGCCTTCATGCTTCATTACTTCACATTCCCGATGTTCGCGATCAGATTTTCTTCTTCCTCACCGACACTGCTTCTGCATATCAGACCGAATCGATTCTCGGCACGTGGTGCATGGCGGCGCATGACGTCGATCGTCAAGTATCATCATATGTGATCAAATCGTGGAATGAAGCAGTCTCTCTTTCCGAGCATGAACAACGATTGGGAAAGCTGATCCTCGATGAAACTCTCATCACGCATCTATTATCATTCATTCAAAGAACCCTCCTCGATCCAAGTGCTGTCTACCACCATCTTAATCCCACACAACCCGTGATCGTTCCTACGCCATCCAGGAAAGTACCAGGTCTGACCTCTCTTCCAGCCAGGAGAGAAGAGGAACAGGTGTCAAGGTCGAAAACTGAAGAGGAGGAAGAAAACAATCAGGATCGAAAGGCCAGAATGAGGGTCGGGGCATTCGGTGCCGTTGGATGGATTCTAGGTAGGTGATCGGATTTTCAGTGACAGTCAACAAACCCTTTCAAATTGTTACACAAGATGCACGTATGGACAGTACCCGTTCTGCCCCGATCAAGGACTTGATCGAATTTCTATCCAACCCCGCAGTGTGGACTTCGTTGCACTTTTTTTCGGAATATTCTCCGATTGCTGACATTGAGAACTTTGGATATGGCCAGCCTCTCGTACGAAGGTCAGCGTGGTCTATTCTGCATTCCTTACTGCGAAATTGCAAAGGCTAGTCATTTATGGCTCCCATATCCCATGATCTTATTGTTTTCGGCTTGAATCGTAGGCGCTATGGAGCCACTTATGCCTACCTTGAGTTCTGCCGTCTTACGATCTGCTTGGCTCGAACCTGATGCCACCGTTCGAGGAGCCATGTGGCAACCTCTGCTGACATTTTTGAGAGGTATATTCATTACAACATATCTGCCTAGGAGATATGGTCGGAAATTGATTGTCTTGACTACAGACTTCCCCGACGCTTGGGACATCGACTCCTCTTCAAAGCGTAGTAAGGATGAGGATGCTAAGGAAGAAGATTCGGAGCCAGATAGCGATGACGCCAAACCGCACAACATAATACGGGTTTTTCAGCAATTCCGCCTCCTCAGAGCATCCCTCTCATCATATCAGGAATTCCTCCATTTTTTGGAGCAGGGCTGCTCTGGATCTCCACGAGATGGTTACCCAATGGTAGTAATCGCTCTGTCCACCATTCCTTCGAAGGTAAACCATATTACACACTCTTTAGTTTTCGCTGCCTTGACGTCGTTACCCAGATACTTGCATCGACGAATTCTCCATCACCTGTCACGGACCTCTTCACATCATTCTGGGCTGCCGTCGACGGTCGTGCTCTCAATGCACTCGACCGGACCACTACTGCTACTGCGTTCCTTTCGTCTTTATTCGAATGTTTGCTATTCCTCGTCAGGCGGATTCGAAAGCAAGACGAAGTCCACTCGGATTTGTTACTAGGTGTCCAAGCAGACAAAGACGAGGCTTTGAAAAAACTCATCAGCGAACAATCTCGCAAAGTCTGGGAGGGGATGGAGTCGAGAAAGTTGAGAGCTGAGGAGTCGACTGCTGGGGAGCTTCTGGCACAGTTTTTGGTGTCGATAAACGAAATTGACGAAGGTTCGTATTTGCTGGATTTCAGAAGGTCTTCGTCTTATCCGTCATTGGGAAGGTCTATTCCGAGCAGCCTGGGACACCCTTTCGGGTTTGATAACCGATCAAGCTTGCTCAGTTCGCCCCGAGCCCCCCACTCTCGCTCCAGCATTCCTCGAAATGTTCATTAGTGTCTTCCAGGAGGGATCAAACCCCAAATCAGCCGCCTACTCCTTGATCAGTAACATTTCACGCTCATCTCTAATGCAATGTGAAACGGCTTTGCGGGTTGATGGGGCTGACAAGTCCGCCGTCGCGAGTGGCGTCACGCCCCTTGTTACCATCCTTTCTAGGTTCGGTGACACCTTATTTGACGATGCAGAGCTTGCCACGGTGCGATCTCCCTTCTATCTAGCTTCTATTTCGTGGTGTCTGAGTTTCGGTATGACATCCAATGGTCATATAGCGCATCGACAACGTTCTGAAGAATGATGCCCATCTATTGCTCTCGGTAGCTCCTTCTTTGCTACTAGCATATCTATCCCATCGTAGAGATGGAGACCAGACATTGGAACTTTGGCACGTTCTTCTTTCCGGAATATCTCAACAATCCGATTTAGCCCAAGAGACAATCCTTCCTTTGTTGGATGCTGCTCGGAACAATCGCCTTCCAAAACATCTCAAGCCACAAGCCCACGAATTGGAGACAACAATTGGAAATTTGGTTGCGGAAGTACTTCGTTCTCCACCTAACGGCTCGCATATGCACTTGCTTTGCCAGATATTACAAACGGCGCGTGAGTACCCGCTCAACTTGTCTATTCGTAGCTTCCGCTGATTCTATGTAAAGCCTACTTCTTGTCGGACGTTAGCTTTCATGAAATTGTTGCAAGCATCAATTCTGCATTCACTATGCAAGTCGATCAATCACTTCACGATTCCACTGTGACTCTAGCCAGTTTTGAGACATCATTGGATTTGATCGAGACTATTGTCGAACATTGGCCGCAGCTTGCCTTTTCCGAAGGAGTTGCGATGGCGCCGCTAGCCGATCTATTCATCTTTGCCTACTTGTTACCTAGCTCGCTTGGTTCTCATGATAACCGAAGCGTTCTGGTTGCACGGAACTCGTGGACCCTGTGGTTAACGAAGGGCTCGACCGATAGTCGTGCTGTCGTGCTTGAGCAGATCAAACTAAAACTGAGATCACTCATCACTGACTGTCAAGCACAATCGAAGTGAGTCCGATATACCTTTCGGGTAACTTGCAAGGATTGAAAAGATGATGATCAGACCAGAAGATATCTTACAAATGATTTCGGTCGGATGTCCGGGGTTTGATGTGGATCTGTTCCGCGATATTTTCCCTTCTCGGGATGATATGGATGCATCCCTTGATAATCTTTGTCCAGATCCCATCAGTCCAAGCTTGGCCGTTCTAGAGCCGCTCATTCCTCCGATATCAATGTTCAAGAAAAAATCTATCACCAACCCGGAATGTGATGACCGAGGGTATTCATCGTATGCCCGCGTCGTCAGCGGTCTGCTCCATGTATTTCTTCAAGATCGCCAAGCCGCAAAGGACAATATGTGGGCTCTACGCCACTTTCTCGCATTGGCACTGTACGCAGGCGATTTTCAAAATGTCAGCTCGGCTCAGAGTCCAGTGTTCGACCAACGTGCTCTCGGGGCCGGTCTGGACGCATTGATTTCGAAAGTCCAGCAGGTTGCGATTTACCTTCTGACATCTTCAGCGGACGATGGGTGGCGTTCGACACTATTGTCTGCCGTTATACAGGACAAGTCAATCAATGCTTCCGATTGTCTTGCACACTTTCTCGCGGGTCTGATTCGATATGCTGCTGACTCGGAAACCTCAAGAGAGTCCCGAATTCTGCATCATGTATTGCAGCATATCCTCGACAAAGCGGACAAGGACGAAGCAGACCGCTGGGTCCTTCTCGCTCGGAAGTTAGAAAAAACAGGTTTGTCGTTTTCAAAGTAGAATGCCTTGGCTCTTAAGTAATTCTTCCTCGGTAGCACCCCAGACTGCATTAGCTATCATCACTTCTGTGACAGAATTTGCTCCGGAGCCACCGCGTCTAGACCGATATAGAAACGAGCTAGCAGCTGAGATACTTGGCATCCCCGCTGCCAAAGCAGACAAGGAAGGCTTACGGCTTCTGCAGAAACTAGCGGCGACTGCTCCTGACCCTGATTCTGCTGTCGTCTTCTTACCTCAGCAGAGAGCTGTTTATATTATGAAGACAATTCAACAATGGATTACATCTGACGAGGATATCGGCGCAGAGGTCGAGAGTGCCATGACGTTGATATTCTTCCATCTGGCCCCAATATTGCAGAATGTTCCTGGTAGCCACTGGGATCTCATTTTTGATGTCATCGAATCCAACCTTGAGGTTGGTGCTCGAATCATCTTGTAATCCGCAGTACTGATCGGCTCCACAGAATTGTTCGTTCATTGACGATAACTCCTTGGCAACCCTTGCGCAGACACTGAGGTTGATCAGCGCCATCCAAGACTTGGCTGCGGCGAATAAGTTACTGCGGCAAGACTGGCAGACTAGACTAGCGCCTGTGTTGACACTCGTCAGAGATTTAATCGCGGTCCGATTAGGTGTGCATGCACGCATACTACTCGGGGAATTGATTTCTTACAGCAATTATTGTGTCAGATGATGTTGGATTTTCTATTCCCCGGTGGACTTGCCGCGAATTAGCTTTGACTATTGTCCAAGACTTACCGGTGTCTTTGATTGATCACACCACGCTGTCAAAAGTGAGTCATGGCATGGCATGTATAACGCCGGACGCCACTAATTTCAGGAACGATCAAGATGTGTCACCTGTTGACGGATTCCTGGGGTCGGGTGCAGCAGATGGCATACGGGCTTTTGCAAGAGGCAGCCAGAAGCCGGACGGAATATCTTGCTATTGAAGTCGGGACTGACACCGAGGATAAATTCAAAGCGGAATTGCCATGGGAGCTTCTTGATATCTTGCAACGAAGCTTCGATGAAGATGAGTTGGAAGAGGACAATCAGGTGATTTGAAGGAGATATATATCGATCACAAGATTTGTGATTTCGCTGACATCATATCAGGACGTATTTGGATGTCTTTTGGGTTGGATGATTGTCTTCGATTCTTTCACAAACGTGGTAAGTTCTATACTGGTTGTATATGTGTCAGGTGGGTCCCACTCAATCGTAATTTTTAGTCGTTGCAAGTGCGATCGAATTATGTTGATCAACTGCGGAATCTTGATATAATCGCTGGGCACTTTATCCCCATGATATTCAGTCTTTTGAAGCTGTACGATGGAATCCTAAAGGCGTTCAGACTTGATATATGGGCGGTGGATGAATATTACGTTCAATGTGAGGCAACGTTTCCTTTTTTTTTGTCATGAACTCAACACGAGGTTGGCCAGTCTGTGAACCTGGAAGATTGTTAAGCAATCAAACACTAGCTGCTCATGTCTATTATCGATCACTCTTGGCGATTCCGTCTCTGATTCGGACGTGGGTATTGGACTGCACGGATCGTCAGCTGAATACGAGTGTAGTGAACTACACGTCGCAACACTTTTCGCAAGTGCTCATCCAGGCCGAATTAGCGCATGTGAAGAGTGCAAAGTCGCTGGATGAGCTAACGGATGAACATATGACGATTAGAGTGGCGAGTACGGTGAACGAGGTGACGGCGCGTTATCTTGTGGATGAACACCAATTGGAGATGACATTGAAGATGCCGCTTGATTGGCCTCTCCACCCGATTGAGATCAAAGATTGGAAGATGGTCGGGGTGGTTGAGAACCGATGGCGAGCTTGGGTTATGGGTGTGCAACAGACTATAGGGATTCACGTGAGTTTTTCAGCGTCTATCTCAAGATCTGTAGAACACATGCCTGGAATGTTTTTTTTTTCGCCCCCAAAAACAGAATGGCCGTGTTGTGGATGGGCTGAGTTTGTTCAAGAAGAACGTGAGTCTACATTTCGCGGGGCAAGTGGAATGTCCGATCTGCTATTCGTGAGTTTTTTCTTTTTTTTTTTGAACACCGCGTAACCCGAGAACCTTGAAATTAATTTATGTTATACAGCATCATCAGTGTGACAGATGGTACGCTTCCGACCAAATCTTGCAAGACGTGCAAAAATCGATTTCACTCTGGTTGTCTTTACAAAGTGGGTTTTCAAAAAATGATATATTCTTTTGGTGTTGACTTTTTGGCGTTTTCAGTGGTTCAACAGTAGTCATTCATCTAGCTGTCCACTGTGTCGTTCCAACCTGACCTAACCTAAAACGGTACAATTGTAATGATCGGCATTCGAGGCCAGAAATGCTGTGTCAAAATAAAAATATTATTCCATGATGATGATATCATATGTGGCGTTAGATGGTGGTCGCACCGATCATCTGTGTTTATTATGTATATAATAGAGAGTACAAAAGAATAAATAGATAGGATGTAGATACTTCCATTCGATCAAAAAACGTTTAGAACGAAAAGATCAGGATCTCGACCCATTCTTGAGAGCCCGAGAAAACGGCGACGATCAGCCAAGAAATCAATTCTCTTCCAACCCTTGAACCTCTCTTGCTCACGTGCGATCCTATCATGTATTTCCTTCAATCGGCGTTCAAATGCCGTATTGATTCTGTGAACGGCATCTTCGGATGGTATGTTGCCATATTCATCGACGGTGACGGTGAGGGCAAGAAAGCGATGCAAGGTGAGTAGGACATCGGATACCGTGATGTATTTGTTTGGAGGGACTTGGATGATGATGGGCCAGGGTAAGTGGGGGGAGATGACGGTGATGTGGGGTAGAGGAGGGTTAGTTGCGGGTTCGGTGAGTGTGTGGAGGGGTAGTGGTCTGTGATCTGGGAGGGTTGTGATTGTGGAGGGATGGAATATGAGATCGAAGCTGATATTGGGCTTTAGGGAGTATCGTAGAACGGGGTGGACCGAGGGTGGTGAGGAATAGAGGACTTCTGGTACTAGGGGTAATGGGGAGCGAGCATATGGGGAACCAGCGTGGTTAAGAGGTGGAGGTGCGAGTGGAGGTGGGGTAGATTGGGGATAGGGTAGGTTGTAGTTGGGAGAGGAGGAGGAGTAGTCGCTGTTATACATTATGGGTGGTGGTGAGAAGAAAAGGTATGATTGGGGGGTGTTGATGAAAGAGCTTTATATATATATATCCGCAGGGTGTGGTATTCGGGGATTCCGAGATTGGCGGGGTGGGTCCCCCCGCCGAAGATGTGACTCGGGATTAGTGGTAAATAGCATGGGGTTTTGACGTGAACCCAGGACTACGGGTTCAAGTTGACATCTCCGACGAGAGAGGAATTGCGCGACAGCTTCACGTGTTCTGGATACTAGGTTCTGGTTCTGCGCTGTTTCATTGGAACAAGGATTGCTGCGGATACAAAAGGGTTTTTTGGGTAAGATGATGTTGGTGTGAGAGGATAGCCGGAGATATTAATACGGATGGAGTAAACGAGCGTTAGATAGAGAGGTGATGTATTGATAGCGAGGTAGGGTAAAAGGACGAAGGAAGGTGCCAAAGCGTGTGGGAATGACGACATTGAATGAGGTCTGTGACGGATGTACACGAAGTGTCACATATGTGTGACAGGGTCTTGCTCCTTATAAGGTTTGTGTTTCAAGAACCTTATCTGGATCCGAGATATGAACGTTTCATCCGCGGATACTTGTTACAGAACATCTAAAAAGGTCATAGTCTCTAGACACCTTGGACCAGATGTCATCAACTTTCTCACTCAATCGAACCCTGACCTACAAGTAAAGCAGTATTTATCGATCTCGATCTTATCTAATTTAATAGCTTGTTATATGGCACGAGGATCGACCTTGCGACAGGGAATGGCTACTCAAAAATGTACCAGGCGCAGTGGGGTTAATCGTACTCCTCACAGACAAGGTCAGATCTAATTAATGATTATTGATACTTTATCTTACAAAACTCTCAAAGGTGGACGTTGAACTTCTTGAAGCAGGTATGTACAGTACCACTTCTTCGATCGTCGTTTCACTTTCATCCAAGCCGGGCCCAATCTTCGAGTGATATCCAGTAAGTACATAACAAATACACTCAAGTCACGTCCTCATCCATTTTTCATTTCTTTCTAGCCATGTCCGTTGGGTACGGTCCGTACTAACCCGATCTCCATCTTCATTACTTTCCAAAACCCCGTCATTCACAGAACATGTCGACCTACAAGCCCTGTCCACTCGTGGAATCAAGCTAGGTTATACTCCCGACGTCCTTACTGACGCAGGTATAATATTGCCTCTTCTGACATTCATTATTGATCTTCTTCTCGTAGTCGCTGACCTTTCAGTCATGCTAGCCCTCATGGCTGGTCGCAATGCCCGGGAGACAATGTCATTTGTCCAAGCAGGCCAGGCATGTCACCTTTCCAGTCCATTTCTTCTTTTCCAACACACAAAATACCTTCACAGTGGCCCAATTTTTTTTGGTCGCCTTTTGCCATGTGCGGTCCCCAGTTAAGTGCTTCCCGGGCCCTACATACACCTACCCGAACAGTCGGTTTCTTGGGGTTCGGACGAATATCCCAAGCGACTCTAACCCGCCTCATTCCCTTCGGCGTAACTCATTGTCTCTATTCCTCCAACCCATCATCACCCCCAACTCTATCTAGAGACACCGCATTAGCCCAACAGCATAATCTACAATCCGTGAAGCGTGTTGACTTGGACGAATTAGCTACAGGTTCCGATGTCCTCTTTGTTCTGGCACCTGGTGGGGACAGTACACGGCATCTCGTGAATGAAGAATTCCTCAGGAAAATGC
>Ga0209006_10002592_pt1 | contig 16499 bp, 12 predicted proteins | sample JacPin_JW_Ref_O2_FD_188567 | JGI IMG/M metagenome (GOLD analysis project Ga0209006, IMG submission 188567) | Forest soil microbial communities from Algoma, Ontario, Canada - Jack Pine, Ontario site 1_JW_Ref_O2 (SPAdes) (version 2) | ecosystem: Environmental > Terrestrial > Soil > Boreal... | reverse complement strand
CGCCACTAGTTTCAACGGTCTTCCGTTCCCTGTTCCAGCCGACCGGTCGCTGAGGCTCATTCCCGGCGCGATTGCGCGTCTGAAACCCGGGCTAACCGTTCCCCAGGCTCAGGCGAAACTCGATGCCTACGTATCGCAACTCAGCCGGCAATATCCCACGGAATACCCCGCAGCCGCCATATGGGCTCTACGCCTTGTTTCGGTGAAAGAAGACTTAGTAGGCCCGCAGCGGGCGGAATTGTTCATCCTTTTCGGAGCGGTGGGATTTGTGCTGCTGATCGCGTGCGTGAATATTGCCAACTTGCTTCTCGCGCGCTCTTCCGGACGCCGACGCGAGATTGCCATTCGCCTGGTGATGGGCGCGGGTCGCAAGCGCCTAGCCGGCCAACTATTGACCGAGAGCCTGCTGCTGTCACTGATTTCCGGCATTGTAGCGCTGGTCACGGTCGTCTTTTTGAAGGACGCAATTATTAGCATGGCCCCGGCAGATATCCCGCGACTCAATGAAGTTAGCTTGAGCGCCGGGGTGCTGTTTTTCGCTTTCCTGATGTCGATGCTCACGGGCGTGCTCTTCGGACTGGCGCCTGCGCTGCAAGCTACGAATCCCAACCAGGTTGAGAATCTCAGAGAGGGCGGCCGCGGGTCCGGCGCGGGTAGACGTCATACTCGACTTTCGCGCATTCTGGTGGTGTCGGAGGTAGCGCTCTCGATTATTCTGCTGGCGGGGGCGGGCCTTCTACTGCGAAGTTTCTGGCGGGTGCTTGAAGTGCATCCGGGATTCAATCCCAGCCACCTAACCACGGTGCAAATCTGGATTCCGGTATCCAACAATCCGACCACCGATCCTTATGCCCTGCAGGAGAAGCGCGCGGCGTTTCTTATGGAGGTGTTTCGCCGCGTGTCCGTGTTGCCCGGCGTGGAACAAACGACAATTTCAGGCAACGACACTTTGCCCATGAACTCCGGGAGGAACTACTCTCTCTTCTCGATTCAGGGACGCCCGGAAGATTCGGCGCAAAGCCCGGTTGCAGACATTGCCGTGGTCGATACGGAATATTTTCGGACTATGGAAGTTCCTCTGGTTGCCGGGCGGAATTTCACCCTCTTGGATACGAATAAGACGCAGACCGTTGGAGTAATCGATCAGACTCTGGCACGACGCTATTGGCCGAACGAAAATCCAGTCGGACAGCAGGTTAAATTCGGATTTGGAGCAGGTATTCAGGGGGTCACGATCGTCGGCGTCGTGGGCGATATTAAGTCCGATGGTTTTGATGCTCCCAGCGTGCCGCATATTTACGTCCCCATGGGGCAGTTCGCCCCGGTCAACGCGGTGGTTTTTCTCCGCAGCAGGGGCGATACGGGAAGTCTTGGGGAAGCCGTGCGGCGCGAGGTGGAAAAAGTCGATCCCAATATCCCGGTGCACAGTATCAGCTCCATGGATGAAATCATCACCAGGTCTCTGGCCGACCGGCGTTTCGCTCTCGAGCTTCTGGGAATTTTTGCGGCGGTCGCGCTTATGCTCGCTGCAATAGGCATCTACGGCGTGATGGCGTACTCGTTTAGCCAGCGCACGCACGAAATCGGTATTCGCATCGCTCTGGGCGCTCAGCGTGTGGACATCTTCCGCATGGCGGTCGGGGAAGGAATGCAACTCGTTGCCATCGGCCTGGCCGTCGGACTAGCCGGAGGAGTTGCCCTGACGCGATTCGTGCGCACCATGCTTTTCGATGTGAGTCCCTCCGACCCGCTCACTTTCGGCTCCATCTCGGCACTGCTCGCCGCGGTGGCATTCGTCGCATGTTACGTTCCGGCTCGACGCGCAACTCGCGTGGATCCGCTGGTTGCATTGCGCGAAGAATGAAACATATTCGGAGTTTGCAAACGCGATTGTTCGTAACCGGTTTGAACGATCATTCGTACCGCAGCGCGACCATTGGGCTCACACAGCTAGCGCGCCTGGCGGGGAGATACGTTGCAAGAAACGTGACGCCGCTCAACAACGCCGCCACAAGCACGATCGTCGCCGGATCCCAAGGCTTCACGCCGTAGAGCAGGCTGCTCATCAGCCGCGTAAGTCCCAGCGCGGATCCGACTCCAATAATCACTCCCACCAGCGCGAGTTGCATCCCTTGGCTGACCCATCCATCGAACCTGTTGCGGGCTAGCTCCCAGCGCCATGCGCACTCCAATCTCCTGCGTGCGCTGTTGAACCGAATATGCCATCAGTCCATAGACGCCGATGGCCGCCAGCAGCAGCGCCACCCCCGCGAAAATCGTCAGCACCGTCATGTAGAAATCGTTCCTTGCTGTGGATTCGCTCACCACTTGTTGCATGTTGCGGATGTGAGCCACAGGCAATCCGCCGCTTGCCTCGCGCAATTCGCGTTGAATATCCGTGCTCAGACTGAACGGCTGCAGTTTCGTGCGGACGATCCAGACCAACGGAGCGATTCGATTATTCAGCGCCATGACTCCGTCATTCATTTGAGCGATCGGAACGTACATGATCGGGTCGAGCTGCTGCTGACTCAATGCGTTTTGGCGGACATCGCCAACAATCCCGACGATCTGCCGCGGCGATTCTTCGAATTCCGGGCCGACGCCTTTCCCAATCGTGATCAGCGCTCCTAAAGCATCGTTCTTGGGCCAGAATTTCTTCGCCATCGCTTCGTTGATCACCACTACGCGGCTCCCAGCGCCGTTGTCCTGATCGGTGAACGCGCGGCCTTTCACCAACGGAATGCGGAACACATCAAAATAGCGTGGCGATATCGTCAGCCAACCCGCTTGCCCGGTGTACGGACCGTCAATCGGTGCTTGTCCCTCGATGTTGAAAGGCAGGCCAAATCCACCTTCGAGCGGCAAGCAACAGGTAAGGCCCGATGCTGTCACTCCCGGCAGGCTCTCCACACGCCGTCTGCCATCACGCTCAAGCTGATCGACGCCCGCGGCCTTCTCGAAACGACTGCCCGTAAGTGACATGTCCAAGGTCAATACGTTTTTCGGATCGAACCCGGGATTCACGCCGCGTAGGGCCCCAAATGTGCGTATCAGTAAGGCGGCGCCGACCAGCAAAATCAGCGCGAGCGCCATTTCTGTAATCACCAGTATGGAGCGCGCTTTGTTGTGTCGCAGTCCGCTTCCTGTTCGCGAACCGCTCTCTCTTAGCGTGATGCTCAAATCTGACCGCGAAGCGCTGAATGCTGGAACCAATCCAAACAACACGCCGGTAAGAATCGCCGCAACGAAAGTGAACGCGAGCACGCGCCAGTCGAGCGCCACTCCGGTACCGTTTTCCCCGATACGCGGAATGTCGCCGGGATTTATCGACAGCAACGCGCGTACTCCTAGATAACCGAGCACAAGGCCGAGCACGCCTCCAGCGAACGAAAGCAACAAACTTTCCGTGAGCAACTGCCAGATGATGCGCGCGCGTCCAGCACCGAGAGCGGATCGAATGGCGATTTCGCGCTTTCTGATCGTAGCTCTTGCGAGCAACAGATTCGCAACGTTTGCGCACGCGATCAGTAGAACAAAACCAACAGCGCCGAAAAGCAAAAGCAAGCCGCGACGGACGTCACCGACCACGCTATCTCGCAGAGGTATTGCGGAGAAGCTCTCGCCGGGGCCCATGACGGGCGAATTGGGGAATTTTCGTTTGAACTGTTCCGCGGCCATCTTCATCGCGGCTTGCGCCTGCGCAAGAGTGACGCCTGGTTTCAGTCGCGCCGTGGCTCTCAAGTAGTGACCTTGATCGACGCTGTTCGGGTCAGGCTTAAGCGGCAGCCAGATGTCGCTTTTTGGATCACTCGTGAATGTCGAACCCAGGACTCCAATCACGACGTAGGGATCGCCTCCGAGATCGATCGTCCGGCCGATGACTCCGGGATCGCCACCGAACCGGCTGCGCCACAATCCGTTGCTAATCACTGTGACAGCAGGGCCTCCCGGGCGGTCTTCTTCCGCGGTGTAGGCTCGCCCGAGCACGATGGGGGCACCAAACACACGAAAATAGTCTGACGAGGCGTGAATCCCTTTGAGCTGTTCCGGACGGTCTCCACCGGTGAGATTTACTCCAGGACCGGAAAAATCGTAGGCGGCCACCGAATCGAAAACTTGCGTCTGATCGCGCCAGACGTTGAATTTTGGGATCGAAGTGACATCGCCGTTGCCTTCCTTCGAGGTAAGTTCAAGTTCGACCAGACGGTCGGAGTTGGGGTAGGAAAGCGGCTGCAACAGCACGCTGTTGATTACAGAAAAAATCGCGGTATTAGCGCCGATGCCAAGCGCCAGCGTCAAGATAGCCACTGCCGCAAAGCCGGGACTCTTCGCCAAACTCCGTAGGCCGTACCGAACATTCTGCAGGAAAATTCCCATCGATTCCTCCGGCCCCACTGCGAAGTTTATGCGCGACCGACAATGCCGTCAATTAATTGCGCGCGCCATCAGGACGTCAAAAATATGCGTTTCCGGAGCGGTACGAGCACATGCCGATTTCGGCGTGGCGCGGATTATACCTACGACCCGCTAGGAATCGACTGACTGGTGGCATTGTTATTTTTCGGCTTCGTAGGTAATCTCCTCAGCGGAGTTATAGAGCGTTCACGCGAGGTTTTCATGAGACTTCTGCATCTTGTTTTGGCAATCATGTGTTGCGCTTCGACACTGTGCGCCCAGGACAAGCCCTTGCACGGAATCGACGTCAACGACATGGATCGCAAAGCGAGTCCGTGCCAGGATTTCTACGACTTTGCTAACGGCAATTGGCGCGCGAACAATCCCATACCGCCTTCGATGGTGATATGGAGCAGGCGCTGGGCGGCCGGCGAGTCCACCAAGGACGTCCTACGCGGCATCCTCGAGGACGCTGCGGCTCATTCCTCGACGGCTGCGCCAAAATCCACGGAGCGCTTGATTGGCGATTATTACACTGCTTGCATGAACGAGAAGCAAATTGACGAACAAGGTGTAAAAGCGCTGCACCGCGAACTCGAACTCATCCAGTCAATCCAAACGGTTGCGGATCTGCAGAAAGCCATCATTCGATTGAATGAGGAAGCTCTCTTTGCTCCATTCGCATTCGGGTCTGCGCAAGATCCTCACCACCCGCAGTTTGTGATCGCGGATGCTGCGGCCGCCGGGCTCGGACTTCCTGAACGGGATTACTACTTCAAGGACGACGACAAGTCCAAAGAGACTCGGCAAAAGTACGTGGAGCACGTGGCGAAAATGTTCGAGTTGGCCGGTTCCGATAAAGCCGCCGCCGCGTCCGCGCAAGTGGTGATGCGCATGGAAACCGCGCTCGCTGGCGCATCACTTACGAATGTGGAGTTGCGAGATCCCTACGCCACGGATCACAAGATGAAACTGGATGACCTCCAGAAGATCACGCCCGATTTTAATTGGGCGGAATATTTCAAAATGGCCAACTTAGATCCCAGCGTTGCTATCAACGTTGACCAACCGAAATTCATGCAGGAAGTCCAGCGTCAATTCAAGGAAACTTCGGTCGCCGACTGGAAAACCTATTTGACCTGGCAGTTGCTCGCGACGGCTGCCCCCGCTCTCTCGACACCCTTCGTGCAGGAAGATTTCGCTTTCAATCAGCAATATTTGCAAGGCGCCACGGAAATGAAACCGCGCTGGAAACGCTGCGTGGAGGCGACGGACGCGAATCTGGGCGAAGCCTTGGGAAAAGTGTACGTGGAAAAGAAATTTTCTCCCGAAGCAAAAGCGCGCATGCAGGAAATGGTTAAGAACATTTTGCTGGCACTGCATGACGATATCCTCACGGTTACCTGGATGAGCGACGCAACCAAGCAGAAAGCGCTGGAGAAGCTTTCCACGTTTAATCCCAAAGTCGGTTACCCGGATAAATGGAAAGATTACAGCAGCGTGGAAATCACTCAGGGCTCTTATTGGAACGACGTAGTGGAGGCCCGGCGTTTTGCCGTTCGCGATGATGCGCAATTGATTGGCAAGCGGGTGGACCGTCTTCGCTGGGGCATGACCACGCCGACTTCCAACGCTTATTACAATCCGCTGCTAAACGAGATCGTATTCCCGGCCGGAATTCTGCTGCCGCCAATGTTCGACGTGAATGCCACGGACGCGGTGAACTATGGCGGTATCGGCCCGGTGATCGGACACGAAATTTCCCACGGTTTTGACGATCAAGGCGCGCAGTATGACAGCACAGGCGAACTCAAGAGTTGGTGGACTCCCGCGGATTACAAGGAATTTCAGAGCCGCGGACAATGCGTGGTCGATCAGTTTTCCTCCTACACCGTGGATGGAGGCTTGCACGAAAACGGCAAATTGGTGTTAGGCGAAAGCATCGGCGACCTCGGCGGCGTGAAGCTGGCGTATCTCGCGCTCGAAAAATCAATGGAAGGCAAACCTCGCCCGGCCAACCAGGATGGTTTCACCCCGGAACAACAATTCTTTATCTCCTGGGGACAATCGCGCGGCGATGAAATTCGTCCGGATGCGCAACGGCAGTTCGTGCTCACGAATCCGCATCCGATCAGCAAATATCGCGTCATTGGGCCGCTTTCGAATTTGCCCGAGTTCTGCAAGGCCTTCGGTTGTAAGGACGGTGACGCCATGGTGCGTTCAACTCAACTGCGATGTTCGGTCTGGTAAGCGGCATCCGGCTAAAGATTAAGTGAGGCTAATCGCTCCGCGGCAGCGTGAGGACGCGGCCAATTTGGATGTGAAGCGTCCACACCTTCCGGACCGGTTAGGATTTGGCGCAAAAATCCCTATGCTATACTTCGTTCTGCGCTGAGTTTCGCAGCCCCCCGGCGCTCCGGAGCAACGCATGCCCATACCGAAGACTGAAAAGATTTGGCATAACGGGAAATTTATCGACTGGGACGACGCTACTCTCCACGTTCTTTCCCACGTAGTCAGCTACGGCTCCGCAGTCTTCGAAGGCATTCGCTGTTACGACACAAAAGAAGGCCCTGCGATTTTCCGGTTGCGCGACCACATGCAACGTCTGCTGAATTCAGCCTACATTTACCGTATGGAAGTTCCCTTTAACCTGGACGAACTCTGCGCCGCGAATCTCGATCTCATCCGCACGAATAAGATTGGCGCATGCTACTTGCGGCCGATTGTGCTCCGCGGATACGGCGAAGCTGGCGTTGATCCCAATGGCTGCCCCATAGAAGTCTATCTCGCGTGTTATGAGTGGGGAAAATATCTGGGTGAAGAAGGCATGCGCAGCGGCGTGGACGTGTGCATCAGCTCCTGGAATCGTCCGGCCCCCAATACCCTTCCTCAAATGGCTAAAGCCGCGGCGAATTATATGAATTCGCAGCTAATTCGGATGGAAGCGCGCGCGAACGGTTACGTGGAAGGCATCGCCATGGACGTGCACGGCCACATCAGCGAAGGTTCCGGCGAAAATATTTTCCTGGTGATGGACGGCACTGTGATCACTCCGCCGCTTTCGAACTCCGCGCTGCCAGGCATCACGCGCCATTCCGTGCTCACAATTTGCCGCGATTTAGGAATTCCCGTTGCCGAGCAAGTGATCCCGCGCGAAATGCTTTACATATCCCAAGAAGTTTTCTTCTGCGGTACGGCCGTGGAGATCACTCCGATTCGCTCAGTGGACCGCATCAAGATCGGCGCAGGCTCGCGCGGTCCCGTAACCAAGCGCATTCAAGACGAATTCTTCGCCCTGACCGGCGGCGTCAAACCCGATCGCCATCACTGGCTTTCGCCGGTAAGCGTGCACGCGACAGCTGGGGCCGGCGTCCCTGTCGTCATTCCACGCTAGAATTGCGCGCGTAAACAGCTCGGCGAGCCGTTTACTTGACACTCAAATTCGAAAAGTAGCCGTCCGTTGTGCCATACGCCCACAGAACGATCTGCCCGTGCGTTTCGCCCAGCTTCAGATCATTTACGATCAGACACGGCTGCTCCGCTCCATTCACGTAGAGTTGCGCTTTTGTCCCGGAGACCACGACCTTCATCCTTGTCCATGCACCGGGATCGAGATCGACGTACGACTCATACACTCCGGGGTTTTCTTTACGGAGCCGCTCCCACGGATAATCCGGCGTCGAAACATATTGCACGGAGTGATTACGGCGAAGCTGATCGTCTGAGCGTCCGTTCGTGGGCCGCAGATAAAAATATTCCGCTCGATTGCCGCGCTCCTGCGAACGAAAAGCTACACCGATAAATCCGCGATCAGTGGGATCTGCGTCTTTGCGCGGCGAGCCAGCCACATCGATTTCGATTGTGCCGTCCTTGAAGTCTGTGCCACTTACAATTGCCATCATGGAATAATCTTTCGGTTGGTTCGGCAAAGGAAGCAGATGCACCGCCGGACGTCCTCGATAATTTACGACTTCCGCCTTGGTATCCACCATTTCCAGACCGTTCAAAGTATCCAGCGCCAACGTTCCAGGCGTCGCTTTAGGCGCTTGCCGATACGAAGCGCTCAAAGCAATTACAAACGAGAGCACAAAGACAATCTTGCAAACACCTTTCACCATATCTGTCATCTCCAATGGAAATATCGAAATCGGAACGGCAGCACATTAGCCATCAGACCTCGCATCACTTCGGCGCCTCAATGCTCGGAGTCCAATGCAAGATGCGGTAATGCGGATCGACCACCACGTCCCGAACCTGGAAGCTCACAGGCCAATTGAGTTCCGTCTGAGCTTCTTTCGTGTCGACCGTATGCACTACGCTTTCTCCATTTACTCCAATCGTTTCCACCTCGACTTGCACTCGATAGAAGGGCTCGACTTGTTTGATTTCGCCACGGACCGCGTTGCCATCCTGTTTCCACGTCACGTGCCAATCGGGGGCGCCTTTGCGTTCGAACCACTGCGAGAAAAACCAACCGAGATCTTCTTTCGAAGTGCTTTGGATGGCTGCAATAAATTCATCCCAGCGGACGGTTCGAAACTTATATTTCTCAGTGATTTCGCGAAGGACCTTGCTGAATTGTTCCGGCCCGACCACCCGAGCGAGCATGTCCCATACGAAAAAACCTTTATTGTCGGCTAACAGGTGAGAATTCGGATCGTTCGGCAAATCGTACAGCGCATGATCCTTGCCATATTTCGCAAATCGCAAATATCCGTATCCGCACTGCGATGGGATGTAACCAGGATATCCGTTACGCCGATATTCTTCAGCGGCGGCCGGGCCATCAACTGTCTCCACTACGCGCATCGACCCGAATTGCGCCAGAGCCTCGTCGAGCAAATAATCACCGTGCGGCTCATCCGCGTGCGTTACCAGATTTCCCCACCACTGATGGCCAATCTCATGTCCGTAATATGCCAGGTTAAATGGCTGATCCAGAGCTTCCTTATTCGCTAGCATAAAACTGTTGAAGCTTGCGCCGGAAAAGCCGGCTCTCAGAGCCGGACCAGTAGGCACCTCGGCGATAGCAAAGGTCTTATACGGATACGGTCCAAATTCTTTGGAGAGCACGGCTAGTATTTTCGTGCAGCCGTCCAGATACCCCTCAATATTCCCGCGCGGATGCAACAAATAAGCTCGCATCGGGACGCTGCCGCCGCGCTCCAAAATCGTGTATTTTCCCGCAGCGAAGGAGAAATGACTCGGAAGTTCATTCTCAAAATCAAAGTTCCCTTTTGCTTCTTCGGCACTGATTCCCCGGTTCTCGCCGGTAGCAAGCACGGTGTAGCCGGGTGGAACAGAAAATTTCAACTGCCCTCTTGCTCTCCCGTCATTTTCTTCCAACTGCGGATACCACACGGTGTTTGCGCCGCCGGCAAACGAGCCATCCGGCCCAATGTAAAATACGAAATCGCTTTTCTCCCCACCCCCATAAGAAAAATGCAGTTGGACGGATTGGTTCGCTGCAATCGGAATCTTCGGACGAAGAGTCCAACGCACGAAGTGCTCATCGGCTTCTTTCTTTTTCTCTTTCACAAGTTCAAGCGGGCCCGCGTTTGCCGTTGGTTCCACAATTTGCGCTTGAAAATCCGTCATCAGCTCACTTAAGTTCATCTCAATAGTCGTTTGAGCCTTGTCCCGCCTCGGCAAACGCACCGTGCCGGCCACTTCTATCCGATGGGAATCCGGGATTACATGAATTGCCAAGTCGTAAACCGGCGTAGCGGCGATTACACTTTCGAGCGAGCCGGATTGGGCAGCGGCCGCCGCTGGTAATAACAGACACGCCAAAATGCCAAACGCGAGTCCCTTCAACGTTGCCTCCCGCTCGCACAACTCCGGATGCCGGCAATCGGCCTACGCAGATCACGGTGGCAGAAGCTATGCATATTCATGTGGATCTTGGTTCCGACACTCTAACACCCCTGTTGGTTTCAGTTAGACGAGTCTCGAACGGATTTGTTTCGGGATGCAAATAGGATTCCACCTCGATTTCGGCGCGGCCCTGGCGTACGACTCGTTTTTTGACTGCCTTCCACCGTTCCAGTAGAATGGCCCGCAGTCAGGAGCCTGAATGTCACTAAAAGACCTTGTCAGCGCACGCGCGGAGAGACTTCTTGTATAGTCTGTCTCAAAAGCTTCTGGCGGAATTTATAGGCACGTTCATTTTGATTTTCTTCGCTGTCGGAGCGATTTGCGCGGACCAATATCTTCACGCCGCGTCGCAAACCCCCATTGGCACACTTGGCGTTGCGCTAGCCTATGGTCTGACGTACGCCGTCATGATCGGCGCCACCAGCCACATTTCCGGCGGCCATCTCAATCCAGCGGTCACCGCCGGTTATTGGGTCACTCGGCGGCTGGGCACTTTGCAAGCTCTGCTCTACTGGATCGCGCAGATTCTCGGCGCGGTCGCAGCCACCTACCTGCTGGTCGCTGTCGTGCCCGACGCGATATGGACGTCGGCTGGCCGCGGGGTCACACTGCTCGCTCCCGATTTCACGCGTCTGCACGCTATGCTTCTTGAAGGAGTGATGACGTTTTTTCTGGTGTTCATAGTTTTCGCCACGCTGGTTGATGCCAGAAGCGCTTTCAACAAAATGTCCAGCTTCGCTATCGGCCTGACCATCTCAGTCGGAGTCCTGTTCGGCGGCCCTTTTACCGGCGCTGCGATCAATCCCGCGCGAGCTTTTGCGCCCGCCCTCGCCGCGCGTTACTGGAGCAACCACGGCGTGTATTGGGTCGGTCCGCTACTGGGAGGCGTCCTCGCCGCCGTGATCTACGATCGCCTCTTCCTCGGCGACCAACCCCCGCCATAGGCTTTTAGCGTTATTCTTGTTGAGTTTCACACGACATCGCCGAACGTAAGAGCGTTGGCGACTCGAGCGAGCCGTCGCTTACCCGGTCACTAGCCACCCAAGAACTAAATACCTGACCTAACGTACAGGTTGGCAGTTTAGAAATGCTTCTCCGCACTGTTCTTGCTAGCCCTTCACACGCATGCTAGTTTTGCTTGAAGCGTCACACCCGAGGACTTTCGCTATGGCTGTCAGTATTGACGATCTGTTGCGCCGCGCCGTCGAAAGCCGGGCGTCCGACTTGCACCTGAAAGTAGGCAACCACCCTTACTTGCGCGTGGATGGAATTCTGAACGGCCTCACCGACGTCCCACGCATCACGCCGGAAGAAATGCTTTCCATGGCCTTCAGCATGATGACCAACCGGCAAAAACAAAAATTCAAGGAAACCGCCGAGTTGGACATGGCGTACGGCGTCGCTGGCTTAGGCCGCTTCCGCGTAAACGTATTTCAGCAGCGCGGCAACGTCGGCATGGTGCTTCGCGTAATTCCCACGAAAATTCGCACCATCGAGGAACTGGAATTGCCCCGCGTGATTTCGCAGATTTGCGAAGAACAGCGCGGCTTGATTTTGACTACCGGTACCACCGGTTCCGGTAAATCCACCACTCTTGCGGCCATGATCGACCGCATCAATTCTCTGCGCGCCGAACACATCATCACCATCGAAGACCCGATCGAATATTTGCATCGCGACAAAAAAGGTTTCATCAATCAGCGCGAAGTGGAAGTGGACACGTCTTCATTCTCCACTGCGCTACGCGCCGCTCTGCGTCAGGATCCTGACGTGGTGCTCGTCGGCGAAATGCGCGACCTTGAAACAATCTCCACCGCGTTGCTGGCCGCTGAAACCGGCCACTTGGTGCTCTCCACTTTGCACACTCTCGACGCCACGGAAACCATTCAGCGCATCATCGCCGTGTTTCCACCGCCCGAGCAAAAACAGATTCGCTTGCAGCTTGCCGGAACGCTGAAAGCCGTCATCAGCCAACGCCTCGTGCGGAAAGCTGACGGCAGCGGCCGAGTCCCCGCCGTCGAAGTAATGATCTGCACCGGATACATTCGCGATTGCATCATCAATCCCGATAAAACACGCATGATTCGCGACGCTATCGCCGCCGGCACCAGCCAATACGGCATGCAGACTTTCGATCAATCTCTCTTCGATCTTTACTCGCGCAACCTTATCACTCTCGAAGAAGCTCTCATGCGCGCTTCGAATCCGGACGACTTCCGCCTCCGCGTTCAAGGTGTCCGCTCATCCGCAGACGCCGCTCGCGAAGAAATGGAACGCGCCATGACCGAATTCGACCGCCTCGGCAGCCGCTAGGCTCTTTCCTCGTGTGGATTATCAGAGCCTTCCAAGGTCAAACACAGTAGTTCCATGAAGACCAATCTCAAGGTTTTCTGGATTGGAATATTGATTTACGCCGCCAGCTTTTGCCTGAAGGCGGTGGGAGAATGGAATCCAATTCAAGGCAACGGCATGGGGTACGGATTTGCCCTCGCAATTTTTATGTTCATCTCCCCTTTGTATTGGATAAATAAGGCTTTGTTCAACGGCACCGGTTTTTTGGGAGATGACTTTGGATTTTTCATACAACTGTCTGTCTTCCTCATCGGATGGATAAATCCAATCTTTCTCATTGCTGCATTTCTGGAACTAAGCGAATACCGTCCCAGACTATTTTTCATCCTGAGGATCACAATATTTGCGATCCTGCCTGTTACTTGGATTTTATTCTTCCAGGCTCGTCAGGGCGTTTATCCAAGAGAGGGGTACTTTCTCTGGATTCTGGGTATGCTCCTCGCCATGTTTCCAGCTCAGTTCTCGCCCGGTGGCCCTGACAGCTCGCAATTCCATCCCGTAAATAAACGCGCTTACAAAAGCTCCTATTAAAGACTCGGCTTGGCGAGATTTACACGTTCAGAGGCATCGCATCGCGGCGTTGCAATCGGTACAACACGTGCCGCCGCAGCGAATGCCCTTCCGGCAAGTTCGGATGATCGAAATCTTCCGACGCATCGCGAGTCATCCCGATTTTCTCCATCACCCGCCTTGATCTAGCATTCGACGGAACCGTAAAGGATACCAACGCGTCGAGCGTTAGCTCTTCGAAGGCGTACTTCACGACCGCTCGCGCTCCTTCCGCCGCAACGCGCGTCCCCAGTAATTCGCAGCTAGCCTCCAACCAACCTCGACACACGGAGTGAAGTTCGCTTTGAACGACGGCACAGCCAGTCCCACGAACCCAATGAATGTTTGGCTCTCTCGCAACTCCGCGGCGAACAATCCAAACCCGTGCTTCTTGAAATGTTCGCCGATCCGGTCAACGAGCGAATGGCTCTGCGCGCGCGTCAAGCACTGGGGGAAGAATTTCATCACCCGCGGATCCGAGTTGAGCCGATAAAACGGCTCGCGGTCTTCTTCCCGCCAACGCCTTAGCAGTAATCGTTCAGTCTGAATCAACGATTCATCCCACTTTCGTATAAGATTGCCGCTCATCGAGGAGTCGCGCTTGCGCCCGTTGCCATTCTCCGGCGGCCCTATCTACGCCGTAATATTCTGGACCACTTATATTATCTGGTCCGTCCCGGAGATGATCGCTTCCAGAAGAAAACCCGCGAAGTCCTCTTCAACTCTAAAAGATCGCAATTCTTACTGGGTTGTAATGTCGCTCTTGTGGCTTGGCATCACAGCGGACTTCGCGCTCTCGTTCAGTTTGCCGCAAGCGTCCATCCGTTCGGACCGCCCGATGTTTTTCTTCATCGGTATTGCCCTAATGTATGCCGGGATGGCTCTACGGTTATATTCAATGAGCATTCTAGGCCGCTATTTCACTTTTCAAGTCGCAGTCCACACCGATCAGCCGGTGATCGAGGCCGGACCGTATCGCTATATTCGCCACCCTTCTTACACTGGCGCGCTCATCACCCTGGCTGGACTCGGCCTGACTCTCGGAAATTGGGCTGGCCTGATCGTGCTTCTCTTTCTTATGTCCGTAGCATATGGCTACCGAATACCAATCGAGGAGTCTGCGCTGGTTGCCTTTATTGGTGAACCGTACAAGGACTATATGCGCCGCACGCATCGCCTCATCCCCTACGTTTACTGAATTTCGCGTGGACTCTTGTTCGCGAAATTTCCAGTACGCTCTAAAAAGGGCCAATTTGGACTGCCAAAATATCTCGAATTAAACTTCTAAGGCCACCATCACGGCGTTATCCTAATGTTGTCAACGAACAACGGACAAACGCCAATGGGTGACCAGCAATGACCATCTCGCAAAGAGAAAAAGCCGAAAAACTCCGCGCGCTCCACAACGGCCCCGATATTCTTTTGTTCACAAATGCCTGGGACGTCGCCAGCGCCTGCATCCTCGAACGCCTGGGATTCCCTGCGATCGCCACCACTAGCGCGGGCGTCGCGAACACGTTGGGTTATGCTGACGGCCAGCAGATCAGTTCCAACGAAATGCTGCGAGCCGTGAGCCACATCGCGCGCGCTGTCGATATTCCCGTCACCGCGGACATGGAAGCCGGCTACTCCACCACCCCGGTTCAGATGCATCAAGTCGCGCTGCAACTTATCGAAGCAGGCGCCGTCGGCCTGAATCTCGAAGATGGCGAAGACGACGAAGCGCGCGTTTCCGAAACGCAGGCCCACGTGGAAAAAATTCAAGCTGTCCGGGAAGCCGGGAACCAATCCGGAGTGCCGCTCGTGATCAACGCCCGCACCGATGCATACTGGGCCACGACGAGTCCTTCTCCCAATCGCTTCGCCGAATGCGTCAGCCGCGCAAATCAATATCGCCAAGCCGGCGCGGACTGCATCTTTGTCCCCGGCATGAAAAAACTCGACGAGATCAAAAAGTTTTTGCAGGAATCTCCGGGCCCTATGAACGTTCTGGGCGGCCCCGGCGGGCCAACCATCGACGAACTGAAAGCCGCAGGCGTGCGCCGTGTGAGTCTCGGCTCCGGCCCATCGCGCGCGGCCCTAGGCCTGTTGCGCGAAATTGCCACCGAACTGAAATCCAAAGGCACCTACGAAACTCTGTCTCGTTACATGCTTCCTGCAAGCGAAGTAAACGCTATGTTCTCCGCCCGCAAAAAACCAGCCAGCCAAAAATCATAAAAAGGAGCAGCCATGAATCCACGGATCAGTCTGACCAAAATCAATCCGAAAGCCTACGCCACTGTCTTAGCTATGCAGAAGTACGTTGACGAATCCGGCCTCGAGCCTCTCTTGCTCGAGCTAATAAAATTGCGCGCTTCGCAGATCAACGGCTGCGCGTATTGCCTCGACATGCACAGCAAAGACGCGCGCGCCATGGGTGAAACTGAACAGCGCCTTTATACCCTCTCCGCTTGGCGTGAAACTCCTTTCTTCAGCGAACGCGAACAAGCCGCTCTGGCTTTGACAGAAGCTATCACCCTAGTTAGCGAAGGCCACGTCCCCGATGACATTTACGCCCAGGCTCATGCCCAATTCAACGACAGCGAGCTCGTGGATTTGGTCGTCGCCATCGCTACAATCAATACCTGGAATCGTCTCGCAATCACGTTCCGCGCCGAACCGGGTCATTACCAGCCCACAGAGCGCGTAAAACAGCGTGCGGCTTCGGTCGCGCAAAAATGAACTTCACTCCCTGGCAAAAGCAGGCGTTCGCATGGACATAGATCGCTAACGTCAATTGTTCTCCAGGGGCAGGCGTCTCACTCGCTCCCCGCGAAGAAGGCCCCTGCCCCGCTTGTGTTTTCTTTGTTTCCGAGCTTCCTTGCTTCCACACGCTCTTGCTTCTATGCTCGTCCTTGCATGCGCCAGCGCTCTTCACCCCGCAAAGTTTCCAGCGAGCCGGATCTTTACGCCTCCGCCTTGCGCGGTTTGATGCGCCGCGCATATTCGATACACGAAATGAAAACCTACCTCGACCGTCGCGCGGAAGACAAAGATCTAATCCCCCCGGTCGTTGCGCGCCTGCGCGAACTTAACTACCTCGACGACGCGCGCTACGCCCTGGACTATGCCAACCAGCACGCAAAATTGCGCCGCCAGGGACGCTTCCGCATCGCCCGCGAACTTCGCGCCCGCGGCGTACCTGACCGCTACATCGACGCTGCCCTCGAAACCGTCTTCGCCGAAACGGACGAATCCAGTCTAGTCCGTACACGCCTGAAACGCCGCCTCGCCCACCTCCGCGGCCCGCTCGATCAACGCAAAATCGCTTCCCTGTATCC
>Ga0209006_10002591_pt1 | contig 16500 bp, 29 predicted proteins | sample JacPin_JW_Ref_O2_FD_188567 | JGI IMG/M metagenome (GOLD analysis project Ga0209006, IMG submission 188567) | Forest soil microbial communities from Algoma, Ontario, Canada - Jack Pine, Ontario site 1_JW_Ref_O2 (SPAdes) (version 2) | ecosystem: Environmental > Terrestrial > Soil > Boreal... | reverse complement strand
ATCCAGCACTTCGACATCGCCATCCGCTTCGATCATGCCGCTCGTGACCACTCCCGGCTGATCGGCGCGCAGATAAATCGCCTTCGGCGCATCGCCAGCCAGCTTGAACGGAATCTGCTTCAGGTTGAGGATAATGTCGGTCGCATCCTCGACTACGCCGGGGATCGACTGGAACTCGTGCAGCACGCCTTCCATCTTCACCGCAGTAACGGCCGCGCCTTCAATCGAGCTGAGCAGCACGCGGCGCAGGGCATTGCCTACGGTCGTTCCGAATCCCCGTTCGAACGGCTGCGCCCAGAAAATGCCGTACTTGTCGGTGAGGGAGGAGGTGTCAACTGCGAGACGTTTCGGTTTTTGAAAACCCTTCCAAAGCATGTGTTTCTCCTTCGGCCGTTTGGCTCAGTGCCGGCTCGCTGAGTGGTCCAAACTCAGGTCAAAGCCGGCAAAGGCTGATCTGGCACGAAAACAAGACCAAAATCGTCGTTAGTCGTTTGTCTTTGGTCGCTGGCCAACGACTAGCGACCGGCGACTAACGACTATTTGCTGTACAACTCTACAATCAACTGCTCGTTCACCGGCAACTGAATATCTTCGCGCTTGGGCAAACTGAGCACGCGCGCTTTGTAATTGTCGCGATCAACTTCCAGCCAACTGGCCAGCGTGCCGTGGCTGGCAAATTCTTTCGCCAGTTCGAGCACCGCCAGCTTCTTGCTGTTCTCGCGGATCGAAATTTCCTCCCCCGCACTCACTTCATACGAAGGAATGTTGACCTTGCGGCTGTTGACGGCAACGTGCCCGTGGCGCACCAACTGTCGCGCCTGACGCCGGGACTGCGCGAAACCGAGGCGGAAGACCACGTTGTCGAGACGGCGCTCGAGCTGTTGCAGCAACTTCTCGCCGGTAACGCCACGCGAACGCGCGGCCTTCTCGAAGTAGTTGCGGAACTGGCCTTCCTGCGTGAAGTAAATGCGCTTCGCCTTCTGCTTTTCGCGCAACTGCAGGCCGTAGCCTACGATCTTGGCCTTGCGGTCTTTCCCATGTTGTCCGGGAGCGAAGTTACGCTTCTCGATGGGGCACTTATCGCTGAAACACTTCGAGCCTTTGAGGAACAGCTTCATGCCCTCGCGGCGGCATAGACGGCATACTGCATCGGTATAACGTGCCAAGTTGCTTCTCCTTTAGATGACCGGTTTACAGGTTTGGCTTCACCCTTCGTCCCGGACGGTAAAACTGTCGTTAGTCGTCGGTCGTTCGCCGTTTTGGTTTGCCAACGATCAGCGACGCTTCTTATACTCTGCGTCGCTTCGGCGGACGGCAGCCGTTGTGTGGAATCGGCGTCGTATCGCGAATCGAGCGTACTTCAATTCCCGAGGCAGCCAGCGCACGGACGGCTGACTCACGACCGGAACCCGGGCCGCTGACGCGCACATCCACGCTGCGGACGCCGTGATCGCGCGCCATATTGGCCGCATTCGACGCCGCCTGCTGCGCGGCGAAGGGCGTTCCCTTGCGCGATCCACGGAAACCGAGCGATCCCGAACTCTTCCACGACAGAACGTTGCCGTTCATGTCGGAGATGGTCACGATCGTGTTGTTGAAGGACGCCTGCACGTAGCACAGTCCATGCGGAACGTGCTTGCGCTCCTTCTTCTTGAAGGTTTTCTTCTTGCCTTTTTTCTCGGGTGTGGCTGCTGCGCCGCCCGCTGCTGCTGGTTTAGCCATATAACCTCAAGTTTCAAAGTTTCAGGTTGCGAAGTTTCAAGGTTCTCATTCCGAAGCCTTGAAACGCTGCCACGTTGAAACTGTTCTTACGTTTTCGCTGTCGCCTTCTTCTTCTGCGCGATCGTTCCCTTGCGCGGACCTTTGCGGGTGCGGGCATTGGTATGCGTACGCTGTCCGCGAACCGGCAGGTTACGGCGATGGCGGAAGCCGCGATAGGAGCCGATTTCGATGAGCCGCTTGATGTTCATCGAAACTTCCTTGCGCAGGTCGCCTTCGACCAGTCCCTGCTCTTCAATGACCGTACGAATCCGGTTGACCTCTTCTTCGCTGAGGTCCTGAACCTTCTTCATCGGTTCGACTTTCGCTTCGTCGAGAATGCGTCCGGCGCGCGGATTGCCGATCCCGTAAATGTAGGTCAGCGCGATGTTGATGTGCTTCTGGCGGGGCAGATCCACGCCTGCGATACGTGCCATTGTTTCTTTAACCTCAGCGGCGAAAGCCGCATTTCCTTATGTTCTAACCGCACGACTAAAGCCGTGCCCTTCTTAAAAGCTTAGCCCTGGCGCTGTTTATGTTTCGAAATCTCGCAAATCACCCGCACCACACCCTTGCGGTGGATGACCTTGCACTTGTCGCAAATTTTCTTAACCGATGCCCGTACTTTCATAACTCCCCTGCTTTCAGCTGTCAGCCTTCAGCAAAACCATTTACTTGTATCTGTACACAATCCGTCCGCGATTCAGGTCGTAAGGAGAAAGCTCGACCGCTACTTTATCTCCCGGCAGAATGCGGATGAAATTCTTGCGCATTTTTCCGGAAACATGCGCCAGCACCTGATGCTTGTTCTCCAACTCCACCCGGAACATGGCATTGGGCAGCGGTTCCAGAACCACTGCCATCACTTCAATCGCGTCTTCTTTGCTCATCCGCTCCTTAGCTTTTAGTACTAGCTTCTAGCCAACCGGCCCGACTAGCTAGACGCTCTTACTGCGTCAAAATCACCGGACCATCTTTCGTCACTGCCACGCAGTGTTCGAAGTGGGCGCTGCAACTTCCGTCGGCGGTGACTGCGGTCCACTTGTCGCCCAGCACTCGCGTTTCCGGCTTGCCGTAATTCACCATCGGTTCGATGGCGATTACCATGCCTTCGCGCAACCGCGCTCCGTGGCCTCGATTGCCGAAGTTCGGAACCTGCGGCTCCTCGTGCAACCGCGTCCCAATCCCGTGTCCGACAAACTCGCGCACTACGCTGAATCCCGCGGCTTCCACATGCTCCTGAACCGCCGCGCCGACGTCGCCGATCGAATTTCCAATCCGCGCCTGCTCAATACCGCGATAAAGCGAAGCCTCGGTCACTTCCAGCAACTTCTGCAACTCCGGCGTCAACGCCGCACCTACCGGAACCGTGATCGCGGCATCGCCGTAATATCCGTCCAGCACCACGCCGCAATCGATCGAAACAATGTCGCCGGCTTTGAGCACCCGCTTTTCCGACGGGATGCCATGCACAATTTCTTCGTTCACCGACGTGCACAAAACACAGGGATAATCGTAGTACCCCTTGAACGCCGGCTTGGCCCCCAGTTCCTTAATCTTCTTCTCGGCAGCGCGCTCCAGATCCATCGTCGTGACGCCCGGAGCAACCAGCGATTTCAGGTAGTCGAGAACCTGTCGCACGATGCGGCCGCTCTGCCGCATCTTTTCGATCTCACTTGCAGATTTGCAAACAATCGCCATTGCCATTGCTGTTTCTTAGATCTGATTTCTGAACCCAAGTTCCTTAGACTCGACTGCTATGCGTGGTGATCTTCGATGATCCGGTAAATCTGGGTCGTCACATCGTCGACCGGTTGATCGCCGTTCACGGAAACCAGCCTGCCTGTCCGCCGGTAATAACCGACCACCGGACGAGTCATCTCCCGGTAGGCCGTGAGCCGCGGCTGAATCACCTCCAGCCGGTCATCATTACGGGTCACCAGCTTCGTTGCGTGGTCATCGCATACTTCATCGAAGCGTGGCGGCTGAAAGTGGACGTTGTAGATCCGCCCACAGGTGGGACAAGAACGGCGTCCAGTGATCCGGAGCAACAATTGATTATAGTCCACGTCGAGGCTGATCACAATCGGCCAGGCTCGCGTCGGACGCGTATTGTCAAAGAGCTCGTGCTCAAGCAGCGCGTCGAGCCACCCGGCCTGGGCCGCAGTCCGGGGAAAACCGTCGAGAACATATCCGCGCTTGCAGTCCGGCAGCAGCAGCCGCTCCCGAACCATGGTACAAACCAAGTCGTCTGAAACCAGCTCGCCGCGGGCCATCACGGTCTTGGCAATCACGCCAAGTTCGGTGCCCCGCACGACGTTCTCCCGCAGCAGATCCCCGGTTGAAATCTGGGGAATCTCGTAGCGCGCCATGATGCGCTTCGACTGCGTGCCTTTGCCGGCGCCGGGCGGACCTAGGAGCACAACCGGGCCTACGTTACGTGTGGTTTCCTGCGCCACCGGCTGGACAAGGCCTCCCGATCCAGATTTCCCCGGCGCTCAACACCGAGGTGCAGCAACCAAGTGCAGCAACCCCACAGCGTAAATCAAAATCCATCGCCGCGAGCCGGATAATCTGGCGCGGCCAGCTTTTTACCACGTCCTGCGGCCGCGGATGCGCCCGCTGCGCGGCGTAAACCCGTCGTAGTGGCGCATGATCAGCTGTGCCTCGACCTGCGTCACCGTATCCATCGCGACGCCGACGACAATCAGCAGCGAGGTTCCGCCAAAATAGAAGTTCACGCCTAACCCGTTCAGAACCTGCGTGGGCAGGTTTTCGAAAAACCTACCAATCGGCCCGTAAAGGTGGTTGAGGTGAATGCCGACCATCATCCACTCCGGGATGAACGAAATAATGATCAGATACAGCGCGCCGACCAGCGTGATGCGCGTCAGCACTTCATTGATGAAATCCGCCGTGCGCTTCCCGGGGCGAATGCCGGGAATAAATCCGCCATATTTGCGCATGTTGTCGGCGACTTCGCTCGGATTGAACACGATTGAAACGTAAAAATAAGCGAAGAAGATAATGCCGACTGCATACAGCACGGTGTAAAGCGGCTCGCCCCAGCCCAGCCAGCGGATCAGATCGCTGAAGTAGCGGCTGTTTTTTAATCCGTAGCCGATGGTTTGCGGCAAGGTAAGAATCGAAGACGCGAAGATCACCGGCATCACGCCGCCGGCGTTGACGCGCAATGGCAGGTGCGTCGATTGCCCGCCCATCACCTTGCGCCCGACCACACGCTTGGCATATTGCACCGGTATTCGCCGTTCGCTGCGCTCCACCCAGACGATGAAGGCCACTACTCCAACCATGAACACGGCCAGCAGGATCATGATGGGGAACGTCATTGCACCCCAGGCGGCGTTCCGCGCCTTGCCGACTAAATCCGCGACGCCGTGGGGCAATCCCACCACGATGCCGGCGAAGATGAGCAGCGACATGCCATTGCCGACGCCGCGCTCGGTGATCTGCTCGCCCAGCCACATAATGAAGGCGCTGCCCGTGGTCAGCGTCAACATCGTCATCAGACGGAATCCCCAACCGGGGTTGATGACGAAGTCGCCGGACTTCTCGAGACCTACGGCAATGCCGAACGATTGCACCGCGCTGAGGATGACCGTGATATAGCGCGTCCACTGCGTAATCTTTTTGCGCCCGAGTTCGCCTTCTTTCTGCAGCTTGGCCAGCGGCTCATACACAACCGTCAGCAACTGCAGAATGATCGATGCCGTGATGTACGGCATGATGCCCAGCGCGAAAATCGTCAGACGGCGAAGCTGGCCTCCGGAGAACAGATCCACGAATCCCAGAAACGATCCGGCATTCTGATTGAAGAAGTTCTCCAACTGCTGCCACTTCACGCCCGGCGTCGGCAGGTGTCCGCCAACCCGGTACACGAACAGCAGCCCAAGCGTGAACAGAATCCGCTTGCGCAGGTCGGGAATCCGGAAGATATTCGCCAGTTTGTCCAACATTACTGCGCCGCCGCCCCCACAGATATGACCTCAAACTTGCCGCCCGCCTTGGTGATCTTTTCCTGCGCCGACTTCGAGAACTTGTGCGCACTCACCGTCAAGGCAACCGTTAACTCGCCATCGCCCAGAACTTTCACCGGATGCTTCGTCTTGATGACTCCGGCCTTCCGCAGCACGTCGGGATTGATCGTGGTTTCACCCAGCGCGACGAGCCGCTCCAGGCTGACGATATTGAATTCCTTGCGGAAAATGTTGGTGAAGCCGCGCTTGGGCATGCGGCGATGCAGCGGCATCTGGCCGCCTTCAAAACCGCGGATCATGCGCGAACCGCTGCGCGAGCGCTGTCCCTTATGGCCGCGAGTGGAGGTCTTGCCCATTCCCGAGCCCATGCCGCGCCCTACGCGCTTGCGCTTTTCGGTGGCCTTTTTCGGTGCGTGAATATTGGATAAATTCATAGGTAGCTCTCAGCCCTGACCGCTAAACGATCTCGACCAGATGCGGAACCTTGGCGACCATGCCGCGGATCGCCGCTGTGTCCGGACGCTCGACCACCTGGTTCAGTCGCGTGAATCCCAAACCCTTGATCACGAGCTTCTGTTTCACAGGCGCGCAAATCGCGGAGCGCACCCACTTGATCTGAATCTTTCCGCTCGCCGAATCCATTTTCTTCGCCGTCATCATAAACCCCAGAGGCTAAAGCCTCTCGTTTACTGCCTCGTATGCGGCACGAGTAAAACTCGCGCCCTTCCCGATCTCTTCGTTGCTATCCCGACTCGTTACAGCTCTGCCACGACTTTGCCGCGCAGGGCCGCCACACTCTCTCTGTTCTTCAACTGCTTCAACGCGTCGAATGTCGCTTTGATCACGTTATGCGGGTTGGTCGTGCCGATCGACTTGGTCAGCACGTTCTGCACGCCCGCCGAAGTCATCACCGCACGTACCGCACCGCCCGCGATCACTCCCGTGCCTTCCGGAGCCGGCTTGAGCAGAACTTTGCCGGAGCCATAGCGGCCGAGCACGAGATGCGGAATGCTGGTCTGCGTCAGATTGACTCTCACCAAATTCTTCTTCGCCGACTCAATCGCTTTACGGATGGCCTGCGGAACTTCCTTCGCCTTGCCCGATCCGTAGCCGACCACCGCCGCCGAGGGATCACCGATCACGACGAGCGCGGCAAACGAAAGATTCTTGCCGCCCTTGACGACCTTGGTCACACGGTTGATCGCGACCACCTGGTCCTTCAACTGAAACGAGCCTGCATCGAGTTTCTTGATTACTGTTGGCATTCTTTGAACCTAGCTTTCAGCTATCAGCTTTCAGCCGTCAGCTTGTCGCTCCAGCTGATGGCTGAGAGCTGACAGCTGAAAGCTGCCTTTAGAATTGCAATCCCGCTTCGCGCGCGGCATCCGCCAGCGCCTTCACGCGCCCGTGATACAGATATCCGCCGCGGTCAAACACAACCTTGGTGACGCCCTTCGCCTTGGCACGCTCGGCGATGGCCTTGCCGACGGTTTTAGCGGAGGCGACGTTGCCGCCCGTGCGCTTCTTGCCCTCAGCTTTTTTGCCCTCGGCCGTGCTGGCCGAAACCAGCGTGGTGCCGTGCAGGTCGTCGATTACCTGTACGTAAATGTGATTCAGCGAGCGGTACACGTTGAGCCGCGGACGCTCCGCCGTGCCTTGCAGCTTCTTGCGGATACGCGTATGCACGTAGCCGCGCTTTTCGTTTTTTCCAAGTTTCGTCAGCATGATAAAAGCTCTCAGCTGTCAGCCATCAGCTTTCAGCCAACCCAACTTGTGATCCACAAGCTGAGGGCTGACCGCTGAGAGCTGTTAGCTTATTTTGCTCCCGTCTTTCCAACCTTCTTCTTCAGGCGCTCGCCCACATAGCGCACGCCCTTGTTCTTATATGGATCCGGCGGACGCAGCGAGCGCATTTCCGCCGCCACCTGTCCCACCTTTTGCCGGTCGATGCCAACCAGCGTGATTCGCGTCTGCTTGGGATCGACTGCAGCATCCACGCCAGTCGGCAGCGGATACTCAATCGGGTGCGAGTAACCCAGGTTGAACACAACCATCGTCTTGCCCTTCATCTCGGCGCGGTATCCGATACCGACGATGTCGAGTTCGCGCGTCCAGCCTTTGGTTACGCCTTCGACGGCATTGTTGACCAGCGCGCGCGCCAACCCGTGCACGGCAGATTGCGAATCGTTCTCGCGGATCGCGACGAGGTTGCCGTCCTTCTGCTCGATCTTGATTCCGGCCGGCAGTGGAGTATCCAGCTTGCCCTTCGGCCCCTGGATCAGCACGACGTTTCCTTGCATATTGATCGTGACTCCCTTGGGAATCGCGATCGGCTTTTTTCCAATTCGTGACATAAGCTTTTCTCAGCTGTGATCTGTGAGCTACAAGCTGTGAGCAAAACCGACTTTGTGCGCTCGCAACTCGAAGCTCATAGCTCGAGGCTATCTAATAAATCTGGCACAGCAACTCGCCGCCCACGCCTTCTTTGCGCGCCTGACGGCCGGTCATCACGCCGCGCGGGGTGGTGAGGATATTGATCCCCATTCCGCCCAGCACGCGGGGAATCTCGCTGCGGCGCACATAGACTCGGCATCCCGGGCGCGACACACGTTCGGCCTTCGAGATGGCGGCTTCGTTGTTGGCGCCATACTTCAGATAAATCCGGATGATCTTGTGGCCCTCTTCCTCGGTGGGCTTGAAGTTGGAGATGTAGCCCTCCTCTTTCAGGATGCGGGCAATCTCCAGCTTCAACCGCGAAGCCGGAACATCCACCTTCTGGTGCCGGGCCTGGAGTGCGTTCCGCACTCGCGTCAGCATGTCTGCGACCGGATCGGTCAACCTCATCGCTTTGCTTCTCCTCAAACCGCCCGTTCGCTCGGAAATGCTCCGAGAACCTGCGGCGGCTTCAACTAATCTCGTTGGTGCTTAGTCGTCAGTCGCTCGTCGTTTGTCCTTGGTGTTTTGGCGAACAGCCAGCGACCGTGGACCAACAACGCCGTCCCTACCAGGACGACTTCGAAACTCCTGGAATCTCCCCGCGCAAAGCCAGACTGCGGAAACACAGGCGGCAGATGCCGAACTTCCGCAGGAAAGCCCGCGGACGCCCGCAAAACTTGCAGCGGTTGTGCTTGCGCGTGGAGAACTTGGGTTTCTTAACGTTTTCCGGCTTCTGATGCAGCCCGACGCCGTCTTTCACTCTTTTTGCTGTAGTCGCCATTCAATCCTTCATGTATCCAAAACTTTGAAGCCCTGAAACTCTCAAATTCAAAACTTGCACTATGCCCGGAACGGCATGCCCAAATGCTTCAACAAAGTACGCGCCTGGTTGTCGTTGGCCGCCGTCGTCACAATCGTGACGTTCATGCCCTTGAGCTTGTCGACCTTCTCGTAAGAAATCTCCGGGAAGATCAACTGGTCGTGCAGGCCGACTGTGAAGTTTCCGCGCCCATCAAACGACTTGCTCGACACGCCCTTGAAGTCGCGTACGCGCGGCAGAACGATGTTGACCAGCCGGTCCAGAAATTCGTACATGCGGTCGCCGCGTAAAGTAACCATCGCGCCGATGGCCTGCCCCTCGCGCACCTTGAAGGCCGCAATCGACTTCTTCGCCCGCGTGGTGATCGGCTTCTGCCCGGTGATCTGAGTCAGTTCGTTCACCGCCGGGTCGAGAACTTTCGCGTTCTGCGTGGCCTCACCGACACCCATGTTCACCACAATCTTGTGCAGCCGCGGAACCGCCATCACGTTCTTCAGTTCCAGTTCCTTCAGCAGCGCGGGAGCGACTTCCTTTTCGAACTTCGCCCGCAACCGAGGACGCTCTTTCGCGCTATGCTGCGCCTGCTCGGGAGCCTTCGACTCCTGCGCCCCGTCTTTTCCGCCCTTTTTGTCTTTATCTTTTGCCATTTCGTTTTCGACTTCCTCTCACGGTGTCGGAGTGGTTACCGGTGCGTGAGGGTTATTTGTCTAACGTCGTTCCACACTTCTTGCATACCCGAACTTTACGGTCGCCGCGCACTTCGTGTCCGACGCGCACCGGCCCGCAGCTCGGGCAGACCAGCTGCACGTTCGAAATCGCGATGCGGCTCTCCTGCTCTGCGATGCCGCCCTTGACGTTGCGCTGCGGATTCGGCCGCACGTGCTTCTTCACCATCATGACGTGCTCGATCAGAACTTTCGCGTCATTCGGGAACACGCGCAGCACGCGTCCTTCTTTGCCCTTATCGCGCCCGGTGATCACCTTTACGGTGTCGTTCCGCCGGATATCCACCCGCTTGTGTGCTGTTGCAATTGCAGTCGCCATATTTCGGATCCCGTCTTCTTCTCTTAAATTACTTCCGGAGCCAAACTCACAATCTTCAAAAACTTCTTTTCGCGCAGCTCGCGGGCCACCGGGCCAAACACGCGCGTTCCCACCGGCTCGCCGGCATCGTTAATCAGAACAGCGGCATTCTGATCGAAGCGGATATAGGTACCGTCGCGCCGGCGATGCTCCTTGCGCGTGCGCACGATCACCGCCTTCACCACTTTGCCCTTCTGCACCTGGCCTTCAGGGGTCGACTCTTTCACCGCCGCCGTGATTATGTCGCCCAAGCCGGCGTTCAATCCCGTCGAGCCGCCGAGCGGCAGAATCATCTGCAGCTTGCGGGCGCCGGAGTTGTCGGCGACCTCCAGCATCGATCTCATCATCACAGCCATGGCATCAATCTCCCTGAATCTCTTGTCATTCCGAACCGGCGCAAAGCGCGGGTGAGGAACCTGTTGTTAGCTCGCGACTTCGGTCGCCGCTTCCGGCACCAGCGCGGATTTGCGCACAATATCTTTCAGCTGCCAGCGCTTCAGCTTCGACAGCGGACGCGTCTCTTCGAGCCGCACCACATCGCCCACATGGGCTTCGTTTTTCTCGTCGTGGGCATAGAACTTCTTGTTGCGCGCGATCACGCGTCCGTAGAACGGATGCGCCTTTTTGCGCGTGACCTTCACCACGATCGTCTTATGCATCTTGTTGGAGACGACTTCTCCCACAACTTCTTTGCGCCGTCCCTGCGCCGCTGCTGTTGTTTCCGCCATTAACGTTGCTCCGTCATTTCTTCCAGACTATTTCTTCGCGCTGGCCGTAGCGCGCTCACGCTCGCCCATGATCGTCTTCACCCGGGCAATGTCTTTGCGCAGCCCGCGCATCTTCTTCAGGCTCTCGGTCTGCCCCATGTTCAGCTGGAACTTCAGCTTGAACAGCTGGTCGGCCAGCTCGCTCTCCTGATGCTTCAACTCATCTTCCGTAAGATTTCTGACTTTGTCTGCCTTCATAATTAGCTCTCAGCTCTTAGTGCGCTCCCTCGCGCTTCACCAGCGTCGTGCGCAGCGCCAGCTTGTGCGAAGCCAGCCGCATCGCTTCCGTCGCGTCCTGCAGGCTGACGCCTTCCATCTCAAACAGGATCTTTCCCGGCTTCACTACCGCAACCCAGTGATCGGGCGCGCCCTTGCCCTTGCCCATACGGGTTTCGGCCGGCTTCTTCGTAACCGGCTTGTCGGGAAACACCCGAATCCAGATCTTTCCGCCGCGCTTCACAAAACGCGTCATGGCCACACGGCTGGCTTCGATCTGCCGGTCGGTAATCCAGCCCGGCTCGAGCACCTTCAGCCCGAAATCGCCGAACGACAGCCGCGAACCGCGCCAGGCTTTGCCCGTCATGCGCCCGCGCTGCTGCTTGCGGTACTTCACTTTCTTTGGCATCAACATAGAATCTGCTCTTAGCTTCTAGCTCTTGGCTTTTAGCTCAACCCCAAAATCTGTCATTCCGAACTCGCGCCAGGCGCGGGTGAGGAACCTGCTTTTCGCGCTTCTCGTAAGCGCTAGAATCCGCCCGCAACCGCCGTCTGCGGCTCGCGCTTTTTCTGCTGCAGGATTTCGCCCTTGTACACCCAGCACTTCACTCCGATCACACCGTAGGTCGTGCGCGCTTCGGTGAAGCCGTAATCGATGTCGGCGCGCAGCGTGTGCAGCGGCAGCCGCCCCTGCAGATACCACTCCGAACGCGCGATTTCGTTGCCGTTCAGGCGTCCGCTCACGCGAACCTTAATTCCCTTGCAGCCAAAACGCAGTGCCGAATCCACGGCCTTGCGCATCGCCCGGCGGAAGCCGACGCGCTTTTCCAGTTGCAGCGCAATCGCCTCGGAAACCAGTTGCGCATCTAGCTCCGGCTTGTGCACTTCCTGGATGTCGACAAAAATGTCTTTGCCGCCGGTGCGCTTCTGCAGCTCGCCCTTCAGCTTGTCGATCTCGGCGCCCTTGCGTCCGATGATGATTCCCGGCCGAGCCGTTTTGATGATGATGCGCAGCTTGTTGCCCGGCCGCTCGATCTCAATCGAGCTGACGCCCGCCGACTTCAGCTTGTCCTTCAGCTCGGCCTTCAGCTTGACGTCTTCGTGCAGCTGCTTGTCGTAATCCCGCTCGGCAAACCAGCGCGACTTCCACGGCTTGGTGTAGCCGAGGCGGAAACCATAAGGATGGACTTTTTGTCCCATTGCTTCTCCTGAAATCCCAACCAACCCTCTGAAACCTTGCCGTTCCTCACCGGCGCGAAGCGGCGGTGAGGAACCTGCTGTTGCTTTACTTCGCAGCCGCTTTCTTCTTCGCCGGCTTGCTCGATTTCGCGGCAGCTTTCGCCTTGGGCGTGCTGCGCTTGACCTTCGCATTCGGCGCGGTGTCGCCACTCGTGGCATGCACCACCGGACCGCTGTTATTTCCGCGCTCCGCCAGCACCAGCTCGATGTGCGCAATACGCCGCTGATAGCGGTAGGCGCGTCCCTGCGGCGCCGGACGAATCCGCTTCATACGCGGCCCTTCGTTTGCGATGGCGCTCTTCACATACAGGTTGTCGATCTCGACGTCGATGCCTTTCTCCGTCGAGAGAAAGTTGGCGTTGTCGAGCGCCGACTGCAGCAGCTTGCCCACGTGCGAAGCCACGCGCTTCTTGGTGAACAGGAGCGTATTCCGCGCCTCTTCGACCCGCTTGCCCTTGATCAATTCCAGCACCAGCCGCGCCTTTTGCGGCGAAACTCGCAGGTACCGTAACTCCGCTCGAAATTCCATAGTCGTATCTCAGCTCTCGTTGGCTACGCCTTCGCCGCCGGCGCCGCCGCTCCCGGACCGCCCGGAACGCCTGCCGGCTTGGCCGCTGTCTCCGTCGCCGCCTTCATGGAGTGGCCTTTGAACTGGCGCGTGAAACTGAACTCGCCCAGCTTGTGTCCCACCATGTTTTCGGTGACGTACACCGGGATGAACTTCTTGCCGTTGTGCACCGCGATCGTGTGTCCCACCATCTCCGGAACCACGGTCGAGCGCCGCGACCACGTGCGCAGCACTTTCTTTTCGCTACGCGCATTCATCTGCTCCACCCGGGTCATCAGGTAGGCGTCGATGAAAGCGCCCTTCTTGGTTGAACGTGCCATAAAGTCAGCTCTCAGCTTTCAGCCGTCAGCTCTCAGCCAACAGCCTTTCAAAATTCTTGTCATTCCGAACCGGGGCGAAGCCTGCTTCTACTTGCTTCTGCGGTTCACAATAAACTTGTCGGTGCGCTTGTTATTGCGCGTCTTGTATCCGCGGGTCGGCTGACCCCACGGCGTCACCGGATGCCTTCCGCCAGAGGTCTTGCCTTCACCGCCGCCATGCGGATGGTCGACCGGGTTCATCGAAACGCCGCGGTTATGCGGACGCTTGCCCAGCCAGCGCGACCGTCCCGCCTTGCCGATGGTGACATTCTCGTGGTCGATGTTCCCGACCTGCCCGATCGTCGCCATGCAGTCCTGCGAAACCTTGCGCGTCTCACCCGAAGGCAGCTTCACCAGCGCGTACTCCGCTTCCTTCGCCACCAGTTGTGCCGCTCCACCCGCCGAGCGCACCATCTGTCCGCCCTTGCCCGGCTTGAGTTCCAGGTTGTGAATCTGCGTGCCTGGGGGAATGTTGCGCAGCGGCAGCGCGTTGCCCACAAGAATGTCGGCATCCGGACCACTGACCACCTTCTGCCCCACCTTCAAGCCTTCGGGCTGAAGGATGTAGCGCTTCTCGCCGTCGGCATACGCCAGCAGCGCTATGCGCGGCGAACGGTTCGGATCGTACTCAATGCTGACCACGGTCGCCGGAATTCCAGCCTTGTCGCGCTTGAAGTCAATGATGCGCAGCTTGCGCTTGTGCCCGCCGCCGATGAAGCGCATCGTCATGTCGCCCGAGTTGCGCCGGCCGCCGGTGCGGTTCTTTTTTTCCAGCAGCGGCTTGTGCGGATGCTTCGTCGTGATGTCGTCGTTGACGATCGTCGTGCGGTAGCGCAGCGTTTGCGTCGTCGGTCTATATGTCTTAATTGGCATAAATTCAGCCTTTAGCTCTAAATCTGTTGTCATTCCGAACCGGCGCCAAGCGGCGGTGAGGAACCTGCTCTTCGCAGCCTTATAAATTCTGCGCGTACTCCGGCATCTTTTCGCCCGAGCGCAGCCGCACGTACGCCTTTTTCCAATCCGGACGGTAGCCGGCAAACTTGCCGCGCCGCCGCTCTTTTCCCGGATACACCGCCGTGCGCACCGAATGCACCTTCACTTTAAAAATCGACTGCACCGCCTGCTTGATCTCGGTCTTGGTCGCCTGCGGGGAAACCTGGAACACCAGCGTGTTCTGATTTTCCTTGATGGCCAGGCCCTTTTCCGTAATCACCGGACGGCGAATGATCTGGTATGCGCTTTTCATGATTCCTTACGCGACCTCCGCTGCTTTTTCGTGCCGCGTCCGGCGCCGTCGCTCGCGCGTCGGCTTCTTGGCCGCCTCGTCTTCACCTTCACCCGACTTGCGCTGTTTCTTCGATACCGAACCCTTCAGCGATACCTGCAGCTTTTCGATTGCCGGATGCGAGAAGATCACGCGGTCATACCGAAGCAAATGATACGGATGCACTTCGTTGCCGCGCACCAGTTCAAGCCCATCAATATTGCGCGCGCTCAATTCGAGGTTGCGGTTGTCGTGCTTCGCCGCTTCGACGATCAGCACCGTCTTGTCGCACTTGAACACGTCGAGCACCTTGCGGAATTCCTTGGTCTTCGCTTCCTTCACATCGAAGGCATTGACCACGATCAGCTTGCCGTCGGCAAACTTTGCGGCCAGCGCCGAGCGCAGCGCACCCATCAACTTCTTGCGCGGGAAGCTGTAGTCGTAGCTGCGCGGTTGCGGACCATGCACCGTGCCGCCGTGGCGCCACAGTGGCGACCGGATCGATCCGATACGCGCCCGGCCCGTGCCCTTCTGCTTCCACAGTTTCTTGCCCGAGCCGGAAACTTCCCAGCGGGCTTTCGTCTTGTGCGTTCCGGAGCGCTGGCTGGCGCGGTAGTGTTTCACCGCTTCCCAGAGCAGGTCTTCGTTAACCGCGCCGAAAATCTCGTCGGCCAGGTCGAACGTGCCAACCTTCTTTCCGGTCAAATCATGTATGTCAATCGTTGCCATATATTTCTCGTGTGGGCGTGGGCGACTCGCCCGCGCACCGCAATCTTTACGCTTTTTTCGCCGCTCGCTTCGCAGCCTTCAACGGATCGACCGTCGCCGAACCGGCAAATCCACGGCGCTCTCGTGGTGGCTTCTTCGCCTTGGTAATCACGATGTAGCCGCCCTCGGGTCCGGGGACGCTGCCTTCAACCACCAGCAGATTCTCGTCCTTCTCCACGCCCAGCACCCGCAGGTTGCGCTGCGTGACGCGATCATTGCCCATATGTCCCGACATGCGCATACCCTTGAAGACGCGCGAGGGAAACGCCGACGAGCCAATCGAACCGGTAATCTGGAACATCGATCCGTGCGACTTGGGGCCGCCCGCGAAATGATGCCGCTTCACCACACCCTGGAAGCCGCGCCCCTTGCTGACGCCGACGACATCGACAAATCTTTCGCCTTCAAAAATATCCACCAACACCCGGTCGCCGATCTTCAGCGCGCCGTCCGCGGCGTCACTGCCCGGTTCCACTTCCAGAGGAACCTCGCGCAAAAACTTCACCGGCGGCAAATTGTTTTTCGCCAGGTGTCCGCGCTCGCCCTTCGAGAGGCGCGATTCCTTTACAAACTCAACCAGGCCAATCTGGGCCGCTTCGTAACCGTCCTTGGTCGCCGACTTGTGCTGCGTCACCACACAAGGACCAGCCTGCAGCACCGTGACCGGGCGCACATCGCCCTTCGAGTCAAACAGCTGCGTCATGCCGACCTTCTTGCCCAGAATGCCCGTAACCTTCGTTGCCATTTCCTTCTCTTCTCCATCCAGCTTGGGTCACCATTCGATGGCGCCTATTGGCTGGCAAGCTTTTTTCTAGAAGCTAATCGCTAGCAGCTAGAAGCTTATTTATGCTCTTTCCCGAACGCCTTAATCTCCACATCGACGCCGGCCGGCAGATCGAGCTTCATCAGCGCGTCCACGGTCTGCGAGGTCGGATCGAGAATATCCAGCAACCGCTTGTGCGTGCGGATCTCAAACTGCTCCCGCGACTTCTTGTCCACGTGCGGCGAACGCAGCACCGTGTACTTGTTCTTCATCGTGGGCAGTGGAATCGGGCCCGCCAGTCGCGCGCCGGTCCGCTTCGCCGTCTCCACGATCTCGCTCGTTGACTGATCCAGAATGCGGTAGTCGTAAGCCTTCAACCTGATCCGAATTTTCTCGTTTCCAATCACTGTTTCATCTCTCTCGCCTCCTCCGGCTCACCGGAGGAAAAGATCTGGCGGCAT
>Ga0209006_10002588_pt1 | contig 16512 bp, 29 predicted proteins | sample JacPin_JW_Ref_O2_FD_188567 | JGI IMG/M metagenome (GOLD analysis project Ga0209006, IMG submission 188567) | Forest soil microbial communities from Algoma, Ontario, Canada - Jack Pine, Ontario site 1_JW_Ref_O2 (SPAdes) (version 2) | ecosystem: Environmental > Terrestrial > Soil > Boreal... | reverse complement strand
GCCCCGATCGCCATGGATGAGGGCCTGCGCTTCGCCATCCGCGAAGGCGGCCACACCGTCGGCGCCGGCGTCGTCGCCAAGATCATTAAATAAGAGCGGCGAAGAGAAAGAAAGAACGGGAAACGCCCATGGCCCTCGACAACCAGAATATCCGCATCCGCTTGCGCGCCTACGATCATCGCATCCTCGATCAGTCGACGAGCGAGATCGTCAACACTGCCAAGCGGACGGGTGCGCGGGTGCGCGGGCCGATCCCGTTGCCGACCAAGATCGAGAAGTTCACCGTCAACCGTTCGCCGCACATCGACAAGAAATCGCGCGAGCAATTCGAGATACGCACCCATAAGCGGGTGCTCGACATCGTCGATCCGACGCCGCAAACCGTGGACGCGCTGATGAAGCTCGATCTCGCCGCCGGCGTCGATGTTGAGATCAAGCTTTAGGAAAAATCATGCGCACGGGCTTGATCGCAAAGAAAATGGGCATGACTCGCCTCTTCACCGAGGACGGCAATCATTTGCCGGTCACGGTGCTGAAGGTGGACGATTGCCGCGTCATCGCCGTGCGCACCGCGGAGAAGGATGGCTACACCGCGCTTCAGCTCGGCACCGGCGCGGCCAAGGTCAAGAACGTGTCGCAGGCGCAACGCGGCCATTACGCCAAGGCCAAGATCGAGCCCAAGGCGAAACTGGTTGAATTCCGTATTTCGTCCGACGCCGTGCTCGAGGTGGGCGCCGAGGTCAAGGCCTCGCATTTCGCCGTCGGCCAATTGGTCGACGTCACCGGCACCACCATCGGCAAGGGTTTCGCCGGCGTCATGAAGCGGCACAATTTCGGCGGGTTGCGCGCGAGCCACGGCGTTTCGGTCTCGCATAGAAGCCACGGCTCGACAGGTCAGCGCCAGGATCCCGGCAAGGTGTTCAAGAACAAGAAAATGGCCGGCCACATGGGTGACGTGCGCGCCACCACGCAGAATCTCCGCATCGTCTCGGCGGACGATACGCGCGGCCTGATCATGGTCGAGGGCGCGGTGCCGGGATCTCCCGGCGGCTATGTGCTGGTGCGGGACGCTATCCGGCGCAAGATCGTGCCGCGCTTCAAGCCCAAGATGTCCGAGAAGGCGGCCAAGCCCCAGGCCAAGGCTCCGGATCGGGCCGCCGACAAGGGCAAGGCGCAGGCCAAGCCCGCGGGCGGGGGCGACAAGAAATGAAGCTCGCGGTCAGAAGCCTCGACAATAAGGAAGTCGGCGATATCGAACTCGCCGACGATGTGTTCGGCCTGCCCATGCGCAAGGATATCCTGGCGCGCGTGGTGCAATGGCAGCTCGCCAAGCGCCGAGCCGGTACGCACAAGACCAAGGGCATCAGTGATATCCAGGGCACCACCAAGAAGCCTTGGAAACAGAAAGGCACCGGCCGCGCGCGCCAGGGCTCGTTGCGTTCGCCGCAGTTCCGCGGCGGCGCCGTCATCTTCGGCCCGGTGGTCAGAAGCCACGAATTCTCGATCCAGAAAAAGGTGCGCCGCCTCGCGCTCAAGACCGCGCTGTCGGCGAAGCAGGCCGAGGGCAAACTGGTCGTGCTCGACAAGGCGCAGACCAAGGATGCCAAGACCAAGACCCTCGCTCAGCGTTTCGAGGATCTCGGCTGGCATTCGGTGCTGATCATCGGCGGACCGCAGCTCGACGAAGGTTTCGCCAAGGCCGCGCGCAATCTGCCCGATGTCGACGTGCTGCCGCTCGCCGGCGCCAACGTCTACGACATCATGCGCCGCGACACGCTGGTGTTGACGCGCGACGCGGTTCAGGGACTGGAGGCGCGCCTCAAATGAGCCGCTTCCGTTTCATCAAGCGCGAAACCCCGGTTCTAACGCAGGAACAAATGTACGCCTTGGTGCGCTCTCCGCTCATCACCGAGAAGGCGACCATGATCTCCGAGCACAACCAGGTAAGCTTCCGCGTGCCGCTGGACGCCGACAAGCGTTCGGTCAAGGTGGCGGTCGAGAGCCTGTTCAAGGTCAAGGTGACGGCGGTCAACACCATCCGCGTCAAGGGCAAGGAGAAGCGCGTGCGCGGCCGGCCGGGCACGCGTTCCGACTATAAAAAAGCGATCGTGACCCTCGCCGAGGGTTCCAAGATCGACATCACCACGGGGGTCTGATCGATGGCGCTCAAGACATTCAGACCCGTCACACCGTCGATGCGGCACACCGTGCTGGTCGACCACAGCGAGCTGTTCAAGGGCCGCCCGGTCAAGGCGCTCACCGTCGGCAAGCGCAAGCAGGGCGGGCGCAACAACACCGGCCGCGTCACCATGCGCTGGCGCGGCGGCGGCCACAAAAAGCGTTACCGCCTGATCGATTTCAAACGGCTGAAGCACGGCCAAACCGCCGAGGTCACGCGCCTCGAATTCGATCCGAACCGCTCGGCCTTCATCGCGCTCATCAAATACGAGGACGGCACGCTCAGCTATATCTTGGCGCCGCAACGTCTCAAGGTCGGCGACAAGGTGGTTTCGGGCAAGCAGGTCGACGTCAAGCCCGGCAACGCCATGCCGATGAGCAGCATCCCGGTCGGCACCATCATCCATAATGTGGAGATGAAGCCCGGCAAGGGCGGCCAACTGGCGCGCGCAGCCGGCACCTTCGTCCAGCTTGTCGGCCGCGACGCGGGCTACGCGCTGCTGCGTCTCGCCTCGGGCGAGGTGCGCATGGTGCGGGCCGAATGCATGGCCACCATCGGCGCGGTTTCCAACCCCGACCAGCAGAACATCTTCATCGGTAAGGCCGGGCGTTCGCGCTGGCTCGGCCGGCTCGGCAACGTGCGCGGCGAGGCGATGAACCCCGTCGATCATCCGCTCGGAGGCCGCACCCGCGGCAACCGTCATCCGGTATCGCCCTGGGGCCAGGGCGCCAAGGGCGACAAGACGCGTCATAACAAGGCGACCGACCGCTACATTTTGCGGCGGAAGCGCGATAAGTAACGGAGGCCAGGGAAGTGGCACGTTCGGTATGGAAGGGCCCGTTCGTCGACGGCTTTCTGATGAAGAAGGCGGAGAAGTCGCGCGCCTCCGGGCGCAACGAGATCATCAAGACGTGGTCGCGCCGCTCGACCATCTTCCCGCAATTCGTGGGGCTGACCTTCGGCGTCTATAACGGCCAGAAATTCGTTCCCGTGCTGGTGACCGAACACATGATCGGCCACAAATTCGGCGAGTTCGCGCCGACGCGCATCTTCCACGGCCACTCCGCCGTGGACAAGAAGGTGAAGCGCGAAGAAAGCGCGGAGAAATCCTGATCATGGGCAAGCAAGCCGCCACCCGCCGCCTGCACGAGACCGAGGCCTCGGCCTATGCCCGCGCGCTCAAGGGCAGCGCGCGCAAGCTCAACCTCGTGGCGCAGCTGATCCGCGGCAAAACCGCCAATACCGCGTTGTCGGAGCTGACCTTTTCCAAGCGCCGCATCGCGAAAGAGGTGCGCAAGGTTCTGCAATCGGCCATCGCCAACGCCGAGAACAACCACCAGCTCGACGTCGACCGGCTCTACGTGAAAGAGGCTACGGTCGGCCGCGCCTTCACCATGCAGCGCTTCCATGTTCGCGGGCGCGGCCGGATTTCGCCGATTGAGAAATACTACGCCAATCTCCTGGTCGTGGTGCGCGAGCGGCCCGAAGAGCAGCAGGTCGAGCCGGAGGCGCAGGACGCCGCCCCGACCGGCGCCCCGGCCGCGACCGAAGAAAAGAAGCCCAAGGCCGAAGCCAAGGCCAAGTCCAAGAGCGAAGCGAAATCCAAGGCCAAGGCCAAACCGGCGGCCAAGGCAAAGGGGAAGAAGTAATGGGTCAGAAAGTCAATCCGATCGGGCTTCGTCTCGGCATCAACCGCACCTGGGATTCACGCTGGTTCGCGCGCAAGGATTACAGCAACCTTCTACATGAGGATCTGAAGCTGCGCGATTTTCTTAATCAGCGGCTGCAGCAGGCCGGCATTTCGCGCATCGTCATCGAGCGCGCCGCCAAGAAGACCCGCATCACCCTGCATTCCGCCCGTCCCGGCGTCGTGATCGGCAAGAAGGGCGCCGACATCGAAAAGCTGCGCGCCGACATCGCCAAGATGACCAACAGCGACGTCAGCCTCAACATCCTCGAGATCCGCAAGCCCGAAATCGACGCCAAACTGATTGCCGACGGCATCGCCCAGCAGCTGGAGCGGCGCGTGGCTTTCCGCCGCGCCATGAAGCGTGCCGTGCAATCGGCCATGCGATTGGGCGCGCTGGGCATCCGCATCAACTGCTCGGGCCGTCTCGGCGGCGCCGAGATCGCGCGCATGGAATGGTATCGCGAGGGACGCGTGCCGTTGCACACGCTCCGCGCCGACGTCGATTTCGGCTATGGCACGGCCAAGACCACCTACGGCACTTGCGGCGTCAAGGTGTGGGTGTTCAAGGGCGAGGTGCTGGCTCACGACCCGATGGCCCAGGACAAGCGCGCCGCCGAAGCGCAACCCGCGCGCGCATAAAGGAACAGGCTTAAGGCTCGACGATCATGCTTCAACCGGCACGCAGCAAATACCGCAAGGCGCACAAGGGCCGCATCCACGGGCTCGCCACCAGCGGCAACACCCTGGCTTACGGCTCTTATGGCCTCAAGGCGACCGAGCCCGGCCGCGTTACCGCGCGCCAGATCGAAGCCGCGCGCCGCGCCATCACCCGCCACATCCGCCGCATCGGCCGCGTCTGGATCAACATCTTCCCCGACGTGCCGGTGTCGGTGAAGCCGGCCGAGGTGCGCATGGGCAGCGGCAAGGGCAATCCCGAATTCTACATCTGCCGCGTCAAGCCGGGCCGCATCCTGTTCGAACTGGACGGCGTGCCGCGGCAACTGGCCTTGGAAGCATTCGATCTGGCCGCCGCGAAACTGCCGATCAGCACGCGCTTTGTCGTCCGTCTCGGCATCGAGGAGCCGCAGGCATGAAAGCCGACGACACCCGCGCCAAGACTGACGACGAATTGAAGACCGAGCTCGAGACCCTCAGCAAGGAAGCGTTCAATCTGCGTTTCCAGCGGGCCTCGGGCCAGCTCGAGAACACCGCGCGGGTGCGGCAGGTGCGCCGCGACATCGCGCGCATCAAGACCGTGCTCGGCGAACGCGCGCGCAAGGCCTCCTAGGGAAAGAGAAGAAAATGCCGAAACGAGTCCTGCAAGGGATGATAACGAGCGACGCGATGGACAAAACGGTGACCGTCCGCGTCGACCGCCGCTTCATGCACCCGGTCTACAAGAAATTCATCACGCGTTCCAAGAAATACGCCGCGCATGACGAAGAGAATTCCTACAAGGTGGGCGACGTGGTGCGCATCGAAGAAACCCGGCCGATCTCCAAGCGCAAGAGCTGGAAGGTGATCGCGGTGGTGACGCGCGCGCCGGAAGTGCATCACGCTCCAATCAAGGATCAGGCCGCCGCGCCTTCGGCGACGGCCGAGAAGAAACCACGGGCCAAGCGGGCCAAGGCGCCCGCGCCCCAGGCTCAGGGCTGATCCGCCATGATCCAGATGCAAACCAATCTCGACGTCGCCGACAATTCAGGCGCCCGCCGCGTGCAATGCATCAAGGTGCTGGGTGGCTCGATGCGCCGCTGGGCCACCGTGGGCGATATCATCGTGGTCTCGGTCAAAGAAGCCATCCCGCGCGGCCGGGTGAAGAAAGGCGACGTGCACAAGGCGGTGATCGTGCGCACCGCCAAGGCCATCCGCCGCCCCGACGGCAGCGCCATCCGCTTCGACCGCAACGCCGCCGTGCTGATCGACAACCAGAACGAGCCGATCGGCACGCGCATCTTCGGCCCCGTGACGCGCGAGTTGCGGGCGCGGAAGTTCATGAAAATCATCTCGCTCGCACCCGAGGTGCTCTAGGTCATGGCCAAGATCAAGAAAGGCGACAAAGTGGTGATCCTGACCGGCCGCGACAAGGGCAAGGAAGGCGAAGTGCTGCGCGTTTTGATCGACCAGGAACGCGTCGTCGTGCAGGGCGTCGCCATGGTGAAGCGCCACACCCGTCCGGGAGCGGGGCAGCCCGGCGGCATCGTCGACAAGGAAGGCACCGTCCATGTTTCGAACGTGGCGCTGCTCGACCCCAAATCGGGCAAGGCGACCCGCGTCGGATTCAAGCTCCTGGCCGACGGCAAGAAGGTGCGCGTCGCCAGGCGCTCGGGCGAGGTGCTCGATGCCTGAGGCACGCACCATGACCCGTCTCCAGGACCATTACGAGAAAGTGATCCGGCCGGAACTGATGAAGGAGTTCAGCTACAAGAACGCCTTCGCCGTTCCCCGGCTCAACAAGATCGTCATCAACATGGGCGTCGGCGAGGCGACCCAGGACGCGAAAAAGACCGAGGCCGCGGCCAAGGATCTGGCCGCCATCACCGGCCAGAAACCGGTCATGACACTCTCCAAGAAGTCGATCGCGACTTGGAAACTGCGGGAAAACTTGGCCATCGGCTGCAAGGTCACGCTCCGGCGCGAACGCATGTACGAGTTCCTCGACCGGCTCGTCAACATTGCGTTACCGCGCGTGCGCGACTTCCGCGGGCTTTCGGGCAAGAGCTTCGATGGGCGTGGCAATTACGCGCTCGGGCTCAAGGAGCAATTGGTGTTTCCCGAGATCGATTACGACAAGATCGACGAGGTCCGCGGTATGGACATCATCATCGTTACCACGGCAAAGACCGACAAGGAGGCCAAGGCCCTCCTGCGCGGTTTCCAATTGCCGTTCATGAACTGAGACGAAACGAGGAACGACATGGCCAAGACCAGTGCCGTCGAACGAAACCGCAAGCGCGAGAGAATGGTGAAGCGTTTTGCATTGAAGCGCGCGAAGCTGAAGGCGATCGCCAGCGACCGCACGCTTGCGCCCGAAGAGCGCTTCGCCGCGCGCCTCAAGCTGTCCGAAATGCCGCGCAATTCCTCGGCGGTGCGCATTCACAATCGCTGCGAGCTTACCGGGCGTCCGCGCGCCTATTACCGCAAGTTCAAGCTTTCGCGCATCGCGCTCCGTCAATTGGCCTCGGCCGGGCAGATTCCCGGCATGGTCAAGTCGAGCTGGTAGGGGAGAGTCAGAGCATGATGACCGACCCGATCGCCGATATGCTGACCCGCATCCGCAACGGGCAGCAGGCGCGCAAGGAATCGATTCAATCGCCGGCGTCGAAGATTCGCGCCAATGTGCTCGAGGTGTTGCAGCGCGAAGGCTATATCCGCGGCTTCTCGCGCGAAGAAATTCGCCCGGGCGTGGCCGAGCTCAAGATCGAGCTGAAATATGTCGACGGCGAACCCGTGATCCGCGAGATCACCCGCGTCTCCAAGCCGGGCCGGCGCATCTATTCGCGCGTTGCCGATTTGCCGCGGATCTATAATGGTCTCGGCATCGCCATCCTGTCGACGCCGCGCGGTGTCATGTCCGACAACGAGGCTCGTGCCGCCAATATCGGCGGCGAGATCCTCTGCCGCGTGTTCTAAGAGGAAACCATGTCGCGTATCGGCCGCAATCCCGTGTCCATTCCCCAGGGCGTCACCATCGAGGTGGCGGGGGACACGCTGACCGCCAAGGGCAAGCTCGGCACCTTGAAGCGCGACCTTGGCAACGAGGTTACGGCTTCGGTCGCCGACGGCAAGGTCGTGTTCAAGGCCAAGTCCGATTCCAAACGCGCCCGTACCCAATGGGGCACGGCGCGCGCCCTGGTCAACAATATGGTGGCCGGCGTCTCCCAGGGTTTCACCAAGAATCTCGAAATCGAAGGCGTGGGATATCGCGCGGCCGTACAGGGCAAGAATCTTATTCTGCAGCTGGGTTTCAGCCACGAAGTCGCCTTCCCGATCCCGGATGACGTCAAAATCGTCGCCGAGAAACCGACCTCGATCGCGATTTCCGGCCCGGACAAGCAACGCGTCGGCCAGGTCGCGGCGGTGATTCGCGCCTACCGCAAGCCCGAGCCCTACAAGGGCAAGGGCATCCGCTACGGCAACGAGACGGTCCGGCGCAAAGAAGGCAAGAAGAAGTAGGAATGCGGCAATGACCGGAAAATTCACAAATCTTTTTTCCCGGCGCCAGGCGCGCGTTCGTCACCGCCTTTCCCGGACGGCGCACGGCAAGCCGCGGCTTTCCGTGTTTCGCTCCTCGAAGCACATCTACGCCCAGGTGATCGACGACCTCAAGGGCCAGACGCTGGCCGCCGCTTCGAGCCAGGAGAAAGGCCTGCGCGGCGATCTCAAGAGCGGCGCCAACAAGGCCGCGGCCGTGGCGGTGGGCAAGCTCATCGCCGAGCGCGCCAAGGCCGCCGGCATCACCGCCGTGGTATTCGATCGCGGCGGCTATCTGTTTCATGGCCGGGTCAAAGCCCTGGCCGACGCCGCCCGCGAGGGCGGCCTGAAGTTCTAGGAAGGAAGCCCATGGCACGCACACCGGGATCACGCACGGCTGGGGGTCCGCCGCGCACTGGCGCGCCGCCGCGGACAGGCGCTCCGTCGCGGGGACGCGAAGGCGGCGAGGGCGGCGACCGTCCGCCGCGCGAGCGCCGGCCGCGCGACGGCGACCGCGACGGTGCCGACAGCGAATTTGTCGAGAAACTCGTCGGCATCAATCGCGTCGCCAAGGTGGTGAAGGGCGGACGCCGTTTCGGCTTCGCCGCCATTGTCATCGTCGGTGACCGCAAAGGCCGCGTCGGCTACGGCTCGGGCAAGGCGCGCGAAGTGCCGGAGGCGATCCGCAAGGCAACCGAACAGGCGCGCCGCAGCCTGGTACGCATTCCGTTGCGCGAGGGCCGCACGCTCCATCACGACATCGTCGGCCATTACGGCGCCGGCGAGGTGGTGCTGCGCGCCGCTAAACCGGGCACCGGCATCATCGCCGGCGGTCCAATGCGCGCCATTTTCGAGGCGCTCGGCGTCCAGGACGTGGTGGCAAAGTCGATCGGCACATCCAATCCGCATAACATGATCAAGGCGACCTTCGAGGCGCTCAACCGCTCGGTCAGCCCGCGTTCGGTGGCGCAGCGCCGCGGCAAGAAGGTGAGCGAAATACTGGGCAAGGGCGCGACCGCCGAGGCGCGGGAGTAGGCGATGGCGCAGAATCAGGACAAGCCGGCCAGGAAACCAGCCGCTTCGGCCAAGAAGCCGGCGCCCGGGAAGGGCGTCAAGGTGACGCAGATCGCCAGTCCGGCCGGAAGGGGCCAGAGGCAGCTCGCCACTCTCAAGGGGCTGGGTCTCAACAAAATGCGCCGTACGCGCGTGCTCGAAGACACGCCTGCGGTGCGCGGTATGATCGAACGCGTGAAACATCTGGTGCAGGTCGAAGAGGTCCGCTGATTGCGGCGGCGCGGCGGTATCGACGATAATCGGTGGAAACCATGAAACTGAACGAGATCAAGGACAATCGGGGCGCTCATTACCGCGCCAAACGCCGCGGCCGGGGCATCGGCTCGGGCAAGGGCAAGACCAGCGCGCGCGGCGGCAAGGGCCAGACCGCGCGCACCGGCGTTGCCTTGAACGGCTTCGAGGGCGGCCAGACGCCGTTGCACCGGCGGCTGCCCAAGCGCGGCTTCACGCGCGAGGATTTTCGCAAGCATTTCCACATCATCAATCTCGGCCGGCTGCAGCAGGCGCTCGATTCGGGCGCGCTTAAATCCGATGCCAAGGTCGATGGCGAAACGCTGGTCAAGGCGGGCGTGCTTCGCCGCGTCGGCGACGGCGTGCGGCTTTTGGCCAAGGGCGAATTGAAATCGGCCCTCACCATCGAAGTATCCGGCGCCTCCAAGGCGGCGATCGCCGCGGTGGAAAAGCTCGGCGGCAAGGTTATCCTGCCGCCGGCCCCACAGGCAAAGCCGGCCGCAAAATCGGATTCCAAGCCGGAAGCGAAGCCGGCGCCGGCACAGGAGTAATTGGATGGCATCCGCCGCCGAGCAACTGGCAGCCAGCATCAATTTCTCCGCCTTCGGCAAGGCGACCGATCTCAAGAACCGCATCTGGTTCACGCTCGGCGCGCTGATCATCTATCGGCTCGGAACCTATATCCCGTTGCCCGGCATCGACCCGCAGGTTCTGCAGGAGGTGTTCCAGCGCAATTCCACCGGTATCCTCGGCATGTTCGACATGTTTTCGGGCGGTGCGCTCGGGCGCATGACCATCTTCGCGCTCAACATCATGCCTTACATTTCCTCCTCGATCATCGTGCAGTTGATGACCGCGGTATCGCCGCAACTCGAAACGTTGAAGAAGGAAGGCGAAGCCGGACGCAAGAAACTCAACCAATACACGCGCTACGCCACCGTGTTCCTGGCGGCGATCCAGGCCTATGGCATCGCCGTGGGTATCGAGGGACTGCGTGGCGCCAGCGGCCCGATGGTGCCGGATCCCGGCCTGTTTTTCCGTCTCACCACGGTGGTGACGCTTACTTGCGGCACCGTGTTCCTGATGTGGCTCGGCGAGCAGATCACTGCACGCGGCGTCGGCAACGGCATTTCGCTCATCATCTTTTCCGGGATCGTCGCGCGCATGCCTTCGGCATTGGCCGCGCTTTTAGAACTCGGCCGCACCGGCGCGATTTCGACCTTCTTCATCATCATATTCCTGGTGCTGGCGGTCGGTGTCGTCACCTTCATCGTATTCATGGAGCGCGCGCAGCGCCGCATCCTGGTCCAATATCCGAAGCGCCAGGTCGGCAACAAGATGTTCGGCGGTGAAGCCTCGCATTTGCCCTTGAAACTCAACACTTCGGGCGTGATCCCGCCGATCTTCGCCTCGTCGCTTTTGTTGCTGCCGGCGACGCTGGCCAGCTTCAACGTCAACCAGACCGGCATCCTGGGCGAAATCTCCGCCATCCTCGCCCACGGCCAGCCGCTCTATATCGGGCTCTATGTGCTGCTGATCGTGTTCTTCTGCTTCTTCTACACCGCGATCGTCTTCAACCCGGCCGAGACCGCCGACAATCTGCGCAAATACGGCGGCTTCATTCCCGGCATCCGGCCGGGCATCAGCACAGCCGAATATCTCGACTATGTTCTGACGCGCCTCACCGTGGTCGGCGCGGCCTATCTGGCCGGCGTCTGCGTGCTGCCCGAGATTCTGGTCTCCCAATACGCCGTGCCGTTCTATTTCGGCGGCACCAGCCTGCTGATCGTCGTCAGCGTCACCATGGACACGGTGGCCCAGGTCCATTCGCACCTCTTGGCGCACCAGTATGAAGGTTTGATCCGCAAGTCCCGGCTGCGCGGGAGATTTGGGTGAACCTGATTCTTCTGGGGCCGCCGGGAGCCGGCAAGGGCACCCAGGCGAAGCGCCTCGAGGAGCGGTTTGGCCTGGACCAGCTATCCACCGGCGACATGTTACGCGCCGAACGTGCATCGAAAAGCCCGCTCGGCCAAAGGGTCCAGTCCATCATGGATTCGGGCCAATTGGTCTCCGACGACATCATGATCGACCTGATTGCCGCGCGCATCGATCGGCTCGACAAGGGACCGGGAAACCACAAGGGGTTCATTCTCGACGGCTTTCCGCGCACCGTTCCGCAAGCAGAGGCCTTGGACGCCATGCTGGCGAAGAAAGGGCTGAAGCTCGACCATGTGATCGAGATGCGGGTGGACGAGGCGGCCCTGGTCGACCGAATCGCCGGTCGCTATGCCTGCGCCAAGTGCGGCGCGGGCTATCACAACCGCTTCCAGCGCCCGAAGCTGAACGGCGTCTGTGACCTCTGCGGCGGCCGCGAATTCATCCGCCGCGCCGACGACCGGCCCGAGACGGTGAAGGCGCGGCTCAAGGCCTATCGCGAGCAAACCGCGCCGATTCTGCCCTATTACCGGGCCAAGGGGGTGCTGCATACGGTCGACGGCATGGCCCCCATCGACCGGGTAACCGAGCAGATTGAAGAGGTTCTAAGAAGTCCCGGGAGCAGGCCAAATGGTTGACTTTCGGCCTCGGGTTTCTATAATCCGCGCCCTCGGCCCAAAGCGGCGTTGGGCCGCCGTCCCATATTGCCGATAAACCACGGAGAGCGCTTGTGGCTCGTATAGCCGGCGTCAACATCCCGAGTCAGAAACGCGTTCCGATCGGATTGACCTATATCCACGGCATCGGCCGCACCTCGGCCGAAAAAATCTGCCAGGAGCTCGCCATCCCGCCGGCGCGCCGGGTGCACGAGTTGACCGACGCCGAAGTGCTGCGCATCCGCGAGTTGATCGACCGTGACTACACGGTCGAGGGCGATCTGCGGCGCAACGTGGCGCAGAACATCAAGCGGCTGATGGATCTCGGCTGCTATCGCGGTCTGCGCCATCGCAAGGGTCTGCCGGTCCGCGGCCAGCGCACCCACACCAACGCGCGCACCCGCAAGGGGCCGGCCAAGGCCATCGCCGGCAAGAAGATAGCGCCGTCCAAGGGCTAGGGCGCTAGGTAAGCAAGGATGAAGGATTGACCATGGCGCAGAAGCCGCCTGCCGAGAAACCCGCCGCATCGCCCGCGCAAGGCGCGCCTGCAGCCGCTGGCGCGCCCGGCGCCGCCGCGCCGCGGCTGCGCCGCCGCGAGCGCAAAAACATCACCGCGGGCGTGGCGCATGTGAACGCCACCTTCAACAACACCATGATCACGATCACCGACGCGCAGGGCAATACCATCGCCTGGTCGTCGTCGGGCACGATGGGGTTCAAGGGGTCGCGCAAATCGACCCCCTATGCGGCGCAGGTCGCCGCCGAGGACGCCGGCCGCAAGGCGATGGACCACGGCATGCGCACGCTCGAGATCGAGGTCAAGGGTCCGGGTTCCGGCCGCGAGTCCGCTTTGCGCGCGCTCCAGGCCGTGGGGTTCACCGTCACTTCCATCCGCGACGTGACGACGATCCCGCATAATGGTTGCCGTCCGCCCAAACGGCGGCGGGTGTAGGAAAGGGATTTACGAAAAGACGCAGCTTCGGTCCGTGGTGGACCGTTCGGGCGCGTCGAGGAAACAGCCAAGGCGGTTCATCCGTCAAACGGCATAAGGAACCACACGTGATTCAGAAAAACTGGCAAGCGCTCATCAAACCGAAACAGCTCTCGATCGAATCAGGCGACGACCCGGCGCGTACCGCGACCGCGGTCGCCGAGCCGCTGGAGCGCGGCTTCGGCCTTACCCTCGGCAACGCGCTGCGGCGCGTGCTGCTCTCCTCGCTGCAAGGCGCCGCGGTGACTTCGGTGCAGATCGAAGGCGTGCTCCACGAATTTTCTTCGCTGCCCGGCGTGCTCGAGGACATCACCGACATCGTCTTGAACATCAAGGGCATCGCGCTGCGCATGCACGGCGAAGGGCCCAAGCGCATGCGGCTGCGCGCCAGCGGCCCGGGCGAGGTTCGCGCCCAGATGATCGAGCTGCCGCACGACATCGAGATCATGAATCCCGATCATCTCATCTGCACGCTCGACAGCGGCGCCAAGATCGCCATGGAAATGACGGTCGAGACCGGCAAGGGCTACGTGGCCGGCACCCAGAACCGGCCCGAAGACGCGCCCATCGGCCTGATCCCGGTCGATGCGTTGTTCAGCCCGGTGCGCAAGGTCAGCTACCGCGTGGAGAACACCCGCGTCGGCCAGGTGACCGATTACGACAAGCTGTCGATGCGGATCGAGACCAACGGCGCGGTGACGCCGGAGGACGCGGTGGCCCTGGCCGCCCGCATCCTGCAGGATCAACTCCAGCTCTTCATCAACTTCGAGGAGCCGCGCGCCGCCAGCGAGGAGGAACGTCCCGCCGATCTGCCCTTCAACAAGAACCTGCTCCGCAAGGTGGATGAGCTCGAGCTTTCGGTGCGCTCGGCCAACTGTCTCAAGAACGACAACATCGTCTATATCGGCGACTTGGTGCAGAAAACCGAGGCCGACATGCTGCGGACCCCCAATTTCGGCCGCAAGTCCTTGAACGAGATCAAGGAAGTGCTGGCGCAGATGGGCCTCCATCTCGGCATGGAAATCGCCAACTGGCCGCCCGAGAACATCGAGGAACTGGCGAAGCGCCTCGAGGAGCCGTACTAGACATGCGTCATCGCATCCGCGGCCGCAGCTTCAGTCGCAAATCCGCCCACCGCAAGGCCATGTTCGACAACATGGCCCATGCGCTGCTGAAGCACGAGCAGATCACCACCACCTTGCCCAAGGCCAAGGATCTGCGGCCGGTCGTCGAGCGCCTGATCACTCTCGGGAAAAAAGGCGGGTTGCATGCCCGCCGTCAGGCGATGGCGGCGTTGCAAGACGCCAAGATCGTCGACAAGGTGATGACCACGCTCGCCGAACGTTACGCCAAAAGGCCGGGCGGCTATTGCCGCATTCTCAAGGCCGGCTTCCGTCACGGCGACGCCGCGGCCATGGCGGTGATCGAACTGGTCGAACGCGACGTCGAAGCCAAGGGCAAGGATTCCGGCCCGGTTATGGCCAAGGAAGAGGCCGAAGCCGCTACCGCGTCCTAAGCTCGGCGGGCCCTCTAGCGCCTCGTTTTGATCAGGATCGCGGCAACCAGCGCCGCGTTCAACAGCCCCACGCTCAGGAAGATCGCCGGCACGCCGCTGCCGTACTTGAGCATTAGCGCCGATCCGCCGCCGGCGACGACGATGAACAGCGCGTTGACGATGTTGTTCGCGGCCACCACGCGCGAGCGGCCGGTCTCCTCGCTTTCGGCCTGCATGATGACGTAAAGCGGCACCACATAGATCCCGCCGCAAAGCGCCAATCCGAAGAGATCGGCCAATATCCGCCAATGCGCGGGATAGGCCAGGAACTCCGCCATTTCCATCAGCGGACCCGGCCCATGAACGCCGCCGCCGTTCCACCACAGATCGACGGCGAACACGGCCATACCGAGCGCGCTCCACGGCACGAGGCGGGCGCTGATCCGCCCCTTGAGGATTTTGCTGACCAGCAGCGAACCCAGCCCGATGCCGATCGAATTGAGCGTCAGGAACAGGGTCACGACTTGGTTGCCGGCACCGAGGTAAATCTTGGCGAAATTGGGGAATTGCGACAGCATCGCCGCGCCCACCAGCCAGAACCATGAAATTCCGAGCACGGCGAGCCAAACCTTCCGTTTCCGGCGCGCCTGATCGATGATTTCCCAGATAAGGGCGCCGATGTTCCATCTTATGTGCAGCCGCGGCGTGACCCGCCTCGTGGCCGGAATCATCAGGCTCGCGCCGAATCCGCCCAGCGACAGCGCCAGCAGCGCCGCCGAGGTCCAGACCGCGCCGCCGGGCAGAAGGATCAGCAGGCCGCCGACGATGGTGCCGACCAGGATGCCGAGGAAAGTTCCAGCTTCGATCAACGCATTGCCGTCGAGCAATTCGTCGCGTTTCAAAAGCTCCGGCAGGATCGCGTATTTGACCGGGCCGAAGAACGTGGCCTGCACGCCCAAGAGAAACAGCACGAAGAGTTGAAAGGGTACGTTGTCGAGCGCGAAGGACAGCGCACCGAGCATGACCACGCCGATCTCGGTCAGCTTGACGCGTTGCAACAGCCAGGATTTAGCGTATTTGTCGGCGAGCTCGCCGGCCGTGGCCGAGAGCAAAAAATAGGGCAGGATGAAAATGGCGGCCGCCAGGGTCACGACGATCTCGGTCGCGTTGGCGGATTGGGTTTCCCGGTAGGCGATCAGGATGACATAGGCGTTCTTCAAGAGATTGTCGTTCACCGCGCCGGTGAACTGCGCCCAGAACAGCGGTCCGAGCCGGCGGTCCAGCAGCAGGCGAATGAGTTGGCCGCGCATACGGTCTACTCCGTCGGCCGATCGGTGAAACCGACCGAGCCGTCGTCTTGCGCCGGGCGCGGCGCAACATTCTCGACTTGCGCCAAGGACGGGCCCTTGCGGCAAGCCGCGATCATGTCCGCGATTTCTGGCTCATCGCCGATGATCATGACTTCGACGCTGCCGTCGAGACGGTTGCGCACCCAGCCGCGCAAGCCGCGCTTCTGCGCCTGGCGCACCGCCCAGGCGCGATAGCCCACGCCTTGCACGCGGCCGGTGATCGACACAAGCGTAGCGTTGATCATGCGAATTCCAATATCACCTGATCGACCGCCAGGCTGTCGCCCGGCTTGGCGCGCAGCTTTTTCACTTTGCCGTCGCGTTCCGCCCTCAGCACATTCTCCATCTTCATCGCCTCGATTACGGCCAGCTCCTCGCCGGCCTTTACCGCCTGTCCTTCGCGCACCGCCAGCGACACCAGCAGCCCCGGCATGGGTGACAGCAGATGGTGCGACAGATCAGCCGCCGCCTTCGGCCGCATCCGCCCCAGCAGCTCGGCCGCGCGCGGCAACAGGATTTGGACATTCATGACGGCGCCGCCGCGCGCGAGGCGGTATCCCAGGCTCATGCGCTCGACGCGGAAGCTTGCGGGCGCGCCGTCGATCTCGGCCTGGAATAACGCCGCGCCCGGCCGCCAGGATGCGGTCACCTCATGGCGCCGTTTGCCGTGCCTCACGATCAATACCGTGCCCTGGCGCAGGATCTCGATGACATGCGG
>Ga0209006_10002587_pt1 | contig 16516 bp, 6 predicted proteins | sample JacPin_JW_Ref_O2_FD_188567 | JGI IMG/M metagenome (GOLD analysis project Ga0209006, IMG submission 188567) | Forest soil microbial communities from Algoma, Ontario, Canada - Jack Pine, Ontario site 1_JW_Ref_O2 (SPAdes) (version 2) | ecosystem: Environmental > Terrestrial > Soil > Boreal... | reverse complement strand
CACCGATTACGCGGAAGAGTTGCTGCGCGATCTGGATAAGCTCGACGGCTGGCCGGAAAAAGTGCGCACCATGCAGCGCAACTGGATCGGACGCAGTGAAGGCACGCTGATCGATTTCAAAGTTGCGGACGACGTCGCTGGTGCGACGATTCGTGTATTTACCACGCGCGTCGATACTATTTTCGGCGCGACGTCGGTGCAGCTCGCGCCGCAACATCCGATGGTCGCGGGCTTCACCCGTTACAACCAGGTGCTGGGCGCGGCGGTTGAGCAATTGATTGCCGAGCAGCGCAAGGCCAAAGAAGCTGGCGACATTGGCGCTATCGAGAAACACGGCGTCAATACGGGGCATTACGCGGTGAATCCCTACAACGGCGAACGTGTGCCCATCTGGGTGGCGAATTATGTGCTGATGGATTACGGCACGGGCGCGATCATGAGCGTGCCGGCGCACGATGAGCGTGACTATGATTTTGCCAAGAAATACAAGCTGGAAATCCGGCTGGTGATTCTGCCGATCTCGAACGATCCCGAGGAGACAGTGGCCGAGCCGCGGTTGCCGTTTACAACCGACGAAGGAATGCTGATCAACTCCGGCCGGTTCAGCAATCTGAGCTGCGAAGAGGCGATCCGAAAAATGGCTGCCGAGGCCGAGCAGAACGGCTTTGGCAAAGCTGCCGTCACTTATCGTCTGAAGGATTGGGGAATTTCACGCCAGCGTTACTGGGGCACGCCGATCCCGATGGTGTATTGCGAGAAAGATGGAATCGTCCCGGTGCCGGAAAAAGATTTGCCGGTGCTGCTGCCGGACAACGTCGACATCACGCTCACGGGAGCCTCGCCGCTCACGCGCGTGCCCGAGTTTGTGAATACGACTTGCCCGAAGTGTGGCGGTCCGGCGCGCCGCGAGAGCGACACCATGGATACTTTCGTGGATTCATCATGGTACTTCTACCGCTACACCGACGCGCACAACGACCACGCGCCATTTGACAGAAAGGCCGCGCAATACTGGTTCCCGATCGATCAGTATATCGGCGGGGTGGAACATGCCATCTTGCACCTGATCTACTCGCGGTTCTGGACGAAGTTCATGCGCGACCTGGGAATGATTACGAACGACGAACCGATCGAGCGCCTGTTCACGCAGGGCATGGTGATCAAGGATGGCGCGAAAATGTCGAAGAACCGAGGCAATGTGGTCACGGCCGATGAAACGGTGGAGCGCTATGGGGCCGATGCGGCGCGTCTCTACAGCTTGTTTGCCGGGCCGCCCGATCGCGATCTGGATTGGCAGGATTCCGGCATTGAAGGCATCCGAAAGTTTCTGGGACGCGTGTACCGGTTTGTGCTGCACCATGCGCAGCCGCAGCATCCCGACTGGGGCAACCCTGTGCCTGCGGATTTGCCGCCGGAGGCGCGCGCGATCCAGCGCAAACTGCACCAGACGATCAAGCGCGTCACGGATGACTTCCAGGGACGCTGGCACTTCAATACTTGCATCTCCGCCATCATGGAGCTGACGAACGCTCTCCAAGGTGCGGAAGAGGTGATCGAGAAAAAAGTAATTCCAGTTCCGCTGCTCGCCGATGCGCAGCGCAGTCTCGTGCTTTTGCTCGCGCCTTTCGCGCCTTATCTCTCGCACGAACTTTGGGAGATGCTGGGCGAAAAGGGAAGCTTGCTGAAGGCTCCGTGGCCGAAATATGACGCGGTGTTGGCCAAGGAAGTAGAAGTCGAGATCCCGGTGCAGGTTAATGGAAAACTGCGCGGCCGCGTCGTTGTGCCCGCGGATGCTTCGCAGGAAGTCGTCGTGGAGCGCGCGCTGGCCGATGAAAAAGTGAAGTCTGCGATCGCCGGAAAGCAGATTGTCAAGACGATCTTTGTGCCGGGGAAGCTGCTGAACTTCGTAGTGCGGTAAACCTGTGCGGTAACCCGGAGCGGTGAGCCCGGGTGCGGCGAACCGATCCTTCCGCTGAATTGAGTTATCCTGAAAACGCATGTCCCGCAGCTCGCCCACGCTCGAAGGCTTTCGTGCCGCGTTTCGCCGGCCTTCGCTCACACTTGCTGAAATTTCGTGGCGCTGGGCAGTGGGAGCGACCACGACCGCTCTGGTCGCGTTTTCCCTTCTGGAATATCTCGACACTCTGCCCGTAACCGGCAGCGATATTCTTCTGCTGCGCACGCGGCAGCCCATTCTGATTGGCCAGGCGCTCGGGCACATTTTTCGCGGCAGCGCTCCTCGCATTGTGACGGCCGAACTGGTCGCCGCTGTCGCGCTGACCTGTTTGTGGATTTTTGCCGCTTCCATGGGGCGAGCTACAACCGTTCGCAACCTGATCGATTATTTTTCCGAAAGACGGAAGTCGACGAATGGCGGCGAAGAGTTGGTTCCAGTCACGGATCGAGCGACCTCGCCGCAGAAGGGTTCACAACTCGGATCGCTCCTGCGGCTGAATTTCCTGCGCGCGGCCGTGACCCTGGCTGCAATTCTCGGCTCGGTGGGCGCGGTGATTCTAGTGCATATAGTTTCAACTGGATTCTCGGGCACTGTAGCGTCGGCAGGAGTGACCTCGAATAATTCTGCAGCGCCTAGTGGCCCTGGAGCTGGGATCGCTTTTCTCTTGTTCTTCCCGCTGGCCGGACTAATTTTCGCGGCGTGGTCGTCGTTGAACTGGGTTCTGTCGCTCGCGGGAGTGCTCGCCGTGCGCGACGACGATGCTCGCAAAGACGCACTGGGCGCGGTTTCTGCCGCGGTCAGTTTCTGCCGAGAACGCACCGGGGCAGTGTTCGCGGTCACCATCTGGATAGGATTGGCGCACCTTACGGTCTTTGTAGTGGCGACAACCGTAGTCTCACTGCCGCTTAGTTTTGCCCAGATCGTGCCCGCGCGGGTCGTGCTGGCCGCTGTCATTCTCCTTACCGTGGCTTATTTCGCAGTCGCCGACTGGCTCTACATCGCGCGGCTGGCGGGATATGTTTGCATCGCCGAGATGCCCGAGGCGCTGCTCGCGCCGATAGCACCCGCGCCAATGCCTGCGCTCCGTACAACCATTGACCGCGACGAGCCGATTCTGAGTGATCTGCCAGACCTCGCCGTAGAGACGTAGCTTGCTACGTTCCAGCCGCCACCACCTAGGCCATCGCTCGCAACGTCGCACGCAGAGAGACGTTGCAAGCAACGTCTCTACGAGGCCATTTACACGATTGCGCCGAATCTGAAATACTCATCCGTGGAAATCAAATCCAAGCGTCGCCAATCGTCGTCCAGCAAATCGTCGCTCAGCCAACCTTCTCTCACCCAGTCCATCGTTATTCTCGATTTCGGTGCGCAGTATACGCAGCTGATTGCGCGCCGCATCCGCGAGCAGAATGTTTTTTCCGTCGTGCTGCCTTGCACGGCCAAGCTCGATGAGGTGAGGAGCTACGCCCCTGCCGGGATCGTGCTCTCGGGCGCGCCATGGTCGGTCTACGACAAAGACGCGCCGCCGGCTGATGTGCGTTTGTTCGAGCTGGGCCTGCCTGTGCTTGGCATCTGCTATGGGTTGCAGTTCATGGTGCATACGCTCGGAGGCAAGGTGCGCCCCGCGGACAAGCGCGAGTACGGCCACGCGGAAGTCGAAATAGTTGCCGAGTCACTTTTATTCCAGGGCCTGTCGAGAAAACTTCCCGTCTGGATGTCGCACGGGGATGAGGCGCTGGAACTGCCTCCGGGTTTTGAGCTGACGGCGAAAACGGCTCACGCCGTGGCCGGCATTCAGAATGTTGAGAAGAGATGGTTCGCGGTGCAGTTCCATCCCGAGGTGCACCACACGCGCCAGGGCACGGAGATTCTGCGCAACTTCATCTTCCAGATTTGCGGCGCGAAACCAACGTGGACGCCGCAGCACTTCATCGATTCGACCGTCGCGCAAGTGAAACAGCAGGTGGGCACGGGACGCGCCATCTGCGCGCTTTCCGGCGGCGTGGATTCGTCGGTGGCGGCAGTTCTGGTGGATCGGGCGCTGCGCGACAAGAACGGCAAGTCGCGTCTGACTTGCGTTTTCGTGAACAACGGCGTCCTGCGCAAGAATGAATTTGAAAAAGTGCAGAAGACGCTGCGCGACAAACTTGGACTGCGACTCGATGCGGTGGACGCCACGGATCGCTTTCTCCGCAAGCTCAAAGGCGTGAGTGATCCTGAGAAAAAGCGCAAGATCATCGGCAACGAATTCATCAAGGTGTTCGAAAAAGAAGCTCGCCGCATCGAGAAAAACGAAGGCAACGTCAAGTGGCTGGTGCAGGGGACGCTTTATCCCGACGTGATCGAATCGCGCTCGGTGCGCGGACCGTCGCAGGTGATCAAGTCGCATCACAACGTCGGCGGGTTGCCGAAAAAAATGAAGCTCAAGCTGATCGAGCCGCTGAAAGATCTATTCAAAGATGAAGTCCGCAAGATTGGCCGCGACCTCGCCATGCCCGACGAAATCCTGCTGCGGCAGCCGTTTCCCGGGCCCGGCCTCGCCGTGCGGGTGCTGGGAGAGGTCACGCATGAACGGCTGGCGCTGCTGCGCGAGTGCGACGACATCGTAGTGACCGAAATCAAGAACGCCGGCCTCTACACAAAAATCTGGCAGTCGTTTGCAGTGCTGCTGCCGGTGATGTCCGTGGGCGTGATGGGCGACATGCGGACTTACGCTTACACGTGTGCGGTTCGCGCCGTCAGTTCCGAGGATGGAATGACCGCCGACTGGGTCCCGCTGTCGCACGAAGTGCTGAAGAAAATCTCCACGCGGATTGTGAATGAAGTGAAAGGTGTGAACCGCGTGGTGTATGACATTACGTCGAAGCCGCCGGGCACGATTGAGTGGGAGTGAGGAAGCTCTTGGCTCTTGGCTCTTAGCTTTTAGCCAAGGCCTGTACTCATCTAGTGCTGCCTCCCTCCGCTCGTAATCTATCAATGCAAGCTATGCATTCGCGACCGCGGCCAGAAGTTCCGGCTCTACTACTTCCACAATCGGAAGTTCGACGGTAACGCGCGCGCCCAAGGGACTCACGTTTTCGATTCGTAGCGCCCCGCCGCGTTGTTTCACAATTCCGTAGCAGACGCTCAGGCCAAGGCCCGTGCCTTCTCCCGCCGGCTTGGTGGTGAAGAAGGGGTCGAGCGCGCGATTCAGATTCGAGAAGCCGGGTCCGCTGTCTTCCACTTCTATCACCGCCCGCGCGCCAGACTGATACGCGCGAATGCTGATGCGTTTGTTCCCGGCGAAACCCTCCAGCGCGTCGCTGGAATTCTTGAACAGGTTCAGCAGGATTTGTTTAATCTCGTCCTCATGGACGGCAAGCGACGGAAGGCCAGGAGCAATATCGAGGTCCACGCGCACCTTGCGCTTGCGCGTGTAGTACTCGCATAAAGCCAGCACTTCGTGCACCAGCGGAGAAAGCTGGATACTGTGTGTGTCCCGCGCGCCTTGCCGCGCGAAGCGCAGCAGATTATCGATGATCCGCTTCATGCGGCGAGTTTCGCTTACCAATCGAGTCAGCTGATCGCGCGCCTGCGGCGAAGCGACTTTGTCACCGATCAGTTCGCCATATCCCATGATCACGGTCAGCGGATTATTAAGCTCGTGCGCCACTCCCGCGAGCAGTTGACCTAACGCTGCCAGCTTCTCCGACCACACCAGTTGCCGGTGCAGGGTTTTCAATTGCACCGCCACGGCGAGATCCGCTGCGACCATCTCGATGCGCGCCAACTCAAGCGCATCCAGCCCGAGGACAGGTCCACGCGTCAGCACTCGAATACATCCCAGATGCGTGCCGATTCCCGAACAGAGCGGTATTAGGATCGCAGCGCTGCTTCTAAGCACTGTGCCGGATTCCGACTCCTGATCAGTGAGCTCCGCACCTTCAGTTGTTTCACGTGGCAGCAGGAACGAGTTGCGGCCGAGGCGCAGCGCGCTGGAGCAAGCGCTCTGGATGTGATCCAGAGTCCAGTCCGCCGCCTGAAGTTTGAGCAAAGCGATTGGCGATCCACTCGATCCAACCACGCCTAACTGCCCGTCAGCATCTTCGATTTGAACCACGGCTGCGCCAAAGCTGCTGAGTTCCGTGATGGCGGTCGCGATCTCCGGGCACACGGTCTCCGGCTTTGCACCGTTCAACAGGCGCGACGTGATGGACGCGAACCGTTTCAGTTGACGATTGAGCGATTCCGCCTTGCGCTGCATTCCGGTGATGGAGAGCGACTTCTCCTCGACGACGGCGAGAATCATGCCGAAAGCGACGAAGAGTTTAGGAACATCCCAGAGCGCTCCGGGGACAATCAGGTTCGGCGCGGATCGCTCGACCCACAGACGAACGGAAAACAGCGCTCCCCAGCCAAGAAACCCGCAGGAAATAGTCAGGATGCCAAACGATCTGCGCCAGTAATTGCGGCAGATGAACACGCCCGGCAAGCCAAATCCCACGCCCAGCAGCGCCGTTGCACCTTCCACAAACGAGCCGCGAAGCGCGGCGCGAATCGCCCAGGCCGCGACCATTGAACAAACGAACGCGAGCACACCCATGAACCACGAGAACTTGCGATGCACGCGGAAGAAAAATACAGATGTGCCACCGAAGCATGCAATCAGGCACAGAGCATAGAGCCAGCGCGCCTGCGATCCAGTGGCGAACAACGCCGAATAAAACAGAGAGGGCACGCCAAGCACCAGCAGCAGGGAAGTGCGCTTCGCGGAATCTTCCACTACCGAGGAAACGGAAACCAGAAACGCAACTGCGGCAGCTTGCAAGGTGACAGAATCGATTGCCAGCAGAATGGAAGTGACGTGTCCGCGATTAGGCTCGAGCAGTTGCGCCAGGAAGTGGGTGAAGACCAATGCCCATCCCACGGCCCAGGCCGTGAGGCGGGCGCAGCGGGAGTGGCGCTTGAGGCACGCAAAAATAATCACCAGCACGCCCACGGTTAAAAATGTCGGAAGTTTTTCGAGAATGTCCATCAAGGTTACGATTGGGGGGAATCATCGTGTCTACAGTAACCAAGGGTAACCACCCCGGTCAAAGCCCGAACGTGCCATTGGAGTGGCACGGAAGTCGGGCATTGGCGGCCTGCGCGCAAGCGTTTCCGCAGGGCGGAGCCGCCTGAGATGACATCCCCGCCGGCGCGAGGACGGGCTCGTGCGCCCGCCTCCGCGTTGTCCTGCATCTCTTTATTGCATCATTACATCGCCGGCCCTTCCGGATATGCCGGAAGATCGGGCGGACGTGGCGGCAGTTTCTTGGGATTCGCTTCGATCTGCTTCATCACTTCCTGGATGGCGCGATCCAGCTGCGCGTCTTTGCCGCGGACCACATCGTCAGGCCGATCGTCGACTTCGATGTCTGGAGCGACGCCACGATTTTCCACCACCCACTTGCTGTTCAGGCCGTAGTGGGCAAACTCTGGACGAGTGATGTAGCCGCCGTCGAGGAGCGGGAACTGGCCGCGGATGCCGCGGACTCCGCCCCACGTGCGTTCGCCAATGAGCGGGCCAAGTTTGTAGACCTTGAAGAACTCGCTGAAAATGTCGCCGTCCGATGCCGCGTATTGATTGGTGATCGCGGCCATGTAGCCGTGGAAAACCGGCTGCGGTATCGTTGTGTTGTCAAAGTTGCGGGACGCGTCCATGCCGACCAGCACCCGGCGCAGGCGCTCAAAGATGAGTTGGTCGACAAATCCTCCGCCGTTGTAGCGCACGTCAATGATCATGCCCTCTTTGCGAATCTGCGGGAAGAACTGTTTGACGAACGCGTTGAGGCCGGGCCCGCCCATGTCAGGAATGTAGATGTAACCGACACGCCCGTGAGTCGCGGCGTCCACCTTTTTGCGGTTGCTTTCGATCATGTAATTTTCGCGGAGCTGGGCTTCGTCCGCAATCGGCTTGACCGGCAGTGTGCGCGCGCCTTCCGCATCCGGCTTCGAGTTCACCGTGATCGCAGTGGTCTCGTTGGCGGTGTTGACGAACAATTCGTAAGGATTCTGTGGCGCGTGCAGCGCGCGCCCGTTGACTGCCAGCAGATAATCGCCTTCCCGTACGTCGATGCCGGGTTCCGTAAGGGGAGACCGGCTTTGCGGATTCCAGTTCTCTCCGGGATAAATCTTCTTGAAGCGATAGATCCCGCTCGCCGAGTCGAGTTCAAAGTCAACGCCCAACAAGCCCACGTTCACGGGATGCAGATCGGGTTGGTCACCGCCGCCCACATAAGTGTGAGAGTTAGAAAGCTCGCCGATGATTTCTCCCAGAATGTAGGTGAGGTCATAACGATTGGCAGCGTAAGGAACCAGCGGCGCGTACTTGTCGCGGATCGCCTCCCAGTTCACACCGTTCATGCTGGGTTCGAAGAAAAAGTCTCGCTCCTGGCGCCACACTTCGTTGAACATCTCTTTCCATTCGGCGGGAGGATCGATTTCCGCGCGCAGCCCTCCGAGGTTCAGGGAGCCGTCGCCGGGTTTCTTGGGAGCGTCGGGCTTGGCGTCGATGATGCCGTAGCCGCCGTTCGCCTCGTACAGAATCTTTGTGCCGTCAAACGACATGGCCCAGCGGTCGATGCCTTCGATCAGCGTTTTCTCTTTCCGCTCTTTAAAATCGTAGGTGTGCAGAGCGGATTCTTCGCCGGGAATCGGCCCAGAGAGGCCCTGCACCGCTTGGCTCGAGTAATAGAGAAAACCCTTTGCCGCTCCCAATCCGGTCACGCTGGCGGGAGCGACGGGCAGGGCGACAACACGATTCTGGATGCCCTCAAGATCAATATGGAAGTTCCTGGCGACTTCCTTGTTTTCTTTTTCGCGCTCGGCTGCTTCCTTCTTCGCTTCTTCTTTTTTCTGAAGTTCAGATTTGTTCTTGTCCGCCGCTTTCTTGTCTTTCTCTTTTTCCTTTTCTGATTCGGGAGCTTCAGCTGCGGGTTCCTCACCCTTAATCGCGGTCTCGTCGCTCAGCGCCGGGAACGGCGAAGGCGCATCCGCATGCAGAGTGATTAGGTAAGGTCGCGTAGTCTTAGGGTTGGCAAACTCAAAATCGTAATTGCCCAGCACTTCGTTGTAGTCGCGGTCCGAGAGGAAATACAGATAGTTGCCGTCGGGGTCGAAGACAGGGCCCACGCTGTTGACCAGTTCGTTCGTGACCGCGGTGATTTTCTTGTCGGCGGTCGAGTAGAGATACACAATGCTCAATCCGCTTTGCTGCGCCTTGTCATAAGCCAGCCATTTGCTGTCGGGCGACCAGGAGTAGTTGGTGATCTCGTTGTATTTGCCGCGATCCACTTCGACCGGCTTCTTGTCGTCTTTCTTAGCGTCGATGTCGACATACCAGAGGCGGAGATCCTTGTCTCCCCACGCTATTTTCTTGCTGTCCGGCGACCAGGCCGGCGCGAATTTGAAGCCCTTGTAGCCGCTCGTGATTTGTTGTTCTTTGTCCTTGCCGCGCTCTTTCGCTCGCGCCGCTTCCTTGGCGGCGGCGGCCTTATCTTTTTCCTGCTCTTTTTCTGTGTCCTTGGTCGCGTCCCTGCCCAGGTCGATATTGCCCATGCCGTCCTGGGGAGTGATGTAGATCTCGTCCTCGCCCGTGCGATCGGAAACGAAAGCGATCCAGCGCCCGTCCGGAGACCACGCGACTTCTCTTTCGCGAATGCCGGTTGTGCGAGTCAGGTTGCGGGTTGCGCCTTCTTTAGCGGGCACGGTGTAGATGTCGCCGCGCGCCACAAAAACTGCGCGCTTGCCGTCCGGAGCGAGATCCATGTCGCTGACGCTCTTGCTCACGCTGGCCCAGTGCTTCATGGTCAGGTCGCGTTCGCCGGGAAGCGTGATCGTCAGCTTGGTCGCCTGCCGCGTGCTCAAATCCAGCACATAGAGATAGCCGCCGTTCTCAAAAATGATGGAAGCATCGCCCAGGCTCGGCCACATCACGTCAAAGTCGGTGAAGTGCGTGATCTGTTCGATCTGCTTCGTGCCCAGGTCATACGCGTAGATGTTGAACCGGTGGTCGGCGCCGCGGTCGGATGTGAAGTAGACCGTGTTGCCGTGCCACATAGGAAACGTATCGGTGTAATCCGTGTGCGGAATCTGCTGCTCGAGGACATTATTCTTGATGTCGTAGATATAAATGTCCTGCGCCAGGCCGCCGGTGTAGCGCTTCCAGGTGCGAAAGTTTCTGAAGATGCGGTTGTAAGCGATCTTGGTGCCGTCCGCGTTAAACGAAGTGAGCCCTCCCTGGTCCATCGGCAGAGGCTCGGGCAAGCCGCCCTCAATCGAAACCGTAAACGGCCGCTTGGTCCAGCCATTGGAGGCATCGAGCCGCGACAGAAAAACGATGCGCTTGCTGTCGGGCGTCCACGTAACGACCTGGTTGTGAATGCCCATGCGGTCGCTGAGCGGTTGAGCGCCGCCCTGGTAGAACGTGAGTTGGCGCGGCTGGTCGCCCTCGGAGCTCATTACATAAACGTTGAAATTGCCGTCGTACTGCCCGGTGAATGCGATCCATTTTCCATCCGGCGAAAACTTCGGAAACAGTTCGCGCCCGGGATGAGTCGTGACGCGGTGAGCGGCGCCGCCGCTGGCCGAATCCAACCATATGTCGCCTCCGTAGACGAAGGCGATCCTGTCCCCATGAATGTCGGGAAAGCGCATCAAGCGCCCTTCCGGCTGTTGGGAAAATAAAAAAGTGGCAGCGAAAATAAAAAAGATGGCAGCAGCAGCCCAGCGGCAAGCGAGCGACATTCCAGCGTCCTCCTTGAAACAGACCGGCAGCGAGAATTCGCGCGCCGGACAAGCCCAAGATTTTAGCAAGTTGTGAGCCCCATAGCGCGGATTTCAGTCCGGCGTGGGCGAACGCAACCGAGACCGCACCTCCAATTGGACGCAGAACGGGAAAGAAGGTCAGTGAAGAATCAGAACTCGCGGGCAAGAAGATTTAACAGGCAGACCAACAGGATTGAACCGACTTAACATCAAGCAGACATAACCCGGCCAGCCGCCTTTACCGGAAGCGCCGGATAAACAGCGTGTGCCGTTCCGAGCGGTAAAAGCCAACGCCGTAGATGGTGGCCTTGCCCTTCGTCGAATAGATCACCTGCCGAATGCGCAGGAGCGGCGCGCCGCGGTGCAGCCCCAGCAACTCGGCAATATTGATATCGGCCGCGGTCGCGTCAATTTCTTCGTCCGCGTAAGCCAGTTCCACGCCGTATTCGTGCTTCAGCGCGCCAAACAGCGAGCTTCTCCCCAGCGGCGCCTTCACCAGGTCGGAATATTCCGCCGCCGGCAGGTAGCAGGTTTCGAGAGCAAACGGCTCTTCGCCCGTCAGGCGAAGACGTTCAATCTTCACCATGCGGCTGGTCGCGGAGAGCCCCAGCCGCGCGGCCACTTCCTGCTCGTCTTCAATGATCTTAGCCAGCAGCACGCGCGAACTCGGAGCCAGGCCACGGCTGGCCATGTGCTCGGTGTAACTCATCAGCTTGTTGAAATGGATCTTCGGTGACGCGACAAACGTTCCCGCACCCCGCCGCCGTTCTACGATTCCCTCCCGCTCCAGTCCAGCCAGCGCGTGACGCGCGGTCATCAGGCTCACTTTGTGCGCCTTGGCGAGTTCGCGCTCCGAGGCAACGGCATCCCCGGGCCGCAGCTGATCCGCCTCGATCCGTTTGCGGATCGAGTTCTGAATCTTTTTGTAAACCGGTGTTCCGTTGCTGTGATTGCCAGTCATAAAACGATTTACTAAGCCTGCCGCAATAGGACTAAGACGACAAGACTACCGGGACACTCCATCCACGACAATTGCGGAACGTGGTACGAGTGCTTTCGTCCCTCGGCCCGGCACGCTCATGTGCTATATAGCGTATTCCGGGCGCGGTGTAAAGCCAAAATCTCGAAAAGTGAAGGAATATCCCTCGTGAGGTCGGCTCCAAATGCTATAGAGCATCCAATTTCCGGCGTCCCCGCTCGCCGCAACGGTTTTTTGCGTGCGCCGCATAGAAAATGCTGATTCAGCCGTATTCATCGCGCCCATCTCAAGACCTCGGAAATCGTTTACCGGCTCTGGCGCGAAATGGTAGCTCCCCAGCAGCACGGGAAGTGATATAGAGCGATCCGCAAATGCCCTAAAAAAGATTTTCACAGGTTTCTGCATTTTTTTCTTGACCATGATCTGCCATGTGCTATATAGCATAGTCGATTGATATTAGGGCCCATGTCTAACGCCCAAAGTCTGTCACGCAGGAAGTGCTCGAGGAGGCGCTGTGATGATGCAATCGACATACGGAAATTGTAAGGACACAACGGAACGCGGAGCGATGCAGACGCTGTTTACATTCTTAGCCGTCTGCGCAATCGCCCTCAGCTTATCGATGCTTGGTTTCGCGCAGGAGCTGGCGGCTACGCTCACCGGTACGGTTACCGATCCCAGCGGCGCGGTTGTCGCGGGCGCCACCGTTATAGTTCACAGCGAAGACACCGGCGCTGACGTGCGCACCGTGACCACCAGCGGCGGCGGCGGCTTCAATATCACGAATCTCCCCGCCGGCCGTTACACGGTGACGGTGAAGAACGCCGGATTCCAGTCCTACGTCGCCAAAGACGTTATCCTGAACGTCGCCGAAAAGCACACCCTCGATGTTGCGCTAATCACCGGCAAGGTGACTGAGACCCTCGAGGTGACCGCAGAAAATACGCCGATCCAAACCACCACGGCAGAACAGTCCGGAACGGTCACCGGTGAGCAGATTACACAGTTGGCCCTGAACAACCGCAACTTCGAACAACTTGTATTACTGCAGCCGGGAGTCGCCAACCAGTTGGGCGATGAACCAGGGTTCGGATTGTCCAGCAACACTGCGATCGCTATCAACGGGGCCCGCATGGGCGCCAACAACTGGACTGTCGACGGTGCCGACATCAACGACAGCGGTTCCAATGGGACTTTGCTGAACACGCCAAGCGTCGACGCCATCCAGGAATTTACTCTCGAGCGCAGCAACTATGACGCGTCCTTCGGGCGCAGCGGGGGCGGCCAGGTAGTAGTCGCCACCAAGTCGGGATCAAACAAATTCCACGGCAGCGCCTACGAGTTCAATCGCAACAATTATTACAACGCGAACACGTTTGAGAACCGGCAGGCCATCGCCGACACCGGCGTCATTGCAGGGAACCAGACCCCAATCGAACGCTACAACGATTGGGGCTTCACCATCGGCGGCCCTCTCGAAATTCCCAAGCTTTTTCATCCGACCAAATACCAGACCTACTTTTTCTGGTCCGAAGAGTGGCGGCACTCCAGCCTTCCGGGCAGCACGGAAATCAACGTGCCCACCACGGCACAACTTGGCGGCGTGTTCAACACCGCCATTAACGTGGCACCTGCTGGATGTGTGACGACGGCTGGCTCGGGGTCGACAGAAACCTGGACTATCAACCCCAATTGCTACAGCCAAAACGCCACTGCCTATCTGAATGCGTTCATGGTGCCCAATCCGCCCAACGTGGGTACCAACCTGTTGGACGAGAGTTTCAGCTCGTTAAACAACTTCCGTCAGGACATCATCCGCCTCGACCAGAACGTCGGCGACAAGGTCCGCGTCTACGCCCGCTACATGCAGGACAACGTTCCCGAAAACTTTCCTTTCGGCCTCTGGGGTACGGCAAACTATCCTGGAGCGGACGCGATCTCGCTCAACGCCCCGGGCCGCAATCTTGTCGTGAATGCTACCGCCAGCATCTCACCGAGAGTTGTAAACGAAGTTGAATTCGGCGACTCCTGGGGAGCGATCAATGCAGGGCTGAGCGGCTTCGCCAACAACCCATCCTTCAACAGTCAACTGACTGGCAAGACCGCGTACCAGGATCCCTATGGGCGCGCCCCCAATGTCGAAATCGCCGGCTATACGGGCTTGACCAACGGAAACGGCCCATACTTCGAGAGAAACGTCGATAAAAACATCTTCGACAACTTCTCCATCCAGCACGGCAACCACACCTTCCGTGCCGGGCTTACCGCGATGTGGATGACGAAGACCGAGAACGCCACCAGCGGTGAGGCGACCTTCAACTTCGGGAGCGGCGTTAACGGCAACGATCCTTTCGCAAATTTCCTGCTGGGACAAGCGGATAGCTATTCGCAGCCCAGCAAGGATACGGTTCCCGATCTCCACTACACGAACTTCGAATTCTATGTGCAGGACGATTGGAAAGTGACGCGACGCCTGACGGTGAATCTTGGCGTCCGCTATAGCTACTTCCCGTCGCCCACCGACTCCAAAGACACACTGCTCAACTTCGATCCTCTCGCTTACAATCCGCTCAATGCTCCAACCATCGTCACCTCGCCAGGCGCCCCCAACGGACAGTTTGCGCCCGGCGGAGATGCGGCGACCTACGCCAATGGCTTGATCTTTCCCACCGGGGGAACTTGCGCGGCAGCTACAGTTATTGCCGGGCCTTCGACAACTTGTTCTCCCTACGGCGCCCGGGTCAACCCCAACTCCAACAATAACTGGGGCCCGAGACTCGGTCTTGCGTATGATCCCTTCGGAAACGGCAAGTGGGCAGTCCGCGCGGGATACGGCGTTTTCTACGACCGCACCCTCAACGGAATCTGGGAGCAGAACGCTTTTTCGGATCCTCCGCTTGTCCAGACGACGAGCGTAACCAACAATGGAACTTCAAGCCTGAACCTGTTCGACAACTATCAGGTCGGATCCGCCCCACCAGCCCCACTCGGCCCAAGCGGTCTGACTACAACCGGAGCCGGTTCGCCAGGCCATGCGCCCGTCTTCCAAGCGCCCAGCTACCAGGACTACAACATCTCCGTGCAGCATGAAGTCATGCCCAATACCGTAGCCGAAGTCGCATACGTAGGCACCAAAGGGACGCACCTGCTGGGCGACATTAATTACAATCAGCCCACGCTGGCCGCGCGTTTGGCCGCCCCTGGGATCGGTGTAAACGCCATCGAACCATTCCTGGGCTATGGAGGCATCACCGCTCGCGACCCGGTGTTCACCAGCAACTACAATTCACTGCAAGCCACGCTAAATCGCCGGCTCAGCCATGGGTTGGAGGTTGGGGTCGCTTACACCTGGTCGAAGCTGCTCACCACCAATCCCATCGACCGCGGGTGGGAGACCCAGGACACCTACGACCTGAAGCAAAGCTACGGGTTGTCGAGCACGAACACGCCGCAGATGTTGTCCCTCAACTACGTCTACCAGGAGCCGTTCTTCAAACAGCAGCACGGCGCGGGATGGGTGCTCGGAGGCTGGGAGCTCTCCGGTATCGTTACCATCCAGACTGGACAGTCCCAGACCATAACCCAAGCCAACGACCCGTGGGCCTTGGTCACAACAACCAGTTCCACATTAGCTTGCACGATCAGCGTCACCCAGCCAACTTGTCCTCTCTATCCTGGCGGCATGGGTGTCGGAAATCCCCGTCCCAATCAAATCGGTAGCTCCAAGGGTCCAAAAACCGTTGGGGAGTACTTCAACACGGCGGCGTTTTCCGACGCAGTGGGACAGTTCGGGACTGCAGCGCCCGGCACAGTTCTGGGACCGGGCTACCAGCGGTGGGACACGTCACTGTTCAAGAATTTTAAATTCGGCGAACGGGCTGCCCTGCAGCTTCGGTTGGAAACCTTCAACACTTTCAATCACGGCAGTCCCGCCACGGTCGACACTGGCGCGGACGACTCATCGTTTGGCCAAGTCACCAGTTATCACATTCCGCGCAACGTGCAAATCGGAGGCAAGTTTACCTTCTAACTCTCTCTGATCCAGTCATCACCACAAAGCGTACGCTTCGGCGTGCGCTTTGTTTTTGTTCTGAACTGGCACGGGAACTATCAATCCCTCGGCGCGCACTTCACTGGCTCTCATTCTTCTTGATCGCCTCCGTCCTGCCCTTCTCCTGGATGTCGACTGAAAGTTTTTGCTCTTTCTTCGCTTCGGCGGTTTGGCCGAGTTGCCGCAACACGGTGCCGAGGACGTAATGTGCCTGGAAGTAGTTGGGATCGATCTGGATTGCTTTACGAAGCGTCTCCACAGCCTCGTGGGGATGGTTTAGCGCGAGCTCCGTCCTGCCTAAGAAGAATAAAGCTTCGGTATAACGCGGATTCGCTGCGAGCGCCGCGCGAAAATGCGGCTCGGCCTCCGCGGGCTGGGACTTATCAAAAAGTATCTGGCCAAGAATGCAATTTGAAACCGGATCGCTGGGAAAGCGCTGTAATTCTTCGCGAAACTCCTTCTCCGCCAGCTCGTTCTGGCCTTGCCGCCAATACTGGAAGCCCAGGCCGGAATGCACACCCATAAAATTCGGGTCGGCCGCTTCCGCAGCTTGGTACTCTTTGATCGCCTCGTCTCGATTCGACATCTGGTCATAGGCGGTGCCCATCATGATGTGCGCCGACGCGGAGTTCGGACTCAGCTGCATGATGCGGGCGAATACGCTGGTAAGTGCTTTGTAATCCTTCATCCGCAGGTACGCCTTGCCGAGCATGTCGAGCGTCTCCAGATCGGAAGGCTG
>Ga0209006_10002586_pt1 | contig 16518 bp, 15 predicted proteins | sample JacPin_JW_Ref_O2_FD_188567 | JGI IMG/M metagenome (GOLD analysis project Ga0209006, IMG submission 188567) | Forest soil microbial communities from Algoma, Ontario, Canada - Jack Pine, Ontario site 1_JW_Ref_O2 (SPAdes) (version 2) | ecosystem: Environmental > Terrestrial > Soil > Boreal... | reverse complement strand
CAAAAATCCGTTGCCGTTCGTAGCTTTGTGCAAGGTGTTCTGCTGGCGACGTCGCGAAGCTAGCCAGCGTCTCAAACCTTAAAGGAGGCAAAGTCGAGAGGGGAACCTGCCGCAAACGACCGAACAGTAATAGACTACCGTTCTTTGAGCCTGTGGCACCAACAATAAAGTCCGTCGCCACCGCGAAGCGCCTAAAATCAGCCGCTAGATTCGGCAATTTCGAAGTCCCGCGCGGGATTACGAGCAAAACGAGCCCTCCGCTGCCGTAAAGGACTCCAGTGGGGCTCTCGGTGTAAAGTTGGCGGGTCGTTTTGCGGACATCTGGCTGCGTCGAAGAAATCCAAACGCGCGAGCTATCTGACAGCCAACCCGCTATATCGGAGAGAGGGATTTTGATTTCTTCTATGGGAGCGACGTAACCTCTGGCATCATCCACGATGTGGTCCAGCCAAAACCCATCAGAGGTGCGATAGAAAATTTGATGCAGTAGTCGCAAGCGATCCACCACTTCCGTCGGTGCTTCCCACGATTGCAGCGTCGTCCCCGAGAGCACAGGTGTCTTGTCCGGCGTGACGATTCGCACTCGCAAGACAACATCCTCCAACCAACCGTCAAGTCCTGTCGGCCAGTGATAGCGCTTTATTTCGACCAGGTTGTCTTGGAAAAGGGCCTTCAGAACTTGTGTTAATTGGTCACGGGAAAGTGCGGGCGGCGGCTCGGATATGATTACAATTGCTTCTGCGTTGTCTTGCTGGACTGCGAACGTCTGGTAGGGCCATGTATGCGCCGCCCGGAACTGTAACCATAGTCCGCATGTCGGCATTGATGGACACGATGTATTCGGAGCCTGCGGATCATACGTCCAGACTGTACTTTGAGGCTCCGTATCAGAGGCCTTCGCAAATAAGGCGAGAAGAACAAAGCCTGCTATTAGTGGCGGTTTTAGCCTCAACTGCTTCATAGCCATCACCCGTCTTTCATGTAATTTAGCTGCCCATTGCCGCACTTGCATCGCGGGAGCATTCACGTGTCTATTTGCCGCGCACCAATACTGGTGATCGCAAAACACACAAATTCCTCGGGGAAATCAGCGAGTAGAACCCCCCTCGGAAGTGAGACCCAGGCGGGAATCATCCTTCCGTTCGCCGACTTAGGGGAGAGTACGCTGCAGAGGCTACATAGTCAAGAAAGATTCTTGAACCTTTTCTTCTTGTTACGCCTAGAGTCTTGCACAGTGTTGACTGTGCAAATCTGGCCGGGCCGCTGGTTGGGCACCAGGGGGCCTAGAATCGATGCCTGACATTAGTGCGTTTGATTCCAAGTAGATGGCTAGACCTCCTGGTGCGTTCGCACCGTCTGTGTAGACGGAATTGAAGCGGTCTGCGCCGTCGAACTGTAGACGGTAGACGGGCACGAAGTACGCGTCGTGTTTTGAGTGCGCGACAGTCAGATCAGTCGACTCATTACCGGTATTTCTTGAAGGAGTACTGCCTGCTGAAAGTTAGCGTGCTTTATTAATCTGGCAACAGCCTCGGCTACATCCTCCGAAGCATCCGCGAGTTCAATCATCAAGCTATCCTCCGGCTGGCCCTTCCACGAGCCCTCCGCATAGTACATGGTGTAATCGAGATTCATATTCACGAGCAGTCTTTTCACCTCACAGACGTTCTTGTTTTCGGTGAGAATGCGATACATAGCTATCTCGCAACCGTTGGATCGATGACGCGAACGCCGTCGCTACCGAGATGTACCCACTCAATCCGAGCCCGCAACTGATAATGAATCTCGTTTCCCACCGTTGTCTTGGAAACGAGTACCCGCTTTGGATCTAAGTCGAGGCCTATTTCGCGAAAACTGAGGCCAAATGCTTTGCGAATCCTCTTTACGTACTCCTTTACCGCAGACCGGCTAATTTTTCTTTTCGACGGAATACCGGAATTCATGCCATGCTTAACATAAAAGGCTGACCGCCTCATTCCCGCGGCGATTTGAGTTGCGCTCTGCGGTATGTGCCTTGTCTCCGCCAAGTAGTTAACGACTTGGCGGAGTGCAAGGCTGAGGGGCAAGACCGTTTTCCGTCCACGGAGGATGACGGAAATCACCCAGATTTCCTCGCCAGCCTGACAGTCCGTGCCGGGTTCTTGAAAACGATGCACAATGCGCAGCTCTGGACCACTCTGCGAGAATCCCGCGAGTTCCGCCAGCAGGACCTCTGCCCTCTCCGCGATTGGGCGCAAGTCAGAGGACATATACTACCCGCGCCCCCTCTCGCTCCAATTCCAACTCGAATTGTGGCCCGCGATACACCCGTGATACGCAGAGAAGCATTGGACGTAACCCATGCTGTTCCCTCCTAGCTCTGACCGCCGCGACGTGCTTCCGCGTTATCGAGTAATCACAGGAAACATCAAGAATTACTAGGTCGAAACCACGTCTCCGCAGAACTTGTGATAGCGGCTGATCGCCCGAATGAGTGATGGCGTGATGCCCCCGGCACCCAAACAATTCCGCCAAGCGTCCTTCCGTTACCTGATCGAATTTAACCAACAGGATCTCTGCCACGATCATTGCCTCTGCCGAGCCGACATTTGCGCGCCAAGGATTGCCCAACTCAACTGCCACGGTCTTGAGGATTCAGCGAGTGGTTGATCCGCGACCAGTCCTGTTATCCTCATGCCGCTAGGTTCGCGCACACCGGGAGCCGCGCATAAGGCCGCGTCCTCGGACTGTCCGCTGAGTGTCCGGGAGGGGTCTTTCGGGGATGAAGCATGCGGCTTTCGGATTAGCGCTACGCAATTTCGTGGACCGACTCGAACTAGGAAGTGGGCGAGCGCGCTGGTTTGACCAGGAGGTTCGCCTCGATCCGCGATATCTTCGGCGCTGGCAACGGGGCGACTATCTCCCTTCGGAGGGCAATTGGGCTCAAGTTGCCCTAGCGGTAAGGAGAAGGTGGAGCCAGAATGCAACCGTCATGGCGCGGTTTGTGCGCCTCGAGAGGCTGATTTCATCAGAGCGAAAGAAGACGCTAGCTCGGCAGCCGGCGAAGAAGTCTGCCTCGGAATTAAGGTCGAATTCCGACAGCGCCAACCACCAGGTTCGCGCAAAGGGAATTGTATCTGCGCCTACTCCTAAGGACCTTTTTCGTCGATTCCAGGCCGAGACCCATATCGCAGCACACCTGGCGACGCCAGCTGGAACTCGATCCCTATATCTCGAGAGCGTGTACGTTCACCGAAAAGTGGAAGCGATAGCGATTGGGATAGTCGAAAAATACCTTGCGGCGAAAGAAGCAACAGGGCTTTGGCTCAGTGTCGCTGGCGACGCCGGCCACGGCAAGACCTCGCTTCTCTGGTTTCTTTCGCACGAGATCAAGAAGCTCAGCCCGCGGATTCTGCCGCTCCAGGCACAACAACTCCCGGGCAAGCCTTCGGAAGCCCTTAGAGAATCCGCGCTTTTGCTTGGCGTTCGACCGTTCTTTGTCATCCTCGATACCTTGGATTTGCTGGTGGGGATCGACGATGGTGCCCTCGGTGCAGTGATCAACGAAATACGCGCCTGCGGCGGATTGCTGATCACGGCTTGCCGCCGCCAGGAGCTTCACAACCTGGCTCGCCACGTGCGCAGCGATTCCGTTCTCGAATTGAACCGCTTTGATCCCGACGAAGCTAAAGCGGCAATCGAAAGCTATGTATGGGCCTGCTATGCCGACTGGCCCGAAAACCGCAAGGCACTTCAATTCCAGCACGTGTGGGAACTTCTGGAGCAGCAACGGCGCATCCAAGACCTAAGTTTTGAGCCGCTCATACTGCGAATGCTCTTCGAAGTATATTTCCCCGAGGATATCCCTCGGGACATCAATACCCAAAAGGTCTACGACCGATTCTGGATGGACAGGGTCGTCTCTGATCGCTCATTCAGCGATCCTGCAATTGGCCGAGACCGCGGCCGCGTGTGCCAGGTCCTTGCCGCGCATTTGTATTTCGGGACAGATGCTCATTCAGAGCAAGTGTCCACGGAGTCTCAACTCGTACTTTGTGTGGAGGCTGGCATCCAGCGTCCGTTGGCACTGCTCGAAGGGCTGGTCTCGTCTGGTGTTCTTCGGTGGTGGCATCTAAGAGCCTCAGTGGGATTCTTCCACCAAACTTTCCTCGAATACGCCGCCGCAAAACAGTTGCTCGAATTGGCAGATCCCGACCTCCGGAGGAAACGTGTCCATGAGCTTCTCATGGACGTTGAGAGGCCGAACCTCTTCCGGGTGCCAGTCCTCAAGCAGTTGATGATCCAGGCGTCAGCCGGAGACCGGAGCCTGTACGAACACCTGTGTGCTCAGCTTCCCGAAGTGAATACTCCGCTCGCCGCAAGGTTAGCGGTTGAAGTTCTCGGGAAGGCCGACGATGCAGGTAGGCTCGACACACTGGTACGCGCTTGGGGCGCGAGAGAACCGGAGCTTTTCCGCTCCGTTGTTCCCGAGATCGTCCGACACTTTCCCGCATCACGCATTGACATCGCTCTTGATCTCTTGAAGCCTCATTTGGAATCCGAGAGCGCCGGCGAAATCTACTATCTGTGCGAAGAAGTATTCGCACAGATGGCTCCCGCAAGCACCCTAGCTTTCTTGGGGAGTGCGCTCTCTGGTGGATTGGGCATCACTCCTGATCTGGACGGCCGTGCGACTTCCGCACTGATGGCGACTCTCAAGGCGGGAGAATTGGGCGCACTCGCCATATTTCGTAAGATTCTGCCCAAATTTCGCGCGGGAATGCAGGCTTTCGCGCTCAATCAGATCGGCGAGGTTACTATCCCGGAGAATGCTCCGCAAGTCGCGGAATTTCTGGCCGACTTGTTTCCCGAGATCTTGCGCTCCGAAACCAACGAATCGCGTGCGGGTTTCACGAACGCCGTAGCCGCCCTTCATCGATCAAGTCGTTCGCAGTGTCGAATGCTTGCCGAGCGCTTACAATCCGGATTCGGAGCTTCTGATGAGATGCGAACAAGAAATCTCGTGGCTAGGGTGCGTGGGATCGCTGATCCGGAGCCAAACCTGATCGATGAAGCGTTGCGGGGCGTCCTGACGTCGGATCACCTGCGCAGGCTGTCAGCGAGCGACCTCCTCCACGAAGCGGTGAAGAACGATCCCAGCATTTTGGACAGGCTGTTGTCGCTGCCCCTTGAACGGGCTCTTTCTCCTGATTCGATCAACGCTATCTACTGGATCGCATCAGGTTCCCGAAACCCAGAAGGAGTATTTAGCGTATTGGATCGCTGGCCTCCAAACGAACGGGGGGCAGGAACGGCATATCGTGCGCTACTTGAGAATGCTGCGGGCGTTGATCGCAGTCGGACGCTGGCCTGGGTCAAAGAAAGGATGTCGCACACACGAACTGGCGGGCAGCGGCGACAAGTACTCGTGGGTTTCCAGATTCTCGCCGAGCATGCTACGGCAGCCCTCACGCCTGCCGATGTGAGACTGTTTTTTGAATGGGGATTCGCTCATCCATCCGCAACGGATGAAATGCGACGCGTGTTCGCGAGCAGCACTGCAAAGATCGCCGAGGTTGATGAACAACTCGCCGAGAACATTCTGCGTCGCATTTTCCAATCCCGGAAACAAGACCACATAAATGCTGCCGTCAATTCCCTCCGTTCCACCAAGTCCACGGAATTCGTTCTCTACGTGCTGAACGAAACCCTCTCATTGGTCAGAAGCTCCAGGCGCTATGCCATCCTCGGACACTTCCTCGCGGTTGTGGCCGACGGGGATGAAAGCCTGAGGACCGCCGTCGTAAAGCGATTGGGCGCGCTAGACGCAAAGACGCTCCTCAGCGGGATCGACGATCCCGTTGTCGCTTCACGCTTACTTGGCCTCCTAAAAAGCACCGCAAGAGCCGATGTCGAAGCGGCATTCGATCTTTGCCAAACCTGCCCAATTCTCGATGATGGCAACGCCGCAACCCTCGCCGCTGTGTTACAGAATGTGAGCTGGCACATTCAGGATCCTCCACGATTGCGAGGCATTCTGGACCGACTCCTGGAGCTCGCGGCCTATCCTCAGGACAGGATTCGCAACAGCCTCGTTCGCGCCTTGCGCGTGCTCGACAAGCGCTTGCCGTTCGGACAGGTACCCCAAGCAATTCTGAATACCATCCTTACTAGGGACAAGTGGGATGAGAAAGCCTTAGCAAATCTCGTTCGCGCCGCCAAGCACGTGGAGAGCTGGACGAGGGACGATACCGAGGCTTTGCTCCGGAGCAACCTCCCCCAAAGAGCAAAAGCTATTTTGTTGTCCTAGAATCCTCAGACGTTTTTGGTTTCAAGAATGCTTGGACCAAAAGACCAAAAAAGCCCCCACATCCTGCGAGGGCTCTAAGACTTCTTTCCTTCACCCGCGTTCCCACAAATTGGCGCTCTAAAGCAAATTCAGTTCTGCCAATTGCTCAAGCAAAAACACCCGGTTGCGAATGGCGAGGACGAAGGGGGTTATAGTTCGAGTAAGAACTTCGGCAGGAATTGCACGTCGAAGGGATTTGTCCTTTTCACCGCCGAGTCGCCGCCATTCGCGGTGAAGGTTTTCTCGAAGGCGTTCCGCCGAGAATATCCATTCCCTCCAAACTTTTTCTCGCATAGCTGATGACTTCCGATGGTCGTGAAGCGTTCTCAGCAGAGCGAAGGTTTGATTGTCAAAGTCCTGTAGTTGCTTAGTTACGCTTAGTCCCTGAGGTTCAAAACTCTTCCTGCCAGCCATTGCAGTCTGTTTCTCCTTCCGTAGCAGAGTCAAGACATCCCAGAGTTTTCTGTGACGCCTTGAACTGCTAGGAAGCAGGCCCGCGTCCGACTAGACGGGTGCCATTCGGAGCTCGCGAATTATACGTTACCGGCTGAATCCGTCAACCCCGGACGCGATTCTGAACGGTTCGGACCTCTTCCCGACAGCGCCCGACTACGTTGTTTGGGAGGTTAGGGTCTCATCGGAAAGGGCTGCGGCTTGCGTCAAGTGGAGTTCCGAGAGTAGTACCTCTCATTGGACACCAGAGGTTCTAGCGCCGATGCATCGGCTCAATTCCGTTGATTCTAACCAGATGTCTCAGCCACCTGGTCGACATACATCGGGAATAAACGGAGTTGTGGCGGTTCGTGTGCGCGCATTGTAGATGGAAGGAGAAAAGGCGGACTCTTGACAGTCGCAAGAACGAATGGGAATCGTATATCAGATGGCGATAGCGAGCAAAATCTGCATAGAAGCCTTGAGCGCCTTCATCCAGTTCATGCATCAGAAAGCTATGCATTTGGCGGCCTAGAAGTACATAGTTACCTGCGTTGAGCGCGGATTATAATTGAGGACGGGACTCGTAACGAAGGTACGCTCATGGTACACGATTCTATGTCTGCTTCCCTGCACCCGCAGACTCAGGCCTATGAAAGACGGCCCGGCGCGAGTCCCATCTCGCAAACTCATTCTCTGATGCCCTTGCTAACGGGGGCCCGCGCCCTTCGCACTGCAGCCAGGCAATGCATGCGGCGCGCTTCGAGCCCCGGCGCCGACCACCTGACATGGCGACAGTACCGCCAGGACTTTCAGCGGAGGCTTGCGAGTCTGAGCGAACGTCTTCGAGACGGGACGTGGCAGCCCGGCGTAGCGAAGATTGTAAGGATCAGAACAATCGCCAATAAGGAATTCACAGCAGTCGTGCCAACGGTTGAAGATCGCATCGTTCATCGCGCGCTACGGAACGTACTTGAGCCAATTTTAGAACAACGGGCACTTCTTGACTTTGTCTCCGGATATAGAAGTGGAAGAAGCCGAATTACGGCGGTTCGTCAAGCAATGCACCACGTCTCCCGCGGTTACGGCTGGGTAGCTGATGTTGATGTAGCGGACGTGTGCGGAGAAGTCACGCTCGACGAGGTTGGCGACTGGCTGGCACAGTGGATTTCTGACGGCTCTTTTCTTTTGATCGTGAAGCGTGCCTTGCAGAATCTGCCAACACCTCTGTGCCCGGGGAGCGGGTTGTCGCCGCTACTGCTGAATCTTCGTTTAGTGCCTGTTGATTGGGCACTGAAGGACTTTAGAGTTGTTCGTTTCGCAGATAACTATGCCGTCTTTTGCAACTCGCGAGAGGAGGCAAGCCGTGTGTTCGACGTTATCCGCGAACTGTTGGCCCGACAGCACCTCTCTATGTCGACCACAAAGAGCACGATCCGCACCGACAACCCCGAGGATATGTTCCTCATAGCTGGTTAAAACATGAGAACGGAAATTGAGTGGAAATTTGTATTAGGTGGGACTTGTCTTTATGGTGACGAGGCTCGGGCGCGCGTCGTGCAAGACCTTCGGTGGTCAGTAACCCCGGTGACGTGGGCACAAGCGAATTTTGAAAGCCCAACCGGAGATCCTTATTCGCCGCTTACGGGGCTGACTCAGAAGGAGGCTCTAGAGCTGTCGGCGCGGCTTGGGGCCCGACTCCCAACGTCGGTTGAGTGGGAGTGGATGTCTGGAGGCGACGAGCGCCGACTATTCCCTTGGGGAAATGATGAGTGGGATTCTCGGAAAGCAAACTTGCGCCCGTCGCTCCTTGGGACCGTAACTCGCGTGGGCAGCTTCCCGGACGGAGCAACTCCTGAAGGTATACAGGACGTAGCTGGCAATGTATGGGAATGGACGTCGTCACTGGTTCCCCATGGCGGTGCCATTATTCGTGGGGGCTCGTACAACTCCCATGTTACCTATGCGCAAACACGCTTTCTCAATGCCGCTCCAAGGGAATTATCGTCGAAAGGAATTGGCTTTCGATTAGCAAAGAAACCATGAACGTGATCATCATCGGATGTAGCCGTCGAAAGAGGCCGACTTTAAAACCAATGCACGCACTCGATCTGTACCAAGGGGGGTGCGTTCCGGAAGTCCGATTGCGCCTCGGCGGGCACGGAGATTACTGGTCTAAAGTCTTCATTCTCTCTGCAAAACACGGGCTGTTGCGGGCTGATGACTTCGTCGAGACTTACGACGAACTACTATCGATGGAAAAAGCGAACGCACTGCGCCCCACTGTTTGGCGGAATATCCAGCGGCGTGTACTCGAACCGTACGATCCTAAAGAGGTGGTTGTCCTTCTTGAACCACTTTACTTGGTTCTGATCGCTGACTTGCTCTCGTTGCCGTCGCGTCCCCGCGTCTTCTGGGAGCCTGACCCCGAACTTGGATGGCCGAGGGCCGGCACCATTCTTGATGCGTGGGGTTGGCCGGCATGACAGTCTCCGGGGCCATTGCCGCACAGAATACTGACTAACTGGATGATTCGCCAGTACGAAGAACAATGAGGGAGGCCCTGGAAATCTCGCTTTAGTCGCTTGACTCCCATCTCATGACAAATGAGCGTTTATTCCTGCCCGTAACGTGGCATAATGCGATCCCGTTCGTCCTTAACGCGCTGAGGTCTTCGGTGAATGCAGCCGCCACAGAGGTCATAGTCTCCGGTGATGCGTCGGATGATGCGACGCCAAATATCGCCAATGAATACCCGTCGCGGCCCGTACTTCACGAACACGCCTGTCGAGCGATGAATGAGTTGGTTGGAATCGGATTCCAGCACAATATCACTAACACAGCTAAGATCCTGATTTCTCAGATTGGCGGGAATCTGCGCCAGTGTAAGAGGTACGACGCATGAGTAACCGCGTTTTCGGAGTCGCTTCATTCGGGGATGGCTTGCTCGTGTACGATCCCTGCACTGGCCTTACACATCGAGCAATCATGAAAGATCTACTGGCGGGTCGGCGCTTCCTTGACGATGCAATTGTGGAATCGTGGCCAAGGGTCGCGCCTCGAGACCTAGCAAGAAGCATACCAGTCTCGGTCTGCTGGAGCCCCATTGTGCTTTGCAACCTTCAGTGCCCACACTGCCTCGACGACAAGTCGGTTGGAGAACGGGACAAAGCCTTTAGAACCCATATCGCGCATTTGATTGCTCGTGCGAGGCCTCTCGGCGTAGACATTTCGGGAGGAGAACCTCTTCTCATACCCGAACTTCCGCAGTTACTCAGGATCGTCACTAACGGAGGCATCGCGGTTGGAATTACCACTAATGGGTGGTTTCTCGCAGAGCGCATTGCGGAGTTGGAAGGCACAGTCGATGCCGTGCGGGTAAGTCTCGATGGACCCAATGCGAAGGGGCACGACCGTTTGCGCGGCGCGGGGAGCTACAAGCGTGCGCTAAGAGGGTTGCGCGCTGCAGTGCGGCAAGGGGTACCCGTGCAGGTCCATTTTGTTGCTATGGCATCCACAGTGGACTATTTGCAGGCGTTAGTAGATCTAGCGGCAGCGGAAGGTGCTTACGGCCTTACAGTTCTGCAGATGCTACCCATTGGCGAGGGTACGCATCTTGCAAAGACGGAAATGCTTGACGATGACGAAGTTGAGAGAATCGTGGCGGAATTACGGGTCCCACCTGGTCTGCTCGTACGGAGTCGCGCTCGAAAAGATGCGGCTGGCTTCACTGTGGTGCGTGCGGATGGGTCAGTATGGAGGAACATCGTATCTGCACAATCCATCCGCCGGATCAGAACCCTGACCCGCCCGGAGGATCTGCGACTCGAAGGCCCTGACGGTGCGGCTTAGAACTTCATGAGGACGCACGAGCACAAACGCATCTGGTTACTTGACCGGCAGCATTTTGAGCAAGCGATCGAACTGCTTAGTAGCGGGATTGCATATCTGCGACCGGTCGAGGCGGTTATAGGAATTGCTCGGGGTGGCCGAGAGCCCGCATCTCTGCTAGCCGGTCGGTGGGGACTTCCGTATTACGAGGTGATGGCCCGTCATAATCTATCGGATGATGTGTGCAGTGCATCGATGACCCCGATTGAAGTAGAGCTTAGCGGTATTCGTGGTGCACCGAGTTATCAAAGCGTGCTTATAGTCGATGACATCTGCGGCAGCGGCGAGACCTTACAAACAGTAAGAAGCAAGATACGCAGTAAATGGCAAGAGTGTGCGAATATTAAAACGCTCACGCTCTGCCGTAACGCGGGAAGTACGATCATACCCAATATGTACCTCTGGGCCGTGCGTGATTGGGTAATTTTTCCTTGGGAGAGAGCGCCGGAAGGATTCAAAACCGAACCGCTCCCGGAGCCACAACGGATTCTGACCAGCATATGAACATCGGATTCATTCTTGCGTCATATGGGTCAAACGAGCCTGCGGGGATGGAAAGAAGCGTTGCGGCTCTCATCGAAGGACTAAACGCGCTTGGGCATCGTGCCGTCGTGATCGGCGCAGGTCCTCGTCGGCCTGACGACGGAAACGAAGTGTATAGGCTGAGATCCCTTTCCCTCAAGAAGCCGGCAACTGATGCATTTCTTCTTGAGTCGATAGTTAAAGCGGCTGGACTTGCGGCGGATCTTGACAACCTGGGTTCCGAACTTACACTGGACATTGTTTGCTGGGTCGACTGCCTCTGGGGCTTGGGACTCATCGGGCGGCCACGGGGGAGTTTGAAATCAATTCTCGCCGTCCATGTACTGGGTCCAAATCATGCGCTGCTGGAGGCGGCACTCTCTCACGGGCCAGATATTGTTGTTGTTCCAAGTTCTCACGTTCTTGAGCAAGCTCGAAAGCTCGGCAAGCAAGTGGATCGCTGGCGGGTGGTTCCGAATGCTCTGCTCGAAGCCCCACGACCGGCTACTGCCGAAGACCGGCGAGGCCTGCGCGTGAATGGCCCATTTCGCATGATTGCAAGATTGGGCGCAGAAAAGGGCATCCTCGAACTCATTGCCGATGCCTGCACTCTCAGTCGGCCCTTGGAAATCGTCCTAGCGGAAGCGGCGTTCGAGGCATCGTCTGGATCTCAGTCGATGTTAAAAGCACAATGTCTGCAAGCCAGCAGGAAAAACCCACTGGTGAAAATTCTGCCCGCCTTGCCGTGGAGAAGCGTCCCAGAATTTCTAAAGGGGGCGAGCATAACTATCATCCCTTCGCGCGCTGAAACCTTCGGTTTGGTGGCATTGGAATCCATGAGCGTCGGCACTCCAGTTGCGGCATTCCTGAACGGAAACCTGCCAGAACTTATCGGTGGTGCCGGCATCGTCGTTCCGCTCCATAGGGGCCATACTGGACTTTTGCAGGCAGCGGATGCATTCTTAGCGGATGAGAGCGTGTACATAGGAGCATCTTGTGTAGCCCTCTCGCGCGCCCTTGAGTATCATTCATCTTCTATTGCGAAACAATGGCTGAAAACGGTCACGAACTGAAAACCTCGCTTGTACTCGTGGATGGACACAACCTACTTTGGCGTGCAGCATTTGGTTTTCCTGCCCGAATCAGAAGCCGTTCGGGAATTGACCGAACGGCCACGTTTGGCTTCTTCGCGTTGCTCCGAGTGGCCGCCAAGGAGATCGATGGTCCATGCGAGTGGGTTGTCTGCTTCGACGGAGAGAACGGGGCGGCTAGGCGTCGGCACACAGAAAGTGCCTATAAGCAGAATCGAGCGTCCATTGACTTGGCGCCGTTGCAGGCCCTGCCCGACGTGAAGGCAGGCCTTGAGCATATTGGCATCCCGTGGATCGAAGAACGGGAAAATGAAGCTGATGACCTCATCGCAACGCTGATCGCCGCTCAGGCGGGAGGACGAGTGTTTGTCTTCTCTACAGACAGAGACTTCTATCAGCTTCTATCTAACCTAGTCTATGTCTTGAACACGGCAATGAAAGCCGGGAGTAGGGTTGTGGGGCCAAGTCACGTCATGCAGCGTTTCGGCGTCTCACCAATTCAGTGGTGCGATTTCCGGGCGCTCACCGGAGATCCTGCGGATAACATAGCTGGAGTACGCGGCGTGGGCCCGCGTATCGCAGCACGATTACTCAGCGGGGGGGCCAAGCTGGAAGAACTTGATGTTCTCGGTCGGCTGACAGGAAGGTTGGGACCGCTTATCCAATCCTCTTTGCCCCAGCTTCTCAATACGCGGGAAATCCTAAGGCTCCGAACCGACGCACCGGTTCTCTGCCCCGTACAAGGTGGTGCGTTCGTTAACCCCCCGCGCCCGGCTGACGTGCTGCAAGCTCTAGGATTGTGGTCATGACGGAAACTGGTAGCATCTTGGCAGTGATGGCTCACCCTGATGATGCGGAACTGTGGGCAGGGGGCACATTGGCCCTTCACGCACGAAGTTCGCTAGTCACCCTTCTGGTCGCCAGCGATGACGAGATCCGATGTTCGGAAGCAGCAGAAGGAGCGAGAATTCTTGGAGCAAAACTCGAAATCGTCACGCAGCTTTCCGTTGTAGCGGTGACCGCATACTTGATGCGGTTATCGCCCGACATCGTGATCACGCATAGGTTTGATGATGTACATCCTGATCACAGGCGCACTGCTGAGACTGTTCTAGCAGCTTTGCCCGAAGCTGTGATAAAGACCGCTCGACCCCAGCGCATGTATTCTTGCGATTCGTACGAGTCGCTAACGATGTTCGGCAAAGTGCCTGGGCAAGTAATTGTCGATGTGACGCCCACATTCGAAATAAAGCTGGCTGCTTTAGCTGCTCATCGGTCGCAGCCGACAGATCACTTTACACATATGGCGCAGCGTCTCGGAGCAGTGTGGGGGGGGAGGATCGGTCGACCTTGGGCTGAGGCATTTGATCCGATTCCCGTGTTGGGCAAGCTGCCCGGCTTAGCTCATCTCTGACACTCTTAATTCTTGGTGAGCGCGAGTGAACCCAACTCTGGGAAACATGTACACGCCAGCCAGATAAAACGGAATGATAGCCAAAGAGACACATTCCAACCTAGTCTTTCCGATCCAACCCAGCGGCCGGACCAGTGACGGATCATTGATTTGAGCCGATAGAACTTGAATTTTGCGGCTCCGTACTATAGATTGTGCATGACAATAGCGGTATCCAATAGGCGGTGGTTGGAATGCTACACCAAACCTTCATTCACATACCCGGGATCGGAAAACAGACTGAGCAGGAACTCTGGGAGCACGGCATTCAGAGTTGGGACGACGCGGACCGATTTGAAAAACGTTTCGGCTTCGTCGGCGCCCGCCTTCAAAGCAAGCTGGACGAATACATTCCGCTTTCACGTTCCGCAATCGAGAATCGTGACGCGGCTTTCTTCCAGCGCCTCACCGCGTTGGGGGAGGCTTGGCGTGTCTACCCAGAATTTTCTGATGACTGTGTCTACCTCGATATTGAATCGACCGGGTTGTCCACCGTATTTGATTCCGTCACGGTTGTGGGCCTCTACGACGGGACGCGGTACACCGTCTTTACCCAGGGAGACAACTTGGACGAGGTGCAAAAGGTGCTACAGAAGTACTCGGTCGTTGTTACATTCAACGGTTCCGGCTTTGACCTCAGATTCCTGAGGAACACTTTTCCGGAGCTTGTTCTACCTCCCATCCATATCGATTTGCGTTGGATCAGCAGGCGACTGGGGTACAGCGGGGGTTTAAAGGAACTCGAGAGAAGCCTCGGCATCGCGCGCAAATCTGACGTTGCGGAGATGGATGGGTTTGACGCCACAGTGCTGTGGGCAAAATACCTGCGCGGTGATACTGCTGCTCTTGAAAACTTGATCGAGTACAACACGGAAGACGTGGTGCACCTGAAAGCAATCATGGAGATCTGTTACGACAAGATGTCGGGAAGAACTGCTGAATTCTTGCGATGGTCGATTCCATCCTTGTTTGCCGGGGTCTCTGAGGTACCGAAGGGTCGTCGTCGAGCCGGAGTGGCTACGGCGCGAAAGGTCCCAATCAAGAGCTCTGGGGGCGATGTCGTTTCTCGGCTTCTGTCGACGGTTTCCCGCGACTCGCGCACGCCTCGCATCGTAGGAATCGATCTCACGGGAAGCGAACGCCGGGCAACCGGATGGGCTTTGTTGGATGGCGCAGTGGCTGCTACGAAGGCTATACGCTCAGACGAGCAACTGCTCCGCGAAACATTGGCAGCGAATCCGGATATTGTCTCCATTGACTCGCCGCTTTCCATGCCAGAAGGAGTAACGGACCCTGACAACACCGGAACCCGGCCAATATATCGGCGGTGCGAGCTAGCGCTCAAGCGAATGGGGATCTCTGTCTTTTGGTGCTTGCTGCCAACAATGAAGTCGTTAACGATGCGTGGTATGCGGTTGGCATCTGAGCTTCGCAAGCGCGGCTTGGAGGTGATTGAGAGCTATCCTGGCGCCGCCCAAGATCTACTTGGGATTCCTCGCAAGGGGGCGAGCCTGGAAGAACTAAAACAAGGAATGGCAAGAATCGGCATCGGTGGAGAATACTTATCTGGCCCCGTTTTGCACGACGAAGTTGACGCGATAACCTCGGCATTGGTCGGGCTTTTTTTTCTTGCTGACGACTACATCGCGCTTGGAAATCCCGCGGAGGACTACCTGATTGTCCCCCGCTCACCCAACATCAACTACGACAAGCTCATTGACATCGTAACGGCCACCGGATTGGATAATGTCACACGCCCTGACCTTCCCTTGATTTATCCAGCATCCTCTGATTTTGGTGTTGCCTGTCATTCTTGCCCCGGATAATACTGCCTCCGGGACTCGTAAAAATCCGTTCCAAATTCCTTCAAGGTCAACCCGCCAGTTCGAAGGGTGATGTTAGTCTTCGCCCATTCATCAACTACGGTTGAAAACTTGGATGGTTGTTTAAAGCGCTTTAGTGCTCGGAGCACCTTTGATTGCGGCCCCCCGAGATGATGAAGGAATATTCCGATCTCTGCCACCGTGAACGCGTTGAGGCGCTTCTCGGCGTGGGATCTGCTGGGAACAAGCCGCCCAAGCTCCTTGAAAACGTTACTTGATTCAGGAATTTTAAGAATCGTTTTGAGGGTCTCGACGGAACTCTTGCTCCGCCAATTTGGCGGTGGTACACAGAGAAGCAAGTCGAAACGGTTGGGCCTGGTGATAGCGGGATCGAGCTGCTGTTTGTGATTAGTCGCCATCAAGAATACCACTTTCTTTTGGTCCCAGAGATTAGCAAGCTTCGGGAGCATATTTGTCGTCAAAAGCTGCCTTGTCAGGTCAAGGCTTCCCGCCCCTTGTGTGACCGATTCGACGCCCTCGCGAGTTTGAGCCAGGGCATCCATCTCGTCAAAGAACACGACTGCCATTCTCAAATCCATCAGATCGCTGAACACTTCATGGACCTGAGCATGAACCTGTTCGGAGCCGCTGCGAAGAAAATCGGATGGCGTGACCGTGACTAGCGGCCAGCCGAGATATTCTGCGATCGCCTTTGCTAGGCGCGACTTCGAAGTGCCAGGAGGACCAAACAGTAAAATAGAACGTGGAACAGGAGTTCCTTTTCTGATCAGCTCCTCTGCATCCAACCGCTCGATGTTGTTAAAGAGTTCTTTTCTGATTACTTTCTTGAGAGTGGTTGGATTTTCGGCCGCGAACTCTAGGCTAGCATCCACTAAGTTGTCGAATTTGTTGCGCGACTTACGCGCTGCCCTGCGATCAACTCCAAATCGCTTGAGAACCAGCTCGTCCAATAAATCA
>Ga0209006_10002585_pt1 | contig 16523 bp, 10 predicted proteins | sample JacPin_JW_Ref_O2_FD_188567 | JGI IMG/M metagenome (GOLD analysis project Ga0209006, IMG submission 188567) | Forest soil microbial communities from Algoma, Ontario, Canada - Jack Pine, Ontario site 1_JW_Ref_O2 (SPAdes) (version 2) | ecosystem: Environmental > Terrestrial > Soil > Boreal... | reverse complement strand
CACTGCGCCGGCGACGTCGGCTTCCTCGAGCAGGAGAGGCATCACGCCATCGAGAAACGTCTCGAGGGTCTGACGCCCGAACAGCGTGTGCAGGGCCTGTCGCCCGAGCAGCGTGTGCAGGGCCTATCGCGCGAGGAATTGCTCAAGCTGGCGGAGAAGCTCAAGGGCAACGGCACGTCCGCCTCAGGCGCGTCTGGAACGACCAGCAACATCCCGGCGTACGCGGCGGGCAATGGCTCGGGCGGCACGAGCAACTACAAGAACGCGACCAACCACACGCAGTACGGGGTCGACAAGACGATCACCCACTCGGTGATCGCCCCCGGCGCGATCCAGCGCCAGAGCGTGTCGGTGCTCGTCAACTCCTCTGTCCCCGCCTCCGACCTGAAGACGATCAAGAGCGCCGTGGCCAACGCCGTCGGCCTCAACGCCAAGCGCGGCGACCAGATCTCCGTCTCGCAGCTGAAGTTCGCTCCTCCGGCCACGACCACGGTCAAGCCGGTGCCGGTCAAAGCCACGCTATGCGGACTGCCCCCAGCGCTGTCCGTGATCGTCAGCATGCCAGATCGAGTTCCAGTAGTTATGGGGGTGAAGGTTACGTTGAAGGTGCAACTCGCAGCGGCGGCCAAAGTGGCCGAGCAGTTATTCGTTTGCGCGTAGTCCCCAGCGATTTCAATATCGCTGATGCTCAGGCTCTCGTTGCCCGGATTGGTCAGTGTGACCGTCTGAGCCGCGCTGGAGCTTCCCACCGTTTTGCCGGGAAAAGTCAGGCTTCCAGGAGTCAGAGCGGCAACGGCGCCCAGGCCGGTGCCGCTCAGACTGATGACATGCGGGGATCCTGCCGCATCGTCGCTGATCGTGAGCGATCCGGTAAGAGTCCCCACTGCGCTGGGGGTAAAAGTCACAGACAGTGTGCAACTACCCGCTGCTGGCACGCTGGAGCTGCAATTGTCGGTCTCCGCGAAGTTTGACAATGCTGTTATCGAGGCGATCGTTAGCGTGGCACTGCCCATGTTGCGCAGCAGGACCGTTTGCGCCGGAGCCGTCGTGCCCAGCGGTTCACCTGAGAACTCAAGGCTGAACGGCGACGCGGATACGGCAGCGGCAGAGGCCGGCGCGATCTTGCTGATGAAGGCGTCAGTGCTGCCTCCGAAAGTTTGTTGAAAGCTGCCTTGGGAAATCGGGAAATCGCTGGAGTCCGTATTGCCGGTCACATAAATGTTGCCGCTCGAATCCACGGCCATAGCGGAAGCGTTTTCGTCACCGCTTCCTCCCAGGAATGTGGCGAAAAGCTGGGAGCCTGCCGTGGGATCGATTTCCGCGATCAACCCATCGTTTCCGCTCGAGTAAGCCTCAATCCCGTTAACAAGGCTGAAGGCGTTGTTCGACGTCGTGGCCAGGACATAAGCGTCGCTGCTTGAGTCGAGTGCGATCGCCACCGGGCTGGCATAGTTGTTGGGGCCCAGGAATGTTGAATACAGCAGCGTCGCGCCAGCGCTGTCGAACTTGGTTACGAAACCATAACTGCAAGCCTCGCCGTAAACGGAGGGATCGCAGATCGCGGTCGAAGTGAGGGGGAATGTTCCGTCGCTGAATGCAAGTCCAGTGACATATGCCGATCCCAACCCGTCCGCGGCGATTGCATTGACGGTAGTGAAGACTCCGCTCGATTCGTAGAAATACGTCGAATACTGCAATGCACCCGAGCCATTGAACTTACTTACAAATCCGACGATGCCATCGAGTTGCGTCGTGTCCGTGGCGATGTACGCGCCATTTGTCGTTGGGAAATCGTAGGTATTGGTGTTGCCCGCTACATACGCATTTCCGCTGCCGTCAAGGGCCACACCAACGATCTGGTTCGTAGGAGACGGCCAGCAGGGATTTCCGCTGCAGTTGTAGGCAATGTTCGCGCTGCCGCCGAGATAAGTCGAGTAGATGAGCTGAGATCCGTTCGGGTTGAACTTTGTCAGAAATCCGTAGGTGCCCCACACGCCTCCGCCATTCGGAGAAACCGAGGACTGATACGCGTTCGCGACGGGAAGATTAGTGGACGACGTATTCCCGGCGATTAACGCGTCTGACGAGCTATCGATCGCGATGCTGGCCGGGATGTCGGAACCGTTTCCGCCGAAATAAGTTGAATACAACAGAGACGAACCGTCCGCTGAGATCCGGGTGAGAAAGGCATTGAACGATCCAGGATAAGAAGCCTGATAGGCGTTGACCACCGGGAAGTCGCTGGACGAAGTGCTGCCGGTGACGTAGACCTCGTTCGCGCTATCGAGCGCGAGAGCGTAGCCGTAGTCCTGATTGCTGCCGCCGAGGTAGTCGGCGTAGACGAGATTCGATCCGGTCGGGTCAAGCTTGGCGACAAAGACATGGGTCGATCCGGACGGGAGGGATCCAATGCTGGCTAGCGGAAAGTCGGCTGAGTCGGTATAGCCCGAGACGTAGACGCTCCCGCTCCCATCCACGGCAATGCCCGTCGGCTGATCGTCACCACTTCCGCCCAGGTAGGTCGCGTACACGAGTGCGGGATCGATCACCGTCGTCTTGGTCGTATCAAGGGCAGCCAACCGGAATCCGATATGCGTCGAGTCCTGCATCACGTATCCGCCCTGCACCGGCACTCGCGAGCCGCCCGACTCCTGATATACCACCGGGCTCTGGAAACGAAGCTCACCGGTACCGGTATTCAGAATCAGATCGCCGTTAGCGTCTATGCTGACGTTCTTCGCGCCTTTGATTTCGAACTGAATTCGGTTGGGGTTCGCTCCTGGAGCGAGTGCGAAATCATACTCGAGTTGTTTGTGATTTCCGTAATAAACGAGGTCAATTCCCGGATAGACATTGTGATACCGCACGCGTGCATAGCTGGCTACATTGGTGTGCCATTTCCTGGGATCATTGCCGATGAAATAGTTGACCCGTCCAGGCTGTAGCTCCTCGCCGACGATGGTGGGCTTTGCGGCCGATCCGACCAGCTTGAACTGCAAAGTTGCACTCAACGGGCGTCCGGGTTTCACAGCAGGCACGATGGGCCGCGCGGTCCCCTGCGCAGGGCGCAAGGAAAGGACCATCCCATCTGCGGTCAGAAATGCGGTATATCCTTTGCCGCGCGAAAGAAACTTGACCGGAGACTGAGTTTGCCCCTTGTTTTGCTCGAATGTTAAGGGCAGCCTGCTATAGCTGCCCGGAGCCTGAGCCGTCCGGGTGGTATTCGCCGACGCCGTGACTTGGGCTTCCGTTCGAGGGCTCATGAAGAGCGACTCACTTACAACTATCGTTGCAAGAAGTGTCAAAGCCAGAGGCTTGAAGCGCATTCCAGTGCATCTCCGTGAATAAAGTCTATGGAGACCGCTCCTTGGCTATGGGGGCTGACTCGGCCAAGCGGTCTCTTTGAACGTATGCAGGGTTCGTGCCGAAAGGTTTAGCGGGTTGTTGGGGCTGTAACTTGTAGCAGGCAGGTAACTTACGGGCGCTCTAAGGGGATCGCCTCGATAGCGGGCCAGGTGAAGCCGTTCTAATTCCACAATGCTGTCTGACTATCAGACACTCGGGTTGTGAATCGCGAAACACGCGATCCGGCCACGCCTTTGGCATCAAGATCGCGCGGCGGCCATACTTGCGGTCGACGATTCGACCCGGTTCCGGCCATTGCGTTTGGCCTGATACAGGGCAGTATCGGTCCTGTGCAACAGGGACTCCACCGTTTCTGACGGTTCTGCCATTGCTACGCCCATGCTTACGGTGACGGACATGGTTGTCGAATCGGAGACAATCTGCTCGTTCGCGATTGCCGCCCGGATCTCATTGGCCCGGCGAGTCGTTGTCGGCAGGTCGCAGCCGGGCAGGATCAGCAGAAATTCTTCCCCGCCGTATCGCCCGACGCCATCGTATTCGCGGAGGTTTGTGGAAAACCGCTTAGATACTTCCAGAAGCACGCAATCCCCCGTTTGATGTCCAAACTTGTCGTTGACCTGCTTGAAGTTGTCAACATCAACCAGAACAATGCCCAGGGACGAAGCGCTGCGCCGGGCGCGAACCATTTCGCGGCGCAGAAATGCAAGGATCTCGCCACGATTCCACACTCGCGTCAGGAAGTCATGACTGGCGGCAAATTGCAGCGCATCATTCGTAGAAACAAGTTTCTGCTGCAGTTCCACGATTCGTTTTCCTGCCAGTAGACGAGCTTTCAGTTCTGCCGGATCAAACGGCTTCGAAAGAAAATCATCTGCTCCTGCATCCATTGCCTCCAGCATCTCCAGTTGCTGGTTCTTGGCAGTTAATAGAACGGTATAGGTGTAGGGAGCGCCTTCCGGGCGACTGCGCAGGCGGCGGCAGAGCTCGATGCCTTCTATTTCAGGAAGCACCCAATCCAGCAACGCCAACTTCGGACCATCCTGCTGCATCAGCAACTTCCAGGCTTCCTTGCCATCGCGCGCGTCCACGAATTCAAAGCCCCACTCCTTGAGGTGCTTCGCAATCATGCGCCGGTAAAATGCCGAGTCTTCAGCAAGCAGGATCATCATGGCAGGGAGTGGCCAGGAATGGCGGTTGCTTCCTCGGAGTTATCCTTTCCCTGATTATTCTCCTCACTCTGGGCACCGCAATCACCAGAGGCTCGGCCCAGCGTGGCAGCAATGATTCGGGCCAGGCCGTCAGCGCTCTTTTCCAATCCCAGCGCTCCCTTCTCGATGTAGGCGGCGGCCCCGGCCTGTTTCAGCTTCGCCTCATTTCGCTGGGAGAGGCCGGTGAGTACAACCACCGGAATCTGCGCGGTCAACTCGTCCTCCTTCAGCGTCTTGAGCACGGCCGGGCCGTCCAAGCCCGGAAGCATCATGTCGAGAAGGATAAGAGAGGGAATCATCAAGCGAGCCTTTCGGATACCCTCTTCGCCGTCTGCCACGGCGATGACTTCATATCCCGCCCTGGTGAGTGTGCGTTCATACACACCGCGCAGCAAGCGACTATCTTCGATGACTAGGATTTTCATTCGCCCCTGACGCGTGCCCCAACACAGCCTGTTTCTCGAACCGGGCAACCTTCTTTACTGGTTGAGCGGCAGAAGGTCCCGGCAATCTGCTTTGCTGGCGATCACGGCGCACTTCACGATGAACAGTCGCGAATTTTGCAACGCGGATGCCAAATTGTGACGCGAAAGATGTTGCCCCGATTCTTCTATGTAATCGAGCCAGCCCGAGCAGCATTAGCCAGGTTCTGTTTCAAATCCACACAAAAGTCCGGAACGCGAACAAGCCGCGATTCACTGAACTTTGACATTCTCTTCGGTGGGAATTTCCCCCTCCGCCATTTTATTCATCTGGATGCTGAGCCAGCTCTCGAGCAACTTGAGTTCACTTTGTGGAACGAACGAGAAGCAGACCCCGGCTCGGCCTTTGGCATCGGCATTCACCACTTTGCCGGCCACGTGAATCAGGATGTTACTGGACGGGAGCAGGAAGCTCATTGAAACCTGGAGGTTGACCTCCACTACCTGCGTGCATTGCAGGGCCACGCCGCCAACGCTGATGTCGCTGATGCGCGCTTCGATTTTCCCCAGTTCTGAAAAACGCGCGACCACCGGAATATTGACCGGACATCGGGCTGAGCGCCGGCGTTGCAACAACATAGTGCCGTAGGCGGCACGCAGGCATCGGGACACGCCGTCAACATCCGAAGGCTTGTGGATGAGGAAATTCGCGCCGGATCGCAACGCACTGTGCATCTCATTGTCTTCATTCACCACGGCTAGGATCGTTGACTTACTATTCCACGACGATCCCCGTGTAGCGCGCAGAACTCGAATGGGATTATATGCGCCATTCCAGTCCACGATCACGGTGTCAAGCCGGCGGTGTGTCACCGCATCCAGAGCGGCCGGGAGTTCGATGCATACTTGAGTCTCAATGGAGAACGTATCCAGCACAGGCTTCATCATGCGCAGAACATGCTGATCGCTGCTGCATAGGAGGCCGTCGAGACGGACTGATGTCTTCATAGCAGTTTTTGAGTTGGCATGTTAGTGGCCACAGTCAGCCTACGATGCAACTCACTGACCGCAGGTAACTTGCCCACATATATGCCGACCGCGTAGTGACCGACAACCGTGCTTCCCGCAGAACTCATTCCAGAAAGTGAACAGTCGGGGTCGAGATATCGGCCCTTTGCTCTTGTGGCTATAACATCGGAGGTATCTCACGGTCCTCCAGGCCCAATCAACACTGATTCCACTGCTAAGTGCTCGGCGAGGCTCAAGGAGGGCGTTTTGCTTGACTCCCATGGGGCTTCGTGCGATAAGGGAATCAGTAGGTCCCTTTTCGCGAAGGGTTATTGGTCGTGATGCTTGGCGCGATCGGCCACAGCCGGTCGTTAAGTCGACCCCCCCAGTCAGGTAAGAGAGCTATGGTGGCCGCAGCCCTGGTAAGACCTAAGCTTAGGGCACAGAATCCTGCCTTTGCCATCTCACTCTACGTCAAAAACGTGTACGTAAAGATGTCAGGACGCCCACTCGCAGCGCGCTACCGTGTGTCTCGCGCCTTGTTCTTGAAGGTGTGGATTTACAGGTGAAGAGAAAACCCTAAGAGCAGGTAGGTTAAGACATGATCGCATCAATTCCGACAAAGTTGCTTGTCATCGATGATGATCCACAGACCCTCGAAGTCATATCCGACTCTCTGGAGGAGGAAGGCTTGGAGATATCGACGGCACAAGATGCTGACACAGGTTTCGAGCTGTTCCTGCAAAAACGGCCCCGGCTTGTTCTTCTCGATTTTGTCTTGCCGAAGGTGAATGGAACAGAATTATTAGAGCGCATGATCGCAGCCGACCCCGCGGTGAACGTAATCCTGATTACGGGGCACTACTCTACCGAGTCAGCAATTGAAGCCATTCAAAAGGGCGCCTGCGACTACCTGACAAAGCCGCTGGACATGCGCAGGCTGCGCGATCGCATTGCCAGCGTGCTGACCGAGGCAGAACTGCGGCACAAGACCTTGCTTCTGGATCAGGAACTGCTGAAGGCTTGCCAATTTCAAGGCATTGTCAGTCGAAGTCCCCTGATGCTGGAAGTCTTCGCGAAGATTCGCCGCGTGGCGCCGCATTTCAAGACACTACTCATTACGGGCTCGACTGGGACTGGAAAAGAGCTGGTGGCCCGCGCGCTCCACCAGCTAAGCCCCGCTCAGGCGGACCGGTTCGTAGCATTTAATTGTTCCGGCCTGGTGGAAAGCCTGGCCGAGAGCGAATTGTTTGGCTATGTCCGTGGCGCCTTCACCGGCGCAACCCAGGACAGAGCCGGTCTCTTCGAGAGTGCGGACCGGGGAACCATTTTTCTCGACGAAATTGCGGAACTTTCTCCCTCAGCCCAGGCGAAACTGCTTCGCGTGTTGCAGGAGCGTCAGGTGCGAAGAGTTGGGTCCACCGTTTCACGTCCCATTGACGTGCGCGTGATCGCAGCCACCAATCGCGATTTGAAGGCCATGGTCCGGGATGGCCAGTTTCGTGAAGACCTCTACTACCGCCTGGCAGTCGTCGAGGTCGCGTTGCCCCCTTTGGCAAGCCGGCGCGAGGATCTCCCCCTCTTAGAGCGCTACTTCGTGCAAAAGTTCTCCGTGGAATACCGAAAACCTGTTTCCGGCTTAACCCGGCGGGCTCAAAGCCGCCTGGCAACCTATCCGTGGCCCGGCAACATACGGGAACTGGAGAATGTCATCGGCAATGCCTGCATGATGACTGAAGGCAAGTTTCTCGATGTCAACGATCTGCCGGAGCGTCTGCGCGGAGAAGTGAACGATCAGCTGATGGCTGATGAAACTTTCCTCTCGCTCGAAGAGGTCCAGAGGCGCCACGTGTTGCGAGTGTTGGACCTGGTTGGAGGCAATAAACTAAGGGCTGCGGGTATCCTCGGTGTGGGTCGCGCCACCATCTACCAATTGCTGGCGAGAATGAGGCTGGAAAAGAAACAAGAAAGCGCCTAGATCGCTGGTGTGAGAGTTACACAGTATTGAGGGGTAACTGCCCCTTTGAGCCCTATCCCACTATCTCGGAGGTCTTTCCTTCTGGTGCGGGCTCGCCCGTCTGACTCAGCGACATATGTCCAAATATTAGGCAAATGTGCGTCTCACCATAAGTGCTTATTCCACAAGCACTTCATCAAGTTAGATCCGGAAGTAACACTGGCCCATAAGTTGCAAGTCCCATGACGTGCTGGTGGATACTGCTTTGCCATGCAACGCCATCTGCGAGTAACGAGAAGCAGGCAGGCCACCCGTTCAGGCCGAGTACCGGCCCGCCCGAACGAGAGGTAGAAATGACGCCAGATCTGGCATTTGAGTGCTTGTTGGTATCGCGGGACCCGCAGGTGATTTGTACGCTAAATCGCGCGCTCGATAACCTCGCCATCTCCACGAAGCACTGCTTGAGCCCGTCCAAAGCACTCAGCGAGCTGAGAGTGAGCAGTGCTGACCTTGTGGTGATTGATTGGGACGAAGACCGCTCGGCCTCTGATCTTCTGTACGAGATCCAGAAATCCGACATAACAAGAAAGAAAACCGTTCTCGCGGTCTCGGCCGTGGAGCGGCGCATCCCAGGTACTCACTTTCTGCTGAAAAAGCCGGTTACGCCGGAAGCGGGAGCTCAGTCCCTGAGAATTATCTATTCGCGGATGCTGCAGGACTACCGGAGATACGCGAGATACGCTGTGATGACCCCTGTAATCGCCACCACGGGCGACAACCAACTCGTGCCTGTGACCATTACTAATATCGGGGACGGCGGAATAGGCCTTAGTGCGAAAGAGAAGCTTTCCATTGGGGATGTTCTTTCGTTTAGAATTTTGCTCCCGGCTGCGAGAAGAGCAATTTACGTCGAGGCCCGCGTGCTTTGGACCCGTGAGTACGGAGTTTCAGGATGCGAGTTTATCCGGATTCCACCGGTTGACTTGGACATTTTGCACGACTGGTTGAAGAGTAAGTGCCAAATCAAGAAACCATTCGTTTCGTTATAACAACCAACAATCCGGTGGTAACTTTAGTGATTCCATGTCGCGCGCCGCAATTGACACCGATGGGTTAGGGTGAACTACTGTCCTTACTAGGTCGTTTTGCAAAACTCACGCAAAACGCAGGTCGGTATGGGTAGTAGCGTCGGTTATGACGGCAGTCATATTGGCCGAGCGGACACTCCGCTTGTCGGTCAGGACCGAATCCTCGAACTGATCGCGACGGGTGCGCCACTCGAGGAGATTCTCACCAACCTGGCCCGCACCGTCGAGCCTCAAGTCGGTGGAATCTGCTCGATCCTTCTCCTCGATCAGGCAGAGAAACTTCGCCACAGTGTGGGTCCGGGTCTTCCCAAAGCATGCAGCAGAGCTATTGAAGAGATCTTTGGGCTGAGCCATGAATTGCCGAATACGACTGCTGGCCGTGGAAAACCAGTGGTCGTGACAGACTTTCTCTCCGACCCGCAGTGGGAAGACTATCGCGAGTTAGTAAGCCGCTACGGTCTCCGCTCCTGTTTCTCGACTCCCTTCTTCTCGCGTTACGGTCGGGTTTTGGGTACATTCGCGATGTACTATACGAAGCCCGGAAATCCGTGCGCCTCCGAAATGGAACTGATTGAAGCAGCCGCCAGGCTCGCCGCCATTGCGGTGGAACGTTGGCAGGGCGATATGGAGCTTCGGCGAGCTGCGGACAATTATCGTGACCTCGTCGAGAACCTGAATGACATCGTCTTCAGCCTGGATGTCGAAGGCAACGTCACTTACATCAGTCCTCCCATCGAGCGACTGTCTGGTTACCGGACGACCGAAATAGTCGGCAGGCGTTTTGCCGATTTTGTTCATCCCGATGACCGCCAGTTGTTGCTGAACTGTTTCGCTGAGGCTTTCGCAGGGAACCTGAAGCCCTACGAGTTCCGGCTTGTGGACAAGAACACCTTCGCACACTGGTGTCGAAGCTCTAGCCGGGCGCAATTTATCCGGGACCAAGCGGTCGGCCTCACCAGCGTCATCGTCGACATCACCGCACAAAGACATACGCAGGATGCGCTCCGGCAAGCGGAGCAGAAGTATCGAACTATCTTCGAGGAAGCCGTCGTCGGGATTTTCCAGACGGATCCCAAAGGACGATACATCACCGTGAACCCGGCATTGGCGCGAATGCTGGGTTACGGCTCTCCCGAAGAAGCCAAAACCTCCATAACCGACCTCTCGCGGCAACTGTATGTCGACCCCGAGCGACGGCGGGAGTTCATGTCCTTGATGGAAAAGGAAGGCACTGTTCGGGATTTCGAGGTCCAGGTTTATCGCAAGAATGGCAGCAAAATGTGGGTTTCCGCCAATGCGCGAGCCGTCTACCAGAATGGCCGTGTTGTTGCCTACGAGGGCACAAACGAGGATATAACCGAGCGTAAGCTTCTCCAGCAGCAACTGCTGCAAGCTCAGAGACTCGATGCCGTGGGCCAACTCGCGGGTGGTATCGCCCATGACTTCAACAATCTTCTCGGTGTCGTTCTGGGTCAGGGGGAGTTGCTACTAGCTCGGATGGAACCTGCCGATCCATCACGGCGGCGGATTGACCAGATATGCCTGGCCGCGCAACGTGCCGTCTCGCTCACTGGACAACTGCTGGCCTTTAGCCGCCAACAAATCTTGCACCCCGTTGTGCTGGATCTGAATGCTGTACTCCGTAACCTCAACGACATGATGGGCCGCCTTATCGGCGAAGATATTGTGATCGTCAACCGCTTGGATCCGGCTCTGGGCAGGGTGAAAGGCGACGCCTGCCAGATTGAGCAAGTATTGCTAAATCTGGCAGTTAACGCCCGTGACGCTATGCCCCAAGGCGGTACCCTGACGATAGAGACCTCTAACGTAGGCATTGATCGCGTGGCGCAGCTCTACTCAGGCGCGGGACCAGGCCAGTACACTCTGCTGGCCGTAACCGACACAGGAATAGGCATGGATGAGGAAACCATGACCCAAATCTTCGAGCCATTTTTTACCACAAAGGAAAAAAGCAAAGGCACCGGGCTCGGGTTGGCGACCGTCTACGGGATCATTAAGCAGAGTGGCGGATATATTTCGGTGACCAGCGAGCTAGGATTCGGGACCACATTCAGCATCTACCTGCCGCGCACGGATGAAGCGCTGGAGGTTGAAAAACGGTTGTCTAATTTGCATTCTTCGAGCCGGCCCGGCGGAGAAACGATCCTACTGGTCGAAGATTCCGCTCCCCTCCGAAGCGTAACTCGCGAGTTTCTGGACGACGCGGGCTATCTGGTTCTGGAGGCTGACAATGCGGAACTGGCGCTGCAATTGGCGGAAAAACACAGATCCCCGATTTGCCTGATGATCACTGACGTCGTAATGCCCAGAATGAACGGGCGCGTCCTGGCGGAGCGGCTGAAGAAGACCCAGCCCCGCATGAAGGTGCTTTATGTCTCTGGGTATACCGACGACGCCGTGTTTCGTTACGGGGTTCGGCCGGGCAGAAGCGATTTTCTCAATAAACCGTTTACGCGCGATGTATTGTTGAACCGGGTGCGAGAAGCCCTGAACGCCTCAAGCTAGGCGGCTGTTCCTTGCCCTTGCCTTCGATGTTTGCCACCACCGCGATGGAGGCACTCCGTTCCCGACGCACCTCCATCAATTCTGCCCTTCCTTACTGCACCGTCAGCGTCAGTTTCGTGACGTGTTGCAGGTTCCCTGAAGCGCCTACCACGCTCAGTTGATACGTTCCTGCAGGGGTCATATTCGACTGTGGTTTTCCAGTGCTGGTCCCGGCGCAGCCTACCAACAACAGGAGCATGAGGGTCAGCGTCATCGCTAACCCGGTCTTGATTCTCCTGCGACCTCTTGGAACAAACAGCAACACACCGAAAATGGCGAACTGTGAGGGCAGCCAGAAGGCCAGCGATCCGTGCGAAGTTCCCGAAATCCCGTGCGCCTGAGAAGATCCAACAGATGTTTTCACCGTTACCGTCACAGCCGTTGGCTTGTTACCGGGGGTGACCGACCGCGGATTAACCGAACACGTCGTGAAGGCGGGCGCTCCATTGCAGGTAAAGCTGATTGCACTGGAGAATGCTCCACCGCTGGGGCTGATGTTCATCTGGTAGAGCGCCGTTCCACCGTTCTCTACCGCTGCGCTGGCGGTAGTCGTTGAAGTTGTGAAATCCATTCCCGATCCGCTGAGGCTGACTACCTGTGATCCACCATTCGCGGAATCAAGGAATTTCACCTGTCCCGTGATCGCTCCGGAGGCCGCAGGAGTGAACCCCACTTGCACAGTACATCTGCCGTTGGCTGGTACCGTCCCGCAATTGTTGCTGATGGCGGAGAAATTACCGGAGACCTGCACTGCGCTCACAGCGACGGAAGCTGCACTGTTGTTAGTGAAAGTGATGGCCTGTGGGGCGCTCGGCGTGCCGACGGTGGATGCCGGGAAAGTCAGGTTAGGCGGGCTGACGCTGACATCTGCCATGCCTGCCATTAGCCCCGTGCCACTCAATACCACGGTCTGAGGGCTGTTGCCGGCATCGTCGGTGATCGTGACAGTGCCATTGTCAGTTCCGACGACGGACGGATTGAAAGTGACTGTAATCGTGCAAAATGACGCCGAACTGACCGCTGGTGTGCAATCGTCGGTTTCCGAATAGTCGGTGCTGGCGGCTATGCTGGCGATATTCAGAGCCGCCGAACCCATGTTCCGCAGAATAGTGGTTTGAGTTGCGCTCGGCGTGCCGTCAGTCTCTGAGCCAAAATCCAGCGCCCACGGTCCCATGCTCACAGCCGAGAGGCTGTCTGCCAGGTCGATCTTCGTTACGAACGCATCGTTACCGCCGCCCCACAGGTTTTGGAAGCCAGACATCGCGGGAAAATCCGGAGACTCGGTTACACCGGTGACGTACACCCTGTGGCTGCTGTCGAGCGCCAGGCTCTGGGCGGACGATTCCCATTGTGAGCCGCCAAGAAACGTGGCAAAGAGTTGGGTCGATCCCGTCGTATCGATCTGCGCGACGATCACATCGTTGTCCCCAGCGTAGTTCTCGATCTGGTTGTTCACCGTGAACGCACTGCCGCTGCCCACGATGATGGCATCGCGGCTCGAATCCAGCTGGATCGCCTGCCCCTGCATATTGTTGCCCGCAGCCAGAAAGGTCGAGTAGACGAGCCCTATGCCGGTTGGTCCAATTTTCGTGATGATTGCGCCGCTGCAGTTGTCTATGGCCGGATCGCAAATCGCGGTCGTGACAATCGGATAACCATCACCGGCAATGTCGTACCCGGTGACGTATGCCGCCCCGCCGGAATCTACCGCGATCGCAGACAAGTAGCTGGAAGTCGCTCCTCCCAGATAGGTCGAGTAGGAGAGCGTACCTGCGTTATCAAACTTGGCGACAAACCCTACGCCACTGAGATAGTAGCCGGGATAGGCAGTCATATAAGCCCCGGTGCTCGTGGGGAAGTTATCCGTCGTAGTGTTTCCGACTATGTAAGCAGCGCCCGAACTGTCGGTAGCCACTCCCATGCCCTCTGAATACGGGAAGCAACCGGTGCACGCTGTCGCCGTATTCAGGAGATTTCCGGCGAGATACGTGGAGTATGTGAGCGACGTGCCGCCAGCGGCAAACTTCGTGACAAAAGCATATTGTCCGGAATCGCCGAACTGATCCGTCGCGACTGTGGATTGATAGGCGCTGACCATCGGGAAGTCTGTCGACGAAGTCACTCCGGTAACAATGGCTTCTCCGGCAGTGTCCACTGCAATCGAGTTCCCGATCTGCGACTGAGTTCCGCCCAGGTAAGTGGAGTAGAGGATCGAAGAACCGTCCGCCGCAAACTCAGTCACGAATGCGTCTTGGGTGCCGGAAAGTGATGACTGGAAGGGAGTGGAGACAGGCAGAACAGGAAAGTCCACAGATGCCGTGTTCCCCGTGATATAAGCATTGCCAGAAGAATCGAGCGCGATGGACGTCGCTCCATCGGTACCGCTCGTGCCCCCGAAATAGTCCAGGAACAGCATCGTCGAACCGGTAGGATCAAGCTCCGTCAGAAACATGGTGAACTGCGACGGGTTCAATGTGCCGAGAATGGGCGTGCCGGGGAAATCGGCAGAGTCCGTCAAACCGACCACGTAGGCGTCGCCCGCGGAATCAACCGCAATGCCGTCGGCGAAGTCATCGCTACTGCCGCCGAGGAAGGTCGAGTAGACCAGAACCGGGTCGATCACCAGGGGCTGCGAGGAGTCATGGTTTCCGACCGCAAAGCCTACGTGCGTGTCGCCACGCATTACATATCCGCCCGGCACGAGTGTGCGCTTTGCGCCAGCTGACTGATAAATGAGGGGCGCACGGAAGCGCATCGTGCTGGAGCCCTTGCTTAGCGCCAGGTTGCCCTCAGAGTCGATCTTTAGAGCGTCGGCTCCCTTCACCAAAAATTGAATTCTGGTCGGGTCGGCGCCCGGCGCGAGATCAAAATCGTATTCCACCGCGCGATTATTGCCGTAGTAAACCAGATCAATTCCAGGATAAACGTTCTTGTAACGGACCTTGGCGTAAGCCGGGACGTTCGTCCGCCACTTCTTTGGGTCGCGGCCGATGAAGTAATTGACTTTGGTAGCCAGGGGCTCTTCGCCTACGGCGATGGCATTCGAGGCCGCACCCACGAGATCGATCGCAATCGCGGCAGATTTCTTCGCGCGGCTCGCCCGCTCCATCTGGCGAACAGCGGCCGGGCCCAGAGGGAGCCGGGTCGAGACATTGCTTCCAGAGGCTGCTTCTTCGGGACGCAAGCCCAGAACCATTCCACCTGCAGTGAGAAAGACAGAATATCCGTTGCCCCTGGAAAGAAACTGAACCTGTGAATCCGTCTGGCCCTGGTTCTTCTCGAACATCAGGGGTAAGCCATAGCTCTCAGTGGGGCGTTTAGCCGCCAGTTGGGTCGCCTGCGAGGGCGTCTGCGCCAACAGTGGTTGAGCTGTGAGAAAAACCAGAAATGCAAACCACGTGATCTTCGTCGCCTTCATCGCTTGTTCCCCTTTGATGACTGCCTGAGGGCCAATCGTCGTTGGCCGGAATCTTTACATGGCCTCACGCCGCGCAGATCGCGGCAGCAAGAAATCTTCGCAGTCCTGAGCATTGCAATGCCAGTGCCGAAATGGACTACGGAAAACTATCGTCACTATGCCAGATAGGAGTGCAACTTAGGCACGACTAGAAGAGGGTCGAACCCAAACCGTTACCTGGAACGTGTCCGTATTTCGAACAAGCGTCTTGCAATTGATCACTGGGAGCAGATTCGAACGGGGCAAGATTATCCAGGAATGTTGATCGAGGGCAATGCTTTCGGTGGGATGGACTTCGAGAGGCTTGTAGTTTTACCGGCGGGGATCTGACAAGGGACGGGCGAGAGCGTTCGTACTCGTTTCCTCGATCGCTTTCGTCTCGCGCGTTTCAAGATCAACCTGGCGGAGGTGAGTAGCTTCGTCGGGTTGAGTTCCGGCTTTGAGTTCGGACTTCTCCAGGAAGTAGCGCCAACCTTCGTGGCGATCGCCGGAACTCTGGGACTCCTCGAATTTCTTCAAGGTGGACTCTGCGTTTAGCTTGCCGCGGACAACCTCGACGACGCCGGCGGACCGGTAGGTTCGGACGTTATGCCGGATGATGGCGTAGGAAGCGCTAAGGTCGTCGCGTGTCAGAGGGAATCCATTCGCAGCTTGCTTAAGGGCGAGTATTTCGTGGGAATCGGATAAAAGATGAAAAGGCGATCTCCAGAGGACATCGCCTTTTGCAAGATTGGCCGCTTACAGCGCTTGAACGTTTTCAGCTTGCCAGCCCTTGGGGCCCTTGGTTACGTCAAACTGCACCGTCTGACCCTCTTGCAGGCTCTTGAAGCCACCCGCCTGGATCGCTGAGAAGTGCACGAAAACGTCTTCGCCATTCTGACGGCTGATGAAGCCGTAGCCTTTGGCGTCATTAAACCACTTTACTGTTCCTTGTTCTGCCATGTTGATACTGGTGTTCCTTTCAATCGATTTACGCTGGAGGGAATTCGGAGGTACTGCTGGCGGTTACTGGCCGTTGAGGCGAGAACTGCTCACGACCGATTCGGTCTAACGCACAGCTAAATCCTACTCGCTAAACCCTGAATTAGCAAGCTGAATCCGACAACCACCCCAAACCTCCGGCACCCGGAGGGTGATCTGGATGGCACGAATCGTGTCGAGGGACGATCCCGAGGAATGATGAATGATGATTGCGATCCTCAGACTCGTTACGTTTGGGCGTCCTCCCGCCGATGGCTCCGCAGGAGTACGGCAAAGAGCGTATACTCGAAGTACTTGACCTCGAAGACACGTCCCTAGTCTTGCGCCTTCGCGATTGAGAGATCGAGAGGCGTCTGTTTTGTACCAATCCCTGTCTGCGAATGATTCGATTCATGTTAAAGTCGAACGGGTTAACCTGCAAAGACGTGCCTTTTGACACGTTTCATGACGCTTCTCGCGACGGCTGCGCTG
>Ga0209006_10002584_pt1 | contig 16524 bp, 11 predicted proteins | sample JacPin_JW_Ref_O2_FD_188567 | JGI IMG/M metagenome (GOLD analysis project Ga0209006, IMG submission 188567) | Forest soil microbial communities from Algoma, Ontario, Canada - Jack Pine, Ontario site 1_JW_Ref_O2 (SPAdes) (version 2) | ecosystem: Environmental > Terrestrial > Soil > Boreal... | reverse complement strand
CGACGGCTCAGATCGGCCGCCACTCGTGGGACCTAAAGGAGACACCATCATGCGTATTTTTGTGACCGGGGCATCGGGGTTCATCGGTTCGGCGCTGGTTCCGGACTTAATTCAGGCAGGCCATCAGGTGCTGGGGCTCACACGATCAGAGACCGGCGCCCAGGCTCTGCGAGCGGCTGGAGCCGAGGTGAAACATGGCAACATCGAGGACCTCGACAGCCTGCGCGACGGAGCGGCCAAGTCGGACGGTGTCATTCATCTGGCCTTCAACCACGACTTCTCGCAGTTCCAGAAGAACTGCGATAACGATCGCATGGCGATCGAGGCGATAGGCGAGGTGCTGCAGGGCTCGCGCCGGCCTTTCGTGATCACTTCGGGTACGGCGATCGCGGCCAACGAGAACGGCAAGCCGTCGACGGAAGACGGCGCGACCGCTGCGTGGAACCCTCGTGCGGCTTCCGAAGCAGCGGCCAAGGAGTTGACCGCGCGTGGCGTGAACCTCTCTGTGGTGCGGCTGCCCCAGGTGCACGATACCCGTAAGCAGGGCCTCATCCCCTACGTCCACGCCGTGGCCCGTGAGAAGCGTGTGTCGGCCTACGTCGGCGATGGCGGCAATCGCTGGCCGGCGGCGCACGTTTCCGACGTGGCCCGGCTCTACCGTCTGGTCTTTGAGAAGGCGTTGCCGGGCGCCATCTACCACGCGGTCCACGAGGAGGGAGTATCCATGAAGGCCATCGCCGAGGCGCTGGGTCGCGGGCTGAAGGTGCCGGTAGTCAGCATCAAGCCCGAGCAAGCCGAGGCACACTTCGGATGGCTTGCTCACTTCACCGGCCATGACATGCCGGCCTCCAGCGCCCTTACCCAGCAGAAGCTGAACTGGAAGCCAACCGGGCCGGGCCTCATAGCCGATCTTGACGGCATGGACTACACGCAAGCCTAAGTCGGGCCGGCTTTTTCCTCTTTCCCAAAAACCAATAATGTCCGGGTGCCCCATGCCGTATCCGCCCCATCCTTCGCGCTTTTTGCGCAGAATGGGATAAACAGAGTGCTCCGGGGAAGAATCTCGGATGCCAAAGGCAGGGCGCAGGAACGATCCAACTGCGCTGCAAGCCGCTCGTAGGAAATGCTCGCCTTCATGCATAGAATCGAGGGAGGGAGGGCCACCGAGTGCCTGCGAACATTCTCCAGGTTGCACTTGCTGCATTGCCACCGAGTGCCATCGACGGATCCCAATTCAATCAAACATGGTTCTTCGCCATCTTCCTCTTCTGTGGCGTCGTTGTCCTTAGCAACGTGGTGCATTACGTCGTTTTTCGCCTTTTACGGCGCAAGGAGAAAGAAAGTACAGACGGCCGTTGGCGCAATATACAGCAGTACCTCAGCCACCCCGCGAGAGCCATTTTTTTCATCACCTGTCTGCTGATCGTTCTACCTGCCGTTCCCCGGGTGCCTGCGGCGGTCGAAACTCTGATTCGCCAGGGGCTCGTCATGGCCCTCGTCGCAGCCCTGGGCTGGTTCGCTGTAGGGTGCATCTACGTTCTTCAGGCCGCCACTCTGAGACGGTACGACCTTGGCGCCGAAAATAACGTCCGCGCGCGCCGTGTTCACACCCAATTCCAACTCTTTCGGCGCATGCTCATCAGCTTCGTCGTCATCATCGACATCGGCGCTCTCCTGTGGACTTTCAACGACCCCCGGATCTGGCACTACGGCTCCGGCCTTCTCGCCTCTGCCGGAGTCGCTTCGATCATCCTCGCGACTGCCGCCAAATCCACCGTGGCGAACTTTCTTGCCGGCCTGCAGATCGCGATAACCGAGCCGATTCGCATTGACGACGTCGTCGTGGTTCAGGGCGAGTGGGGCCGCGTCGAGGAAATCAATTCTGCCTATGTGGTCATCAAGGTCTGGGACCTCCGCCGCCTCATCGTCCCCTTGAGCTACTTCATCGAAAACTCATTCCAGAACTGGACCCGGGAGTCGGCGGACATCATGGGCACCTCGTTTCTTTATGTCGACTACTCCATCCCGGTGGAGGACCTGCGCCAGCAGCTCAACACCATCGTGCACCCGTCGCATCTATGGGACCAAAAAGTCTGCGGCATGCAGGTCACTAATCTTACCGAGCATTCCATGGAGATTCGCTGCCTGGTTAGCTCACGCAACGCCAGCGAGAATTTTGACCTCCGCTGCCTGGTCCGCGAGCAAATGACCGCATGGATCCAGCAGCATCACCCCGCCGCCTTTCCCACCACCCGCATCGCTGCGATCTCCGGATCCATCTCCAACCTGCAGGAACAAGAAGTTCAGTGACTGGTGGTCAACGACCCGTTCAGCTCTTCCAGTGCCTTGTCGCTCTCTCCGATTCGCACATAAACCTTGGCTGTTAGAAATCCGGGACACCATAACCCTGGCAACGGCAACCACGTGAAAAGCAATTCGTCAATAGAGCCTATAGGCGGGATGAATATAAGAATCTACTCCCTGATATTTCGGGAGACCACATTTTGCTCAAAAAAGACTGAACAGAATGCCTCGAAAAGGAATATCCCAACTAGACCAGTCGCGAAGGGAAGCTAGCGAAGGCCTTCCCAGGCTTCGCATTTCGGCAAGCTTTGGCCAGCGAAACCAACTACTCAGATACCAGATCCACTGACAAAAAAGGCAGGCGAATGGTTTTCGGTACTCGATCAAGGTGGACCCGTCCTATTGGGACAAGTTTTCTGTTGTTCGTGGCTCAGCTAGCGGGGATGATTTCTCATGCCCAGAGCACCGGTGGGATCCGGCTCCAGGTAAAGGACCCTTCCGGTGCGGCTCTGCAAGCCAATGGCCATGTGACGGGCCCGGCGATAGACCGTGCCTTCCGCACCGATGCTCAGGGAGCCTTTTCGCTGGGTGGCCTGGCATTTGGACGGTACCGCCTTGATATTGCAAGGCTGGGATTTGCCCCTCGTTCCATAACCGTCGATATCAACTCGCCGGCTCCTGTGCAGGAAGTCGTCACCCTTCTGATTCAGACCGCGTCCACCAACGTCACTGTCGTTTCGCCCGCACCGATCGGCCAAGCGGATCAGTCTCTGGATGAGATTCCCGTCCCGGTCCAGGGGCTGACCGCAAAGAATCTCGAAGATAGTAACGCGCTCGACCTCGCCGACCTCATGAACAAGCAGTTGACCAGCGTGTATATCAACGAGAATGCAGGCAACCCCTATCAGCCGGACATCAACTACCGCGGATACACAGCTTCTCCGCTCTTGGGAACCCCGGAAGGGCTATCCGTTTACATGGACGGTGTACGTCAGAACCAACCCTTCGGCGATATCGTCGCCTGGGACTTGATTCCCAAGGTAGCAATCCGCGATATGGCCTTGATTCCTGGTTCAAATCCGATTTATGGGCTCAATACATTGGGCGGGGCGATCTCAGTACAGACCAAAGACGGCCTCACTGCTCCTGGTGGATCGCTTCAGCTGACCGGTGGCAAATTTGGACGTCGCGCCGGCGAAGGGGAACTGGGCGGCGTGTTGCCTAAAGGCTTCAACTACTACCTGGCAGGTAATCTCTACCGAGAAGACGGATGGCGGCTATTCTCGCCGTCCGAAGTCCGGCAATCCTTTCTAAAGCTGGGCTGGACGGATGCGAAGACGAGTGTTTTCCTAAGCGGCGCCTATGCAAACAACTGGATGACCGGCAACGGCACCTCAGACTTCCGTTTCCTTAAGACGAACTGGAAAGACGTGAATACGATTCCCGACATAACGTGGGATCATTCTCCCTCCTTGACATTGAATGTGACGCACGCTCTGACCGACAATCTGACACTGTCCGCGAATGCGTACTATCGCTATGTCCGCACCGATAGCTCCAATGGCGACTTGAACGACGATTCGTTCAGTGAGGATCTCTATGATCTGTCCGGCGATGATGTCGCCGCGCTCACGTCCGCAGGCTATAAGGGTTTCCCAACGACAGGGGATGCGACCACGGAACCCTTTCCTTTCTGGCTTTGCCTTGCACAAGTGCTTCAAAACGACTCTGGCGGTGTTCCGTCCGAGACTTGCAATGGTGTCATCACGCTTACCCGGGATAAGCAGAACAGCTATGGTCTGTCGGGACTAGCCACATGGCACACCAAGCACAATCTGCTTTCCGTAGGCGCGGGCTGGGATCGCGGCACGTCAACCTACCATCAGCTCACCCAGCTTGGCTACCTGAACCCTGATAATGTTTCTTTCACGCTCGTGCCGGTCTTTCTGGACGGCACAACGTTTGATGATGACGGCGACCCTGTGGACAGCCAGGTACTGCTGCACGGAACCGCAAACACGCCCAGCGTATATGCCACCGATACGTTTACCTATGGTCCCTGGGCCGTGACCTTGTCAGGCCGCTACAATCACACCTCTCTGGACAACCTGGACTACCTGCCTATCTCGGCGGCGCGCGGCAATCTCACCAGCAACAATGTATTCCAACGGTTCAACCCAGCAGCCGGGTTTACTTACAAACCCTCACGTTTCTTCAATACCTACTTTGACTACAGCGAGGCCAGCCGCGCGCCCACATCGATTGAGCTAGGCTGCGCCGATTCGGATGAGCCTTGCAACTTGCCGAACGCGTTGGTCAGCGACCCTCCGCTCAAGCAGGTAGTAACGCGCACGTTCGAAGTTGGTATCCGCAGTAACGAGAGCACCTCGTTTCACTGGAGTGCCGACTATTTCTTCGGCCAGAACTATAACGACTTGCTTTTTGTTGCTTCTGAACAGACGGGCTTCGGTTACTTCCTCAACTTCGGTAAAACCAGGCGCGACGGTATTGAGTTGGAGCTGTCCCAGGACTGGCGGCACTGGAGTCTAGGGAGTAACTACACTTTCCTGAACGCCACCTATCAAAGTCCGCAGACCATCGATGGCGGCAGCAACAGCACCAACAACAGCGCTCTGGCGGGCCAGCCGGGTATCGACGACAACATCCACATTGTGCCGGGGGATTTCATACCCCAGGTACCGCGCAATATTTTCAAACTGTATGGTCAATACAGGCCTTCTCCAAAATTCACCGCAGAGCTGAATGTTCTCGCTGTTGGCTCCTCTTTCGCACGCGGCAACGAAAACAATCTGGATCAACCGGATGGTGTGTACTACAACGGACCGGGCAAGTCTGCCGGGTATGGAATCGCCGGCCTCGGAGCACGGTACCAGGTCACGGACCGCATTCAGTTCTTCGTGCAGATGAACAATCTTCTCGACAAACACTATTCGACCGGTGCTCAGCTCGGCACAACACCCTTCGATGACAACAATCGTTTTGTGGCGCAGCCATTCGGAACACCCTACGGCACCGATGATGTCCCGATCCGCTCCTCATCCTTCCAGGCGCCAGGTACCCCATTCAATCTGTATGGCGGATTGAAAATTACCTTGTGGAAGAGGTAACGAAGGCGTTTCACGCGTCTTTTCCCGAGAGCCCGAATTGTTTTCTCCTTGCCTGAGCCATCCCCAGGGAAGGGAAGCGTTCCCCAAATTGCTCGGGAGAGTCGCCAGTGCCCAGTCCGTTGTTCTTTGTGGCTACATCCATTGATCGATATGGACACCCACCCAATAGGGGAAGACGGCGCCGATATTGGCCGCTAGAGTTTCATCTGCACCCATGACAGCAGATTCCGTAAGAAACAGGAATTCCGCATCGCGTTGGCAGATGCATCAAGACACGACATTCGAGGCCGGTCCATTGAAAGCCATTGTTCCCCAACGGATTCTCCGTCGCTCGACCAGTACGCATTCTGCATGAGGTCGCATGCAGCCATAAGCGAGAATCAAAACCTGCACGAGGTCAAGATCGCGGCGGACTCCGAGTCTCGTCTCTCTTACCCGGGGTGGAAGGTATCTCTTGCTGGATTCTTCGGTGTTATGGTCAGCTTCTCGGCCATAGTCCCGTACACCTTCAGCCTCTTCCTCAAGCCGCTCTCACTCAGCTTTGGATGGAGACGGGAAGCTATCTCCGCCGGCTTCAGTATCGCCGGATTGACGGTGGCCGCAGCCGCGCCGGTGTTGGGTTTTCTGCTCGACCGGTTCGGTCCGCGCCGCATCATCCTTCCGTGCATTCTGATTTTTTCATCCACCTATGCGTCGATGGCCCTGCTCACGCCGCACCTGGCGCGGTTTTATCTGAGCTTCTTCGTCATCGGTCTGGTAGGCGCCGGCACTTCCTTTCTCGGCTACTCGCGTGCCATCTCTACGTGGTTCGATCGTCGGCGCGGGCTCGCCCTCTCGATCATGCTTGCTGGAAGCGGACTTGGGGCCATGATTCTGCCGGTCATCGCACAAGCGGCGATTACGCACTACGGCTGGCGGAATGCGTTCGCCGTGCTTGGATTGATTGCCCTGGCCCTGGGTTTCCCACTCACCGCGTGGTTCGTCCGGGAACGGCCCGTCAGCCAACAGCGCGTTCACCTCTCAGTCGAGGTTGGAGAATCGGTGGGCAAGGCGCTCCGAGGCCGCATTTTCTGGATCATCGCCGCCACCGTTTGTCTGCCCTCCATCAGCGTGAACGGAGCTGTTACCCACCTCTCCGCGTTGCTCACAGATCGTGGCGTCTCCAGCCAGAGTGCGGCCTACGCCATCGCGACCATCGGCGCCACCGCCCTCGTCGGACGCTTTCTCACCGGGATGTTTCTTGACCGCTTCTTTGGCGCCCGCGTATATCAGACGATGTTGCTGATGAGCGGCAGCGGAATCGCTCTCCTCTCAGTCGCCCACACGTTGCCGGTGGCGATGATCGCAGCCTCGCTGATCGGCTTCAGCACCGGTGGCGAAGCCGACATCACACCCTATTTGATCGGCCGCTATTTCGGACTCAAGCGCCTCTCCACTCTCTACGCATTCACCTGGACCAGTTACTCCATCGGCAGCGCGATCGGTCCACTTATCGTGGGCCGGCTATTTGACTCGCTTGGCTCCTATCGACCCGCGACGATTCAACTACTCGCGGTGCCCGCTTTCATTCCATGCGTACTCATGTTCCTGCTGCCCCGTTATGCAGGTCGTGACACCTCGCGCACATCCGCCATCCTTGAACCATTTGCCGAAGTTCCAGCGGCAAATATTCCACAGTGATTGAGGAGTTTCATGGCACACATCACGCTCCCTGAAGGATTGCCTGGAATTACAGGACTCCTGGCGTTCCGTCCTGAAACCGCCGCGCCCATGCGTACGCTCTCTGAGTTTCTGCTGCGCGGGCCAAATTCGCTCAGCAGCGCAGAGCGCGAGATCATCGCGACTTATACGTCCAGCCAGAACGACTGTTACTTCTGCCAGATGGGTCACGGCGCCGCCGCCGCACATCATTTGGGAGGGAACTTGGAGCTCATCGATCAGGTGAAGCATGACTTTCGAAGCGCGCCCATCTCAGACAAGTTGAAGGCTCTCCTGGCGATTGCCGGCCAGGTGCAGAAGGGCGGAAAGCATGTCACGGCCGAAGACATCGAGCGAGCGCGTCAGACGGGAGCGACCGACCTTGAGATCCACGATACGGTTCTGATAGCCGCTGCATTCTGCATGTACAACCGCTACGTCGATGGGTTGGCGACATCGGTCCCGAGAGATCCCGAGGCCTACCTCGCGATGGGTGCAAGGCTGGCCGAGCAAGGCTACGCCGACTCCGGGGCTCGTGCGCCCGTTGAAGCCGCCGACTAGTTGGGAATGATAGCCGGCAATTGGGCAGGTAGTAAGACAAGGCCACCCACACTTCTGTAAGGAGCTGCAAGCATGAAGACTTCTTCCCGCGTTGTTTGCGCATTTCTCATCACATTCGTTTTTCTTTCCTTGCGTGTCTGGTCTCAGGTGGCCACAACATCGCTACGCGGAACATTGAGCGATGTAAGCGGCGCCCTGGTAACGGGAGCCTCCCTGACCCTCACTCGACCGGATACCGGCTTCACGGTCACAATGAAGAGCAACTCTGCCGGAGCTTACATCTTCCAGCAGCTCGATCCAGGCACCTACCAACTCACTGCGGACGCGTCCGGCTTCGCGGCCCAGACCGTACAGGTGCAGCTGCTTGTCGATCAGCCCGCCACACTCAATCTGACGATGAACGTGGCGAAGAGCGAAACCACGATTGCTGTCCAGGCCCAGACGACTCTTAACACAACGGACGCATCGATCGGGAATGCAGTAGGCAATGAACTTGTTCAGGCGTTGCCCTCAGAGGGGCGCAATGTCCCGGATCTTCTGAGTCTGCAACCTGGGGTCCTCTATCTGAGCCATAACGTCGACCAGGACGAGGACGGTCGAAGCGGGTCAGTAGCAGGAGCTCGTTCCGATCAGGGCAATTTGACTCTGGATGGCCTGGACAACAACGACCAGACGGAAGGATATGCATTTACCGGGGTGCTTCGTTCCACGCTGGATTCGGTAGATGAATTCCGCGTAACGACAGTAGACGCTGGCGCGGATTCGGGCCGGTCTTCCGGTGCACAGATCAACCTGATCACCAGGGGCGGAACGAATACATTCCATGGCAGCCTCTATGAATACAATCGCAATACCGTCGCTGTAGCAAATAACTGGTTCAACAAAGAGGCACAGATTGCCGCCGGTCGGCCGAACAAACCGGGCGAACTGATTCGGAATACGTTTGGGGGAGCTCTCGGCGGCCCTATTAAGAAAGACAAGCTCTTTTTCTTCGCCAATTACGAGGCCCAACGAACAGCAGAAAACCAGCAGGCGATCTTGCAGGTGCCCACGCAGAGCTTCCGCACGGGGAACATCATCTATCCGTCCGCGGCCGGCTCTGTCGTTACTTTGAACTCAGCGCAGTTCGCCACGATGGACCCACTCTGCCACGGTCTTGGAACCTGCCCGCTGGGTCCGGGTGCAAATCCGGCAGTTCTGCAGCTGATGAATACCTATCCGCTGCCCAATGGCAGTCTTGCGGGCGATGGGTTCAACACCGCCTCTTTCACCTGGTCAGCTCCGAATCCGCTCAACCTTGGCACGTATGTGGCGCGCATCGACTACTCACTCTCTGAGAAGCACAGGCTCTTTGCACGCGGCAACCTGCAGAACGATCACGAGAGCCTGCCTCCGCAGTTTCCAGGCCAGCCTCCAAGCAGCGTTTATACCAACAACAGCAAGGGCATTGCATTCGGAGAGATCTGGAGCGTTCGCCCGAACCTCATTAACAATTTTCGCTACGGGTATATCCGTCAGGGTTATGCAAGCCGGGGCATTGGCAATGGACCGTACGTCACGTTTGTAACTTTGAGCAATCCGGTGGCGGAAACACGAAGTACGATCACCGATGTTCCCATGCACAACTTCGTCGATGATCTAAGCTGGACCAAGGGGAAACACAGCGTTCAGTTTGGCGTGAACTATCGGCTCATACATGACCAGGTGAGTACGGATGCCTATTCCTACAACACGGCTGAATCGTACATAGGCGAGAGCCACGATGACATCGCCAATACCGGCTCGAGCCTGGATCCGGGAGCATTCGGCTTTCCCGCGGTAGCGACGACCTTCAACACCTCCTATAGCTACGCTGCGATGAACCTGGCAGGAATTGTCGCGTGGGGGGCTGATAACTATAGCTATCACGCAAGCAATGGAGCGGGTACGCTGCAGCCCCAGGGCGCAATGGTCAGCCGCGATTTCAAAACAAATCAGCTGGATTACTACATTGAGGACACGTGGCACGCAATGCCGAATCTATCCATCACCTTCGGCCTGCGTCACATGTTTATCCAGACTCCTTATGAGGTGAACGGGCAACAGGTTTCGCCAACCTTCAGCTTGTATGACTGGCTGCAGACCCGTGCACAGCAAGCAGCTCTGGGCGTTTCTGAACAGCCTCCCATTTCGTTTGTTCCTTCCGGTAAAGCGAATGGGGGCGCACCGTTTTGGCAAATGGACAAATTCAGCATCGGACCGCACTTCGGGGTGGCCTATTCTGTAAACCCGAGCACGGTGATCAGCACCGGCTTCGGCATCGTCTTCGATAACTATGGATTGGGGATCGCCAACATTCTCGCAACGCGTGGGTCGGCGGGGCTGCTTGGACAAAATGCCGTGGGTGGGGAGTGGACCACTGTGGACGCAGCTCCCCGCTTCACCGGCTTGCAGGATCTTCCGACATTTCCCATCGTGACGCCGCCAAGCAGCACCATCAAATTCCCGTACAGCCCACCGGGAGGTGCTGGAGGTGTTATCTCCATCGCGGATGATAAGAGCAAGACTCCCTACGCCTACGCGATGAACCTGTCCGTGCAGAAACAACTACGCAGCGGTTTCACCCTTGAGACGTCGTACGTAGGACGTTTTGGTAGAAGGCTGCTGCAGACGATTGATTTTGCCATGCCGTTAAACCTGGTGGATCCGCAGGGCGGTGGGGACTACTTTTCCGCCGCGGCAAAGCTTGAGAAACTGGCTTACGCTGGAACCAAACCCGCCGACGTCCCGAAAATGGCCTATTGGGAAGATATGTTTCCAGATGCGGCGAACGCGGGAGCGTCCGGGAGCGGAACACCTGGATTTTCGGCCACACAAAATATCTACAAGCTCTATTTAGCGGATTCGTTGAATGCCTCGGCGAACCTCTATGCCATGGATATATTCTGCTCTCCGGGCTGCGGTGGACAAAGGTTCCGCTACTTCGCCAGTCAGTATGTTTCCATGTTTGCCCAGGCCAGCATCGGAGGAAGCAGCTACAACGCCGGACAAGTCACGCTTCGCCATGCCATGAGTCACGGCCTGCAGACCGACTTCAGCTATACCTTGTCGAAATCGCTGGATCTTGGCTCCAGCGTAGAGAGGATCGGTGGCCAGTTAGCGGGTAATCACGCCTTCAGTCAGATTACAAATACGTTCAATCCCAGCCAGAACTATGGAGTATCGGATTTCGACGTGACCCACCTGGTCACGGCCGATTGGACGTATCAATTTCCGTTTGGCCGCGGCCAGGCTTTTGGGGCAGGATCGAATTGGCTCGTCAATGGAGTGATCGGAGGATGGGAATTCACCGGCTTGGCGCGCTGGACCAGCGGTCTGCCTTTCAGTACTCCGGTGGCCAGTGGAACGGTCACCGCCGTGGTGAACAACAGCTTCGCGGTTCCAACCGGACCGATCAAGATCCGAAAGCAGGGAAACGTGCTCAAGTTCACTTCGAACGGTCAGCCCGTCGATCCAGCGACAGGTGTCGGTGTTCGCTATCCGCTCACCGGAGAAGTAGGCCCGCGCAACAACTACCGCGGTGATGGCTACTTTGGCATCGACTCGGGGCTGCACAAGCGTTGGCAGATCAAAGATCGTCAGCAGCTTGCGTTTTCCTGGGAGGTCTTTAACGTCTCAAACTCCGTTCGCTTCGACACCAACCCAGCAACCTTTCAGAACAAGTTCAACCAGGGAAATTTCGGCACTTACGGAGCGACCTTGACGCAGCCAAGAATTCAGCAGTTCGCTCTTCGTTACAGCTTCTAATTATGGAGTTACCTGGGGAGGAAACGTTCTGGCAGGCGCGACGTTTTCGTGTGACAATTCGTGAGGTTGGATTGGCACGAACACATGAAGACTGAATATCCGAACGAAGTAAAGAGACGGTTCCGTGCATGGACGGTGGCGATCCTGGCCGGCGCCTTTGCGAGCAGTGTGCCGTTGTATGCTCAGGGAGCCAAGGTGAGCTCACCGGCCGAGCTCGCCCGAATCGCTGACGCTCTGCAGCCCGGCGAATGGGTCTGGGCTCCGGAGGTCGCGCCCACCGGTCCAATCCTTATCTACGTCGATCTTTCGCGCCAGCGCGCCACTGTCTACCGTAACGGCGTGCGCATCGCGGTCAGCACCATCTCGTCGGGTAAGCCCGGACATGAAACCCCAACCGGGGTTTTCACCATCCTGCAGAAGGACGCCAGCCACCATTCGAAGAAGTACAACAACGCACCCATGCCCTTCCAGGAGCGCCTAACCTGGGATGGCGTGGCTCTCCACGCGGGTGGCTTGCCCGGCTATCCCGAGAGCCACGGATGCGTTCACCTTCCGTACACCTTTTCGCAGCAACTTTTCGGCATCACTACTCTCGGCGCCACCGTTGTGGTGGAGGGCGATGCCGCCAACCACATCACAACAACAGATGCCAGCCTGCTGGCACCCTTGACCGTAAAGGGACAGCAAGTAACCCAGCAACACCTTAATTCAGAGGAGTATCGTTGGGAGCCTGACAAGTCGCCGACCGGGCCTCTGACCATCATTGTTTCCAAGCATGACCAGCGGATCGTGGTCCTGCGCAACGGCGTCGAGATTGGCCGCAGTGTGGCCCAAATCAACGACGACGATCCCGGATCTCATGTCATCAGTCTGACCCGTGGCGCTGACGGCAAAAACCACTGGATCTATGTGGGTCTGCCCGGGCACGACGACGACAAAGGCCGGGAACTCGACGAGGCCACTCTCAACCGCGTCCATATGCCGCGCGCCTTCTTTGAGGACGTCAGAGCCGCACTGGTACCCGGCGCAACCATACTGGTAACCCAATCAAGCGTAGGCGCTCTCACCACCGGGGAACATATAACGATCCTCGACAGCGTCGTGCCTCAGATTTGAGATAGGGGAAACTTTTCCAAAGGCAGCAGGTCCGTGCGGTTCTTTCCCCGTTCTGATTCCTGACTTACATCTTTCATGCTCGATCTGGATTTTTTTTGCAACCTGTTTAGCCCCTGCACGTAGCGAGGCATCTGGAATTTCGATCGATCGCATCGCAGCAATGCATTGGACTCCCTGGAACTCCGCTGTCATCGTTAAGGAATGAAGACCAAGTCCATCCTGCAGATCCTTCTGCTATCGGCCGTGTGGGGCGTCTCATTCCTCATGATCCGTATCGCAGGCACGGCGTTTCCGCCGCTCTGGGTGGCGCTTCTACGCTGCACGCTGGGGGCGGCCTTACTCTGGACTGTGCTCCGTCTCGGTGGCAACCAACTGCCGCCGAGACGCCTCTTGCCCTGGCTCATCGCCGTGGCCCTGTTCAATAACGCCATCCCGTTTACCTTCTTCGCCTGGGGCGAGCGTACGGTCCCCAGCAACATCGCTGCCGTGCTCAATGCCACGACCCCTATCTGGACTCTTGTTCTTTCCATGGCTATTCACCGCACGCGGGCCGCGCTGCTCACTATCGGCGGCGTTTTCCTTGCTTTCGGGGGCGTGCTGGTCGTGGTTGTCAGCCACGCCGGCGATCCGGCGGCTGACCACGCAGCGGGAGGGCTTCTCCGCGGCACTATTGTGATTTCGCTGGCTGCCCTGGGCTATGCTGTTGCCACCGTCATGGCCAAGGCGAAGCTACAAGGGCTCGATCCTATTGGTCTAGCGACCTCCCAGCTTACGCTCGCCGGACTCATGATCTTGCCCCTCGCTCTGGCCGGCGCTCATCCGTCCTCTGTGCGTCTGGGTCCGATCGTCGCCATTGCTGTGCTCGGCTTCGCTGGCAGCGGCTTTGCCTATCTGCTCTATTACCGTTTGCTCTCCCAGGTGTCCGCGACCCATGTGACCGCGGTTACCTACCTGCTTCCACTCTGGGGTCTCTTCTGGGGATTGTTTGCCGGGGAACCGATCGGTCTTCTCACCTGCCTCGGTGTTGCCGTCACCATCGCCGGCCTGATCCTGCTGAATCTCCCAACGCAGCAAACCCGTACTCAGACAAAGCACGTGTCCATACCTTGCAACGTCAAAGCTCAGGTTTAAGGGCGAACTTGGTGGCTTCGGGGAACTTCATGCGGCTTTCCTGAATGAAAGAGCCGCATGAAGTATTCATCTGCTAGACGCGTTCGATGACGACGGATTCAAGGGTCACCGGCTTGTTCGGCTTGTCCTGAGAATTGCGGGGCACTTTGGAAATCTTCTCCACCACGTCATAGCCTTCGACAACTTCACCAAACACGGTGTGTTTGCCAGTGAGCCATTGGGTCGGCGCGACCGTAATGAAAAACTGCGATCCATTCGTGTTGGGACCAGCGTTCGCCATAGCCAGTTTGCCAGGTGCGTTCAAGGCGTGAGGGGAACCCTTGGTTTCATCCGCAAACTTATAGCCGGGACCGCCCATACCATTGCCTGCCGGATCGCCACCCTGAATCATAAAGTCGGGAATGACACGGTGAAAAATCGTTCCATCATAAAGTTTGCTGGTGCTCTTCTTCCCGCCGACTGGGTGTGTCCACTCCCGCTTGCCCTCGGCGAGCTCCACAAAGTTCTCTACCGTTTTCGGCGCATCCTTTTCAAAGAGGCGGCAGACAACCTTGCCTTCACTGGTATTAAAGACAGCATACGTTCCTGGTTCACGAGACATGAATAGCTCCTGATAGCGGTTTAGTTTTGCGTGGGTGCGGCGGCAGGCGGCGCGGCGGGGGCAGGGGGAAGAGGAGGCAGCGGCTGGCCCTCTTTCACAATGGTGACCTTGTTCAGAACAACCGGCTGAACCGGCTTGTCATCGGCATCACGCTGCACGCGCGCAATTGCAGAGACAATCGACAAACTCGGCTGGTCACATTGCCCGAAGATGGTGTGCTTCTGATTAAGGTGCGTGGTTGGCACCTCGGTAATGAAAAATTGCGAACCATTCGTTCCCGGGCCACTATTGGCCATCGCCATACGCCCGGGCACATCGAAGTTGAGATTGGGATCGAATTCGTCCGCGAACATGTAACCCGGGTCGCCGGTTCCGGTGCCGGTCGGGTCGCCACCCTGGATCATGAAGTCCGGAATCACACGATGGAAGGTGGTTCCGTCATAGAACGGCTTGGCTTTCATCTTCTTGTGGGTCGTCGGATCGGTCCAGGGCTTGGTTCCCTGGGCCAGCCCGATGAAGTTGGCAACCGTCAGTGGCGCTTCCTTCTCAAAAAACTTGCACGTAAGCCGTCCCATGGTGGTATCGAGAACGACCGTGGGACCGGTAGGCTCGATCACAGGAGGAGTCTGGCTGACAGGCGAGTCGGGTAGCTCGGCAGGAGGCGCCTGGGCCGGGGGCGTTTGCGGCGGAGTGGACTGCTGAGCACTTGCAAAAACAGTCGAGAAAACAAACAAAACAGCGAAACAACGTAGCAATTTCATCGTTTGGTCCCAAATCAGACTAATACACTCGCAGGAGAATTACTTCTTCTCGAATGGCTGTTTTTCGGTAATACGAGGCCGGTTCTCGGCCTGCAGTTGTTTCGAAACCTCCTGCACCTTGGCAAATACGCGCAGAAAGTTGCCGCCCAGAATCTTTTCCATGTCCGCGGCGCTATACCCGCGCGCCATAAGGGCCTGGGTAATCTTGGGCAGATCGGCGGCGGAGTCCATGCCTTCGGGGCTCGAGGGAATGCCATCAAAATCTGAGCCCAGTCCCACGTGGTCGATCCCGGCAATCTTGGCGATGTGGTCGATGTGATCAATCAGGATACTGAACGGCGGACGAGGTATTTTCGCCATGTACGTTTTCCCGATCTGTTCCGCAAGCTCGTTAGGAATCGGCTTGCCCTCGGCCTTGAGCTTGGCTGTTTCCTCTGCGACCGCCTGGTCAATGGCCGGCTGTTGTGCCTTCGCGGCTTTGCGGTAGTCCTCGCTCAGGAAGCTGGAATAGTAATTCACCATCACAACGCCCCCGTACTGGCCAATTGCGCGGAGCATGTTGTCATCCATATTGCGTGGCGAATTGCACAAGGCGCGTGCTGAGGAATGCGAAGCAATCACGGGAGCGCGGCTGATGATGAGCGTGCGGTAGAAAGTCTTGTCAGAGACGTGCGAGACATCGACCATCATTCCCAGACGATTCATCTCGTAGACCACGTCCTTACCGAAATCACTCAGGCCGTCTTTGGTGTGAGCAACCTTGGGGTCGTCGATGTCGCCCGAGGAATCGGCCCAACCATTGGAGTTGCTCCAGGTAAGCGTCATATAGCGCACGCCGAGGCGGTAGTAGTCGCGCAGCAGGCCGAGGCTATTCTCGATCGAATGGCCACCCTCGATCCCCATCAGCGCAGCCAGTTTATGTTCGCGATGAGCGGCAACAATGTCTTCCGGAGAGAAGGCCATGCGCATCTGTTGCGGGTGCTTGGCCGCCTGTTGGTAGACGGCGTCAATCAGCTCCAGCGTGCGGCGCGCTTCGTGGCCCACATAGGCCGGCGGATCCACCCAGATGGAAAAGAACTCCGCTCCCAGGTTGCCTTCGCGCGCGGACTCAAAATTGAGATACCCACCTTTGAGCGGCTCGGTCAGGTCGTAGCCGTCGTCGAGCATGCGCTGGGTTGTGTCGGCGTGAGTGTCGATAACAATGGCGGATTTGTGGACGGCGAGGGGGTCCTTCTGCTTAGTGGTCATTTGTGCGCTGAGCGGGAGAATAGCGGTGAACAGGATGAGGGAGGGCGCAATCTTCATGGTGGGTCGCGTTTAGTGTAAGCCATTTCGAAATCAGGGGGCGTCCGAGGTGTGTGAACTGAATCGCAGGTCCCCCGCCCAGAACAGTTACTCCCGCGCAACCGTGCTGCTGATTTTCGATCCGGTACTCCAC
>Ga0209006_10002583_pt1 | contig 16526 bp, 12 predicted proteins | sample JacPin_JW_Ref_O2_FD_188567 | JGI IMG/M metagenome (GOLD analysis project Ga0209006, IMG submission 188567) | Forest soil microbial communities from Algoma, Ontario, Canada - Jack Pine, Ontario site 1_JW_Ref_O2 (SPAdes) (version 2) | ecosystem: Environmental > Terrestrial > Soil > Boreal... | reverse complement strand
AGGTGCTCGCGGGTCTGCGGCATCACGCCATCATCAGCCGCTACGACCAGCAACGCAAAATCGATCCCGCCCACGCCGGCCACCATCGTGTGCACCAGGCGCTCGTGACCCGGAACGTCTACAAATCCCAGCATGTTGCCGTCGGCAAGCGGTGCGTAGGCGTAGCCGAGCTCAATCGAAATACCGCGCGCCTTTTCTTCCTTGAGGCGGTCGGTATCGACGCCGGTCAGTGCGCGCACCAAGCTTGTCTTGCCGTGATCGACGTGCCCGGCGGTGCCGATGATCATCGATGCAGAGAGTTCAATTGTGCGAGAAACTCCGGCTCGTCGGCGGCATCGAGACAGCGCATATCATGCTCAATTCGCGTTCAAGGCAATGGCCTACCGGAATCGCTAACTCCAGTGGCCAACTGGGCCGCAATTTATGCGACCATCTTTACGGCAATCCGGGTTCCGGCTACCTGCCTCAGCTTGTCGGGCAACCGCCCACGCCGGATAATATTGCAGACTCCACCATTGCCTGGATGCCGCGCTGGCAAAACCTCACCAATCCCCACCAGGAAAAGTTCATCCGCGGGTACGCGGTATACCTTGGCGGCGGCTGTGATCGTTTTCCTTGGTATTACCGCCACCTTGAGGGTTTCGGTAGCCAATTCAAAAGAAATATCAAGCGCCATTACCCTTCGCCCATTGGATCGTACATCCAGGCTCCCTCGCTCCCAAGTGCTACCAACTACGTGGATATCGATCCGGAGGTGCGAGATATGTTCGGTATTCCTGCCCTGCGTTTCCACTTCCAGTGGGGAGAGAACGAACTTCTCATGTGGGAACACTCCAAGCAAATGATGGCCGATCTGTTCAAGGCCGCCGGAGGGGAACTGTGGGATGTCGATACCGAGCCAAACCGTCCGGGCACCAGCCTGCATGAAACCGGCGTCTGCCGCTTTGGAAAGGATGCAAAAACCTCGGTTACCAACAAGTGGGCCCAGACGCATGACGTCTCGAATCTCTACATCTGTGATGCGAGCATCTTTCCCAGCCAGACGGACAAAACCACGACAATGCCGATTATCGCGTTTACGATGCGGACCTGCGACTATATCCTGCAAAACTTCAGCAGCGGCTTACATACGCGCGCGTGAAACTCAAATCACAGTTCACTAACAGCGCAATGAAGGTGTTGCTGCGCTCGCACATCGAACAAGACTTGGGGCGCCTCGACCAGCGAGTAAGAAATTTCCTGCGGCAACTGAGCGACCTTATGCATATGAAGTACTTGGCCAAGACGGACAGTCGACATTTTCCGCCGTTTGCTCAATTACGAATACAACCGAGCGCTACCCCATATCAAATGGACAAGTCAACGGAGATCACGTCACCTTCGAGCTTACAACTGGCGACTGGAAGTTCTTTTACGACTTGAAAAACTCAGGATTGCAGATGAGCGGAAGGCTGGTTCTAAAGGGCGCGAACGATAGTCGGAGTGCTGAAGTCACTCTGAAAAGGGCTTAATGATCAGGGAACTGAAAGGGTCTCGGGATTATCGGCTCGCACTTCCTTGAAAACGGGATTTCCGATAACTTGGTCTGCTTACAAGCCGGTCATAGCAGGTTGCAGACAAGCTGACTTTGCAGGCGGCTTCCGCGAAGGGGCCAGAATTCGATCGCTCTGTTCAAAGCAGACTTATTTGTTCCGCTTGCCTGCGATCTTGCTCAAGGGAATCTCCATCACGGATTGGAACTGGCCGGGGAAGACTCGGGTACAAGTCGTAGCCTCCGGTTGAGAGTCGGCCAGTACTGGCGTAGCAGATTTCCACCGAATCTCCACCCCAAATCCACGCCATACCGGGTAAGAGTGCTGCTCGCCGTGCGGTTCTTGTCAGGATAGTAGGCATTGGCGAGGCCTTCCGCCATCAATGGGCCGATCAGCCCCGAATAGTTGATCTGCTTTTCGCCGCTGTCCGTGCTGGTGTAAACCACCCTGACGGCGGCGTACTTGACCGATTGCCCAAACGACAGATTCTTTTCTACAAAAAAGCGCGGATCCTCGTGCAAGGCTGACGCCAACAAAAAGTTTCCGAACAGGTTATACGACGCGGATCGAGCCATGTCGGCTCCAAAGCGCTTCGCATACCCGTCCCAACCCTGGTGATACCCCGATGGGCGATTGGTGGCCTGACCGTACCCTGAGCCCAGCAAGGCCGCTCCAACCGTCGATAACGAAACGCTGTTGTTCGCTGCTAGCTTGAATTTCTGCCAACTGGTCAAAGATCCCTGGCTGGTTGCGAGGTCGGGAAAGACCAGTGATTCCTGCTGCAACAGTTTAAAGAGAACTACACCGCTTTGTATTGGATTGGACGGTTGTGACGTGGTCTGCGTTGGTTGGCTTTGCGCCGGCGCATCCGGCTGCGACTGTTGCGCCATACCCAAACTGCATATCAAGAGACAGAGAGTGGCGGGGATCAGGCAACGCATCCCGCGCTTTCGTTTATGGGCCTTCTCCTGAGGTGTGAAATTGCGTCGGGAGGCACTGACTCCAGCTAGAAACGAGTTGGGGATATCGACTCCCTTAAGCCAAGAATGACCATCATCATTACCAATTCTAACAATGGAAATCCGGTCTGCTCCCCTCGAAAACCTCATCTGTACTCAGCCCAGACTGCGAAAAGTAACGTCAGCCACGCAAGCGCCGGCATCCGGTGACTACAAAACAACGGAGATGTTTCACAATGAATCGCTTTCGTGGCGTTGAAACCGAATCCTCTGTTCCCAGTGAGAGGAGAACAATATGAACAGACCGCATACTCTGGCGGTGACTTGATCTGGGGTTCACCTGGAGCGGTGTATTGAGTATTTTGCCTGTCCTGATTCTTCCGGTTGGGGGATGTAGCCCTTGCTGGTCCGGTCTTGCCCACATCGACCGACCGGACCAGCAAGGGCCTCCAAAGACAGTGATGGATTGCGATACAACTTTCCTGCTATGAAATGCGCCTCCGGTATGTCGAAAACCAAGTGGGGAATCTCTCTATGCTTTCCCATCGTTTCCTGATGACAAGGCAGGTGCCAAAGTGAATCGAGCGGACATTCTGGTCGTCGATGACGATCCCGACATGCGGCAAACCCTTCAAATACGCCTCAAGGCGAATGGCTACGATGTCCATTGTGCAGAGGACGGAATGGGAGCCATTTCGGAAGCACGCAAACATACGCCAGACTTGATCGTCCTGGACCTCGGCTTACCGGCCGGAGATGGGTTCGTTGTCCTGGATATTTTGAAAAACAACGTCGACCTTTCGTCCATTCCGGTAATCGTCTTGTCCGGGCGTGACCGGAGAGCCAACGAAGAACGTGTGCTCAATGCCGGCGGCAGAGCGTTCTTGCAAAAACCGGTTGAGACGAATGAATTCCTAGCCGTAATTCAGCACACGCTCGATGAAACGCATCAGAAATCGAGCGTCGATTTAGGCCATCGCGGTACCCTTCGCGTTTAATCACTGTCCGGTCGGTGCGGTGTGCGGTCTGCCGAAGATCGACTTCGACGCGAACGCCTTGAAGGCCAAGCAGCAACTACTAACGTTACTGTCACGCTTTCGATCAGTCGCGACGGCACCATCGGTGCGGTAGAGACCCAAGGTGCACCAAGCGAGTCGATTGCAGACGATATTCGTAAAGGGATTGGCGGTTGGCTGATCGCGCTTGTTCATGATGGCAATGAAACAATCACGCAGAAAAAAGCGTTAAGATCTTCGAATTTCCTGCTTCGCAGGTTTTCCGGGTCGTCCGGAAACAGCAGCGTGCAACGCGCAACCCTGGAATGGGCCTTCACAACCGGTGGTCACCGTGATTACCAGTGGCTCGCCCGAATAGACCGCAAAGTGGAGGTGCCGGGGACATCCGTCCAGATTATTTTTCCCGGCAAAACTGCAAAGGCAGGCAGGATAGGAAGTTCGCAGGAGTTTCACGGAACCGGAAGACGAGCACGAGCGTACCGAATGATACCTGCAATTCTCCTTGGGGCTGTAGGCGGTCAGGACCCGCTTACAGCCTATTTTTTCGTTCCAACGCATTCGTCCTTTTAGGGCGAAGAAAAGGAAAATATATCAGAGAGCCAGGAAGGCTCTCAGTTCTCGCGCGCTGCGGCTTCCAGCGCCGGCAGGTCCATCTTGATCATCCCCATCATGGCTTGCATGGCTTTAGGGTGGCTGACCAACTCGTCAATGTTGCGCGGGACAATCTGCCAGCATAACCCGAAGCGGTCCGTAAGCCAGCCGCAGGCCATGGGCTTGCCGCCTTCAAGTAACTTATCCCAGTAGCTGTCGATCTCCTGCTGGGAGTCGCAGCGGATGAAGAACGAGATGGCGGGGCTGAGCTGTTGCGCGGGGCCGCCGTTGAGAAAGACCATCTCCTGACCCTCAAGCTCAATGGTGATGGTGGCGATCTTGCCCACGGGCCAGGGACCGACACCTTTCGAACGCAGCTCCCCGAGTTTGCGCGCGTGCGGGAAGATGCCCAGGTAAAACTCGGCGGCTTCTTCGGCGTTGTTATTGAACCAGAGGAATGGTGAAAGCTTGTTCATGGCTGCAATGCTACCAGCCAGCGGGTTCACTCCGCTCGCAACGCGTTCATGGGGTCAGAGTGCGTGGCACGTCGCGCCGGGATGTAGCATGCCGCGATGGCCACGAAAATGACAATGAGTGCGACGGACGCGAACGTTAGTGGATCGGCTGCGCTGACATCGTAAATAAGGTTCCGCAGCACTCTTGATAACGTCAACGCAACGATGAGACCAACGAACGTTCCCGCCAGAATCAGCGCAGCAGCCTGCGAGAGGACCAGCCGGAGGACGTCACCTCGTTGCGCACCGAGCGCGATCCGCAAACCAAACTCTGCCCTGCGCTGGGTAACCGAATACGAGATCACACCATACGTCCCAATCATGGCCAGAATGATGGCCAATGCCGCAAACAAGCCCACCAATACGAAGACTAATTTTTGGGTTGCGACGGAAGTGCCGGTTATCTGATTCATCAGGCGGATATCCGCGACGGCGAGCGCAGGATCAAGCTTTGCTACCTCGCTCCTGACGGTATCGACGAGCGCCTGAGGGTCGCCATCGGCCCGGACCACCAATGACATATCAGGGTAGGGTTGCTGCAATTCCGGCCACCAGAAGGCGGGAGTAGCGCCTGGACTGTTCGGCTGATCCTTGATGCTTCCCACAATGCCAACCACTGTCACCCAATCTTTTTCTTTTGGTTTGTCACTGAAAGTGAGACGCTTGCCGACAACATCTTCGTGGGGCCAGTACAGGTCTGCCATGGCCTGGTTGATGATCAGGACGTTGGGCGCATCCTTCTTGTCGGCCTCGGTGAAGAAACGGCCTCGCAGCAGCGGAATTCCTAAAGCACGAAAATAATCCGGCGTGGCCATGTGGTAGCGCGCATGAAACTCCTGGTGCGGTGGCGGTTGTTTGCCTTCGATCGTGAAGCCTCCCAAATTTTCGTTATAGCCGGTCCAGGGGACGTCGCTTCCGACCGCGACACCTTGCACTCCCGGCATGGGCTCCAGCGCGGTGACAAGGTGGTCATAAAAAGTTGCAACAGCGTCGTCGCCCTTGTACTTTTCCCGGGGCAGGGAGAGGCTGGCAGTCAGCACGTGCTCCTGCTGAAATCCTGGATCCGTGCGGATCAAGTTGATCAGGCTGCGGAACAAAAGTCCGGCGCCGATCAGCAAAATACAGGCCAGGCTCACTTCGGAAATAACCAGCGCATTGCGTAAGCGATGCTGGCGTCCACTTGCGGTCGCACCGCGTCCGCTTTCATGCAGGCTTTGCTTTGGGTCGGTGCGCGAGGCTCGGAGCGCTGGGGCCAGGCCGAACAGGATTCCCGTGGCAATGCTGACCAGGAACGTGAACGCAAATACTGGAAGATTTACCTGAATATCGTGCGCCCGGGGAAAGTCCGCAGGCAGTAGCAATACCAGCGCCTTTACGCCGCCTAACGCCATTGCGACTCCCAGCGCTCCTCCTAGCAAGGAGAGCAGAAGGCTTTCCGTGAGCAGCTGGCGAATCAGCCGTCGCCGCGGCGCTCCCAAGGCAAGCCGGACGGCAATCTCTCTCTGCCGCTTTGCTGCTCTCGCCAGCAGCAGGTTGGCTGCATTGGCACACGCAATGAGCAGAACCATGGCGACCGCACCTAACAGCACCAGCAGGATGCTACGGTCCGCGCCGACAATTTCCTGGTAAAGCGGGATCAGCGTCGCTCGCCAGGGGTCACCGCCTCCGCGCTCACGCTCCAGTTGGGCCATGAGCGCGTCCATCTCCGCATTTGCCTGCGTCAGGGTCACACCATTTTTCAAGCGCGCGATCCCATCCATGTAATGGGAGCCACGCTGCGATGGATCGCTGCCAAAGGTAAAAGGTGACCAAACATCGATGGCTTCGCCGTACGCCAGGGAGTGGTAACTGTTTCCTGGATGCTCCGCTCCTGCAGGCATTACCCCAACGACTGTGAAGGGCAGGGAGTCCAGCGTAATCTTGCGGCCGAGGATGTCCGGGGCGGCTGCAAACCGGGTGCGCCAGAGGCGGTCGCTCAATATCACCTGTGAACCATTTCCCTCGATCTCTGCCCGCCGGTCGAATTCACGTCCCAATTCCGGCCTTAGTCCGAGAACATGAAAGTATTCGGCGGTGATGGAGATGCCATACAAGCGCGCCGTTTCGCCAACACCGGAAAGCTGCAGGTCGCGCCGAGTGAAAGCCGCCATTGATTCGAAGGAGTGATTGCGGTCCCGGACATCCCTGAAGTCAAAGGGATTCAGGGGAAATTTGGGAAACTCAGCGCTGTTCAGGAAAATGCGTACCAGATGCTCCGGCTCGAGAAATGGCAATGATTTAAGTAACACGCCCTGGATCACGCTGAAGATCGCAGTGTTGGCGCCAATGCTCAGCGCCAGGGTAAGCACAATCACCAGTGAGAACGAGGGTGTTGCCAACAGTTGCCGGATGGCATAGCGCGCATCCTGGGCCACGCTCTCGAAGCGGAAGACAACAACCTCGTGACATTGCTCCTTCAGCCGCGTCTGGTTGCCGAATTGACGGTAAGCGGCTTTGGATGCGGCATCGGAGGAGGCAATATCGGCCTGGAGGTCCTTCTGCACCTGCTCGCGGTGATAGATCATTTCTTCTTCCAACTCGCGATTGAACTGGCGGCGAAAAAGCAGGAATTTCAGCTTTCGCAGATAGCGAAGAACAAACTCCATAGCGCCCTCCTATGCGTCCTGTAACACTCGGCCAATGGCCGCGATCATTTGTTCAAATTGCGTGAGTTCCAGGCCGAGTTGTTTACGGCCAGCGGCCGTGAGCGTGTAGTAGCGGGCGCGGCGATTGGTTTCGGTCTTCTTCCACTCCGCCTTGACCCAGCCTTGCAGGAGGAGCCTCTGGAGCGAGGGATAAAGCGAACCTTCTTCGACGGTCAGCACATCTAGAGACAGGCGCTTGATCGAGAGCGCGATTCCATATCCATGCAGCGGGGCGCGGGTCAGCGTCTTCAGGATCAGCATGTCCAGCGTCCCGGGCATCAGTTCTGACTTTTTCGGCATGTGTCTATAGATAGAGAAACTATGGATAGGATGTCAATGGTTAAAGCGTAAACTGCCGATTGCGGAGACGGTCCCGTCTCTTGAAGTGGGGACTATTCTTGTGGGGGAGGGAATTGGAGGGAGGAAAGCGGATGCCGCAGACCCTAACCGTGCCTGCGCACAATTTCGGACCACGACAGACTAGCGGTTTGTGGCATGTCTCTTCGTGTCAACGTAGAATGCACTGTTTTGACGTGTGATCGACCGTGCAAAGTTCTGCGCCGAGCAACTGAACGACCTTTCCTGAAGGCAGGGCGATGTCGAAAAGGCTCTCGGCAATAGAAGATTGAAGATCGTCGCGGCTTACCGGTTTCAATACGTTTGAGATGACACCGGAAATTTTGCGAAACTGATCGCACCTGATCCACACGCGAGTTCCTACCAGCTCCAGGACTTTCATACTGGTCCCTCCAACAACTTTGATTCAAGATTGGCCCGAAGGGATTTCTGGCGATCCTGGCGAATGATGAAATTTTCTGATTGCTTCATTTTTGGCGGTACGACTGTGAGGGGCTGAATGTGGGGCCGACGGATGTTGACCCCTTGGCCATGCCGGGGCGAAGAATTATAGGCGTGTTGTCGTCACGGGATCAACCTGCGAAAGCCCGAAGCCAGGATTGCCGAAACGGCGTAGAATGATTTCCAACTGAGGTCCTTCCTCGGTTCCAGCTGTTTCACTAAAAGCCTTCGTTTCGGCAGCCGTACCCACTCGCATGGAGGATTTATGAGTCTCCCCCACATAATCCATGTTTCCGAATCACGCCTCCACAATCCGGTGATCTTCGGCCTTCTCAAACCGCCCCCAATGCCGCTGTTGCTCGCACCCACGCGGGCACCGTGGCTGACCAAAAAGCCAGCCCAATTTGCATCTGAATACGAGAATCCGGACCTGACGCAACCTTCGGTGTCCAGCTTCTAGCTTAGACTTCTTCCGGCACCACGAAAGGCGCCCGATAGCCTCGATCGCCGTCACGCAGCAGCTTCTGCGCTTCTTCATCGCCGATGACCTGCTGCGTGCCGGGGTCGAAGTTGATTGTCCTGCCCAGCCGATAAGACGCGTTCGCGAGGTGCACAAGCGCACACGAGATGTGCCCCTCCTCAATAGGGGCGTTCAGATCCGCCTTGTTCCGGCTGGTCACGCAATCGATGAAGTTTTTGAAGTGAGCCAGTTCGTTGCCGCCATCCGCGACCGTCTGCTCTTCCTGATCGCGCCCCATCCAGACGGCGTAGGTGGCCGCGTCTTCATCCCCCGTCGCAAGATATCCCTTTGATCCGTAGAAGATGTTTCCGACGGTGTTGTGGCTGCCTGCCATGGGACCCAGCTTCTCGGTAGACTTCGATTTTTTGGGTTCGGGTGTGCCCAGAGTGGGGGTTCCAATCCCGGCTTCATGATTGGTCATCCAATGCCTGACCTCAAACGTGATCATGCGCCGCTGACCATTGGGCAGATCATATTGGAACGCGCAGTTCAGGTCGTTTGGAGTCTGCTGATCGTCGTCGAACATAAAATGGCCGCCGATCGCGCTGACTTTGTTGGGAAAGCCCAGGCCCATTCCCCAGCGAGCAAGGTCTACCTGGTGAACACCCTGGTTTCCTATGTCGCCGTTGCCGTAGTTCCAGGACCAGTGCCAATTGTAGTGGAAGCGATTTTTTGTGAATGGCAGCTCGGGTGCCGGTCCGGTCCACAAGTTGTAGTCAACGCCCTGCGGAATGGGCTGAACGGGCTCTTTTCCAATGGTGTCTCGCCACTTATAGCAAAGGCCTCGAGCCATATAAGTTTCGCCGACCATGCCGTCCTGCAGCTTCTGCACCGCCTCGCGGACTGTGATTGCGGAGCGGCTCTGGGTTCCATGTTGGACGATGCGGTTGTAGCGTTGGGCCGCTTTGACCAATTGCTGGCCCTCCCAGATATTGTGAGAGCAGGGTTTTTCTACGTAGACATCTTTGCCCGCCTGGCACGCCCAGATTGCCATCAAAGAGTGCCAGTGGTTCGGGGTGGCAATGGAGACAGCATCGATCGATTTGTCTTCGAGCAATTTTCTGACGTCGGTGTAGGTGGCTGGTTTAGGCAGCCCCATCTTCTCCATTTGCGCGAGCCGCTGCCGTAAGACGCTCTCATCGATGTCACACAGGGCGGCAATCTGCACGTTGGGCAACTGTGAGTAGTTGTGGAGATGATCCCCACCCCGTCCGCGCACGCCGCAGAGCGCTACGCGCACGCGATTGTTCGCGCCCATGACCAGCCCCGAGGGGGCAAGAAAAGCCGCGCTTCCCAAGGCCGTAAGCCCGGCCGCACCAGTGATCAGAAAATCACGGCGATTGAAATCTTTTTCGTTTGGCATAAATCTCCCCTATGCAAGGTATTGCAGCGTCTCGTCAATAAGCTTCGTTGTCCCAGCGAAAGGGTCTCCGCCGTTGGTGTCGAACTCCATCGAGAAATATCCGCGATAGGAGCTCTGCCGTGCCAATTCGAACATTTTCTTCAGGTCTACGTTGTAGGTTTTGCGATCGAGCTGCACCGCGTTCTTTACGTGGCACATATTGAAGACGTGCTTGAGCATCGCGGCCACTGCTTTCGGGTTTCCTTCTTCCCCGTATTTGGAACTAGAGTTGCCGAAATCGGGGAGCGAGCGTAGATAGGGATGGTTTACCTTTTCAATGACGCTCACGATGAAGTAGGGATCCTCCGCAACGGCGCTATCGTTCTCCAGGTTGACCACGACGTTCCGTTTGCTACCGTAGTCGGCTAGTCGAGCCAGATGGATTGCGGCTGCGTCCACGTCTGGCTTCTCCCCCTTCTGGATAGACAGGTGCTGGCGCACGCTGGGAGAACCGATGGCGGCGGCGCTGTCGATCCATTTGCAGCTGGTCTGGACGGATGCTTCGGCGGTCGAGGTGTCTTTGGTCGCGAAATATCCTCCGGGCAGCCCGAGGTCGACGACATGAGAGCGCGCTTTGGCAACCGCCTCACGAAAACTCTCCAGGTAGGCCGGATCGGTGGAAGGGAAGTGATTGAGCAGTGGATTTACGTTGTAGACAGAAAATTTCTCCACCACCATCGCCGGAAACTCTTTGATGTCGATACTCGGAGGACCGATCTTCTTGCCGCGATTGGCGGGGGTTTGAATGTAGTCACGGAAGGGCCACGACGTGACGGCCAGCCGATCACGCGGATGGGTGGGAAACTCCAGATGGGGACCTTGGCTGTTTGATTGAGCTGAGCCCTTGGCGGAAACGCAACACGCGGCGGCGACAGTCGCCAGTTGCTTCAGGAAATCACGACGTAATGTATGCAAAGCAACCTCTCACTTCGCTGGACCAGCGACGGATTTTGGCATCAGGTATTTGTCGTACCAATCAAGATCGCGCTGGTACCGGTCGCGAATAAAGCTTGGCCTGGTAAAGCCGTGGAACTGGCCAGGGTAGACGATTAATTCAGTAGGCACACTGAGGCTGCGCAGTGCCTGATACATTTGCTGGCCGCCGTTCAGCGGCACGTTGAAATCCTGGTCGCCTCCCATGAAGAGGGTCGGCGTCTTGATCCGGTCCGCATGAAGTAACGGATAGCCGAGCTTGAGGTAGGTATCGGGATTCTTCCACGGCGGCCCCAGCTCGTTGTCATATTGGGTGACATACTGATCGACTCCATATAGGCCGAGAGGGCTGCCCATGCCGGCCCCGCTGATCGCGGCGCGGAAGCGAGTGGTGGTGGCGATGGTGTAGTCGGTAAGGATACCGCCGTAGCTCCATCCGCCAACCCCCAGGCGATCCGGGTCGGCGATTCCTTGCTTGACCGCCTCATCGACCGAAGCAAGCAAATCGGCGACTTCCTTATGTCCCCAGTCGGCAAAGATGGCTTGTTGATAGTCCTTACCGCGGCCATGGCTCCCGCGGTAATTCACATTCAGCACTGCATAGCCGCGTCCAGCAAAGAGCTGGCGCCACGGGGTAAAGGCATGTGCGTCCTGACCGTCGGGACCGCCATGAATATATAAAATCAGCGGGTACTTGTTCCCCGCAACATACCCGACGGGAAGCGTCAGCAACCCGTGGACGTCGGTTTTATCGGGAGACCTGGCCTGAAAGTCACGCGTCTCGCCGAGCTGAAGCCTGGCAAGCAATGCGTCATTGTGATTGGTAAGCTTGTGTGTGCTGTTGCCTTCGATGGCGAAAATTTCTGCGGGCGCCGCATCGGTCGTCCAGGCCATCGCCAGGTGGCCCGACTTCTCATCCTGCGACGAAGCGAAACCGGCAGAGTTCACCAACCGTTTGACGCTGCCGTCACCCAGCGAGACCAAAGCAGGAAAGCGGGAGCGGTCATCGGCCGCCAGCACGGTAATCGACTGCCCGTCGGGCGAAAAAATAGGATTGCTGACCGGACGATCAAATTGTGAAGTGAGAATCCGTGGTTCGCCTCCAGCCGCTGGCACCACCGCGAGCTGCCGCTGATTGTATTCTTCGTATTTGGGCTCGCTGCCGTGAATATAGGCGATCAGCTTATTGTCCGGGCTCCACGCTGGTTGCCCGTCGTCCGGGCCGGGAAAATTAGTGAGCTTGTGAGCGGCGGAGTTAGGGGCCGCCGCTACGACAAAGACATCACTGTTATTCGTTCGATCAGGGTCGGGGTCATGATTGCTGACGTACGCGATTTGCGTCCCATCGGGCGACCATACCGCGTCCTCTTCTATGAACTTTGTGTCGGTGGTCAGCTTGTCGAGCTTGCCAGTCGCGACATCGTATAAATAGATCAATTCCGGGCGGGTGTTGGTGGAAAGATAGCCTTCGATGTCCTGTTTGAAATGGTAGCGGTCGATGACGATCGGCTTGGGTTTCTCTTTTTCGCTTTCGGACTTTTCTTTTTCCCGGGCTTGCTCCTCTGGGTCTTCCGCAATGACGAGGAGTAGTTTCTTCGCGTCCGGCGACCAGGCGTAGCTGGAGAGTTTTCCTTTGACGCTGGTCAATTGCCGGGCTTCGCCGCCGCGACGGTCGAGTACCCAAACCTGGGTGTCCTTGACATTCGGCGCCCCGGGCCGGTCGGAGAGAAAGGAAAGATATTTCCCATCCGGACTCCACCGTGGACTGCTTATCGAATGCTCGACTTCATAGGTCAGTTGAATGTCCTGTGTTCCATCCCAATTTGCCATCCATAGGTCGGTGACGGTCTTGTCGGCCTTTGCGTCCACCCGGCGCACGGTGTAGGCGATCCATTGGCCGTCGGGCGAGAGCTGAGGGCCGTCCACGTCGAGTAAGTGGTCTACATCCTCGACGGTCATCGGGTGAGGATTGGCGTTTGCCGGCGGAGTATCCGGTAAACCAAAAGAAGGAGTCGCGAAGGTGAAGGCGATCATGGCAACCCCTGTTCCGAGGAACTTGCGGAGGGCGGGGATCCTGGCTGGAGGGATCAGGTCCTTGGAGGTTTTCACTATTGCCTTAATATATCTTGGCTCTTTGGTTTGTCTAACGTTGGGAGGAAAGCGGTGATGGTTTGCGGCCGGCAAAGGACAACCTGTACCTCCGATAGGAGATTAGCACTCTCGAAAAGCATTCCACATACTGAGACTTCTCCACTGCGCTGAAAATGTCGCGGACGAATACTGAGTAGGTGGCCCAGGTCTCATTCAGACTCTTTGGCGGGCTTGAGCCCGGTTTGTATACTTGTTTCGCTCCGTCGAGGGGCCGATGAGGTACTCATATTGCGCTCCCTTCCCGCGTACTGTCTCCTGGGCATGGCTCTTGCTTCCTTCCTGTTTGCAGACCCGGCTCCGGCGGAGAGTGTCTGGCGGTTGCAGGAGTTCATGGTGCCCATGCGGGATGGGGTGCACCTTCAGACGGTAGTGATCACGAGGAAAGATCAAACGAATGCTCTGCCGATTCTGCTGAGACGCACCCCCTATGGAGTGCCGACGCAGGAGGAATTCGATAAATCGGCGGCGAAGAACGGCGCCGATTGGATGCCGGCAAACTGGAAGGAACTGGCAGCAGACGGTTATATCTTTGTCGTCCAGAATCTCCGCGGGCGATTCAAATCGGAAGGCGTGTTCCTGATGACCTCGCGATACGATGCAAACGATCCCAAACAAGCCAACGAAACCAATGACGCCTACGACACGATCGAGTGGCTGGTTAAAAATGTGCCTGACAACAACGGCAAAGTAGGCATCTACGGCGTGTCGTACGACGGGCTGACGGCAGGGCTGACGCTGCTCCATCCGCACCCGGCACTCAAGGCGATCAGCGAACAGGCTTCACCCGTCGATCAGTGGATGAACGACGATGATCATCGCTATGGAGCGCTTCGCGAGAGCTATACCTTCGAGTACGCGGTTATGGAACAGGCTGACAAAAACGCGAATACCCATTTTAATTTCGAGGACTACGACACCTACGAGTGGTATCTGAACCTGGGACCGCTGAGCCAGGCAAACGCGAAATATGTGCACGGCTCACTGCCCGCGTGGAACGACGCCATGGCGCACCCAGACTATGACCAGTACTGGAAGAAAGAAGCATGGGTCAATCAATTGCACCAATCCACCGTGCCCAACCTGAACGTGGCCGGATTCTGGGACCAGGAAGACCCCTGGGGCCCGTGGCAGATTTTCCGCCATGCCGCGGAGAACGACCCAGATCATACCAACCTGATGGTGGCCGGACCGTGGTTTCACGGTGAGTGGCAAACACCAGACGGGGATCGGATAGGGATCGTGCCGTTCGGCGGGCACAAGACGGCACTCGAATTCCGGCAAAATATCGAAGCTGCTTTCTTTCGCTATTACCTGCACGGCACAGGGACAAAGCCGGACTGGGCTGTGACGACGTTCCAGACGGGCTCGAATAGCTGGCGCACTTATGCCGAATGGCCTCCAAAAGGATCAAAGCCCACGAACCTCTATCTGCATGCGGATGGAACCCTGTCGTTCGCATTGCAACAGCCGGAGGGCCGGCAGTATCGCGAATATGTGTCCGACCCGGCGAACCCGGTGCCGTACCGGACGCGGCCCATCTCGCCTACGTATCCCGAGCCCGAGTGGCGCACCTGGGAGGTTGCCGACCAGCGCTTCGTAGATCATCGCCCGGATGTGCTTTCCTTCGAGAGCGCGCCCCTGGATCACGACTTGGTCGTGACGGGTCCGCTGGCCGCGGTCTTGTACGCGTCGAGTTCGGGAACGGATTCAGATTTTATTGTGAAGCTGATTGACGTCTATCCAGAGAAGGAGCAAACAAGCGTGGACGATGTTCCGCCGGCTAAGCCGAGCGGGTATTTAGATTCGCTGAATGGATACGAGTTGCCGATTGCGATGGAAGTGCGGCGCGGACGGTATCTGCATCACTTCGAACATCCCGAGCCGTTGAAGGCAAACCAGCCGCAGGCGTGGGATATTCCGCTACGGGACCACGACCATGTATTTCTCAAGGGACACCGCATTATGGTGCAGGTGCAATCGACGTGGTTCCCGGTGATCGATCGCAACCCGCAGAAGTTTGTGCCAAGCATCAATAAGGCGACGGCTGCGGACTTCGTTCCGGCGACTCAGCGTGTTTACTGTTCGCCGCAGATGCCGTCGCACATCGTGCTTCCAATCCCCGGGCAATAGAGACTGCGTTTGTCAGAGATGGTGCGAGCTTCCATTCTCCCGAACGCCAGTTGTATAAACGGCTAGCATGTCATCAAGCTGTTGCAGGTCAATTGGCTTGGAGAGGTAACCATCCATCCCGGACGCGATACACCGGTCACGATCACCTTTCATTGCCAAGGCCGTCATCGCAATTACGGTTTGATGAAGGCCGGTGAGCTTTTCCTGCTCGCGGAGCCGGCGGGTTGCCTGAATGCCGTCCGTGCCGGGCATGTGCACGTCCATCAGCACCAGGTCGTAGGACTGCTGCGACAATGCTGCAAGAGCTTCTTCGCCTGTTGCGGCCAAGACTACCCGATGGCCGCGTTTTTCGAGCAAGCGAGTCGCTACCTTCTGGTTGACGGGATTGTCCTCTGCCAAAAGAATGTCCAGGCCTTTCATGGAGCGGCGTTCATCGCGCAAACGGGCAGGGGAGGCCACGGGTGCGGACAGTGGCTCTTGTTTGGTCTGTAGCAGACGAATGATCGCCCGCTGCAGTTCTGGCGGGCGTACCGGCTTCAGTAAGTACGCACCGATACCCAGTTCATGGCAGCGTGCCACATCACCATGTTGGCCACCGGAAGTGATCATCATGATGGTGGCGGTTGAATACTTCCTTTGCTCCACGATTTGGCCAGCAAGCCCGAAGCCATCCATATTGGGCATGTGCATGTCGGTAAGAACCAATTTGTAGGCTTCATTGATTCTATCCGCGGCTGAAAGCTCGTCTAAGGCTTGTTCCCCATCGCAGACCGATGTCGCCTTCATTCCCCAACGCTCGACCAAGGTGTGCAAGATACGACGGTTGGTGCTGTTGTCATCGACGATCAGAACCTTCATGCCCTCAAGGACCACCGGAGATGCCGAGCTTTCGGGCTCAACAGTTTGCGCGGCCGCCGTACCCAGCCGAACGGTGAAATGAAAGCGTGATCCTTTGCCGGGCGCACTCTCCACCCACATGCGTCCACCCATCATTTCAACCATGCGTCTGGCAATGGTCAGACCGAGACCAGTGCCTCCATACTGCCGTGTTGTGGAGGTGTCTGCCTGGCCGAACGCATCGAAGATCACGGTCAACTTTTCAGCAGGGATGCCCACGCCGGTATCGGAGACGATAAAGTGTAAGTTAGAAGCCGTTTCCTCCACCACGTCGGACTGTACCCTTAATCCAACCTCGCCTTCTTTGGTAAATTTAAGAGCATTCCCCACCAGATTATTAAGGATCTGGCGAAGGCGGCCGGGATCTCCTTTTACCCATTGCGGTACTCCGGCTGTTA
>Ga0209006_10002582_pt1 | contig 16527 bp, 13 predicted proteins | sample JacPin_JW_Ref_O2_FD_188567 | JGI IMG/M metagenome (GOLD analysis project Ga0209006, IMG submission 188567) | Forest soil microbial communities from Algoma, Ontario, Canada - Jack Pine, Ontario site 1_JW_Ref_O2 (SPAdes) (version 2) | ecosystem: Environmental > Terrestrial > Soil > Boreal... | reverse complement strand
CGGCGGTGAGCCGCACGCAGTACCAGTTCTCGCTCGAGGACGCGAACCCGCAGGAGCTCGCGGAGTGGGCACCGCGCCTCGTCGACAAGCTCAACTCGATGCCGCAGTTCTCGCAGGTGTCGAGCGACATCTCGGCCTACGGCCTGACCGCCTATATCGACATCGACCGCGACACCGCGGGCCGCTTCGGCATCACGCCGGCGACCATCGACAACGCGCTCTACGATTCGTTCGGCCAGCGCATCGTGTCGACGATCTTCACCAACTCCAACCAGTATCGCGTGATCCTCGAGACGGATCCGAAGCTGCAGGCTTCGCTCGATTCGCTTTCGTCGATCTACATTCCGACGTCGACGAGCAGCAGCTCGGTTCCCGGCCAGGTACCGCTGACCGCGGTTGCGACGGTGCGCGAGAGCACCGCGCCGCTGCGCATCGACCACCTCGGCCAGTTTCCCTCGACGGCGATCTCGTTCAACCTCGGGCAAGGCTATTCGCTCGGAGACGCCGTCGATGCGATCAAGCAGGCGCGCCAGGAAATCGGACTACCGATCAGCGCCAATATCCGCCTGCAGGGCGCGGCGCTGGCATTCCAGAAATCGCTGTCGAATGAGCTGTTGCTGATTCTCGCTGCGATCGTCACCGTCTATATCGTGCTCGGCGTGCTCTACGAGAGCTTCGTCCACCCGGTCACCATTCTTTCGACACTGCCGTCGGCGGGCATCGGCGCGCTGCTGGCGCTGATGATCGCGGGTGAGGACCTCTCGGTGATCGCCATCATCGGCATCATCCTCCTGATCGGCATCGTCAAGAAGAACGCGATCATGATGATCGACTTCGCTCTCGATGCCCAGCGCAACGAGGGGAAGCCGCCGCGCGAGGCCATCTACCAGGCCTGCCTGCTGCGCTTCCGACCGATCCTGATGACCACCATGGCGGCGGTGCTCGGCGCGCTGCCGCTGATGCTGGGAACCGGCGTCGGCTCGGAGTTGCGTCATCCGCTCGGCGTCTCGATCGTCGGCGGACTGCTGCTCAGCCAGGTGCTGACGCTCTTCACGACGCCGGTGATCTACCTGTGGTTCGACCGCCTGCAGCAGCGCTTCTTCGACATGGAGAGCGTCGTGCGTGATGCAGAGCGGGGGAGCCCGGCGGAATGAGCGTCTCGACCCCGTTCATCCGGCGGCCGGTCGCGACCATCCTGCTTACCTTCGGGATCGCGGCGTCGGGCGCCGTCGCGTTTTTCCAACTGCCGGTTTCACCGCTCCCACAAGTCGATTTTCCGACCATCTCGGTGCAGGCGCAGCTTCCTGGCGGCAGTCCCGAGGTCGTCGCCACCACCGTCGCCACGCCGCTCGAGCGTCATCTCGGCCAGATCGCCGACGTAACCGAGATGACCTCCTCCAGTACGGTCGGATCGACGCGTATCAACTTGCAGTTTGGGCTCAACCGCGACATCAACGGCGCTGCGCGCGACGTGCAGGCCGCGATCAACGCGGCCCGCGCCGATCTTCCGACCAGCCTGCGAACCAATCCCACCTACCGCAAGGTCAACCCCGCTGACGCCCCGATCCTTGTCCTGACCCTGACCTCGGACACGGCGACACGCGGCGAGCTGTACGACGCGGCGTCCACCGTGCTGGCGCAAAAGCTGTCGCAGGTGGACGGGATCGGTGAAGTCGGTGTCAGCGGCAGCTCGCTGCCCGCGGTGAGAGTCGATCTCATTCCTCAGGCGCTATACAAATACGGCATCGGCCTCGAGGACCTGCGGGCGTCACTTTCAAGCGCCAATGCGCACAGCCCGAAAGGCGGCATCGACGTCGGCGATCAACGCTATCAGATCTACTCCAACGACCAGGCCAACAAGGCCGCCGACTACCAGTCGCTGATTGTCGCCTACCGAAATGGCGCGCCGGTCCACCTTTCAGATGTCGGTGAGGTGACCGACGGGGTTGAAGATCTCCGAAACGCCGGTCTCTCCAACGGCAAGCCGGCCGTCCTGATCATCCTCTATCGACAGCCGGGCGCCAACATCATCAGTACCGTTGATCTGGTGAAGTCGCTGATGCCCCAATTGAGAGCTTCGATCTCGCCTGCCATTGACGTCAACATCGCGGTCGACCGTTCGACAACCATTCGCACGTCGTTGCACGACGTCGAACGGACACTGGTTCTTGCCGTGCTGCTGGTGATCGTCGTGGTCTTTGCATTCCTGCGAAGCCTGCGCGCAACGCTGATCCCGGTCGTGGCGGTGTCGGTATCGCTGATCGCGACATTCGCCGCCATGTACCTGATGGGCTACAGCCTCGACAATCTTTCACTGATGGCCCTTACGGTTGCGACCGGCTTTGTCGTCGATGACGCCATCGTGGTTCTGGAGAATATCACCCGCTATATCGAGAATGGCATGTCGCCGCTGGAGGCCTCGCTCAAGGGTGCCAACGAGGTCGGCTTCACCGTGCTTTCGATGAGTATTTCATTGATCGCCGTCTTCATTCCGATTCTGCTGATGGGCGGTATTGTCGGCCGCCTGTTCCGTGAATTTGCGATGACGATCTCGATCGCGATCATGATCTCGCTGGTGATTTCGCTGGCGACCACGCCGATGATGTGCGCCGTGCTGCTCCGCGGCCGTTCCGACCAGGGTCACGGACGGCTTTATCAGATCAGCGAGCGCTTCTTCGATTCGATGTTGGACTTCTACCGGCGGACCTTGACCGTCTCGCTCCGGCATCCCGCGGTGATTATGTTGATCCTCGCCGCGGTGCTGGGTCTCAATTTCTACCTCTACAACGTGATCCCGAAGGGTTTCTTCCCCCAACAGGATACCGGGCGGGTGGTCGGCTCGATCCAGGCGGATCAGAGCATTTCGTTTCAGTTGATGCAGCAGAAGCTCGCGCAGTTCGTCACCATCATCAAGCAGGATCCCGCGGTCGAAACCGTGGTCGGATTCACCGGCGGGGGCCAGGCCAATTCCGGCTTCGTCTTCGCCTCATTGACTCCGATGGACGAGCGCAAGATTTCGGCCGACGGCGTCATCACGCGGCTACGGCGCGCGATGGCGGTCGTTCCCGGCGCAACCCTGTTCCTGCAGGCCGTGCAGGATATCCGCGTCGGCGGCCGGGCCAGCAATGCGCAGTATCAATACACCCTGCAAGCCCCCACCGTGGAGGAGCTCAACGAATGGACGCCGAAGATCGCGGCGGCGTTGCAGCGCGAAACCAGCATCCTCGCCGACGTCAACAGCGACCAGCAGAACAAGGGGCTTGAGTCCAACCTGGTGATCGACCGCGACGCCGCTGCGCGGTTGGGAATCAACGTCAGTCAGATCGACAACACGCTCTATGACGCGTTCGGCCAGCGTCAGGTTTCGACCATCTATGTCGCCCGCAACCAGTATCACGTCGTCATGGAGGTGGCGCCGCGCTACTGGCAGGATCCGGAGACGCTAAAGGACGTCTATGTCAGCACCTCGGGTGGCTCGGTTGGTGGATCGCAGGCGACCAATGCGGTGGCTGGAACGGTCGTTGCGCCGGGAACGTCGGCCTCGGCCAACTCGGCCAACGCCCAGGCCGCCCGAAATCTAGCGACCAATTCGATCGGCGCTACCGGCAAAGGCGTGGCCTCGACCGGTTCGGCGGTCAGCACCAATCAGGAGACGATGATTCCGCTATCCGCCGTGGCGAGCTTTACGCAAGGCGCGACCCCGCTCGCCGTCAATCATCAGGGACTGCTGGTCGCCAATACCATTTCGTTCAATCTGCCGCCCGATGTGTCGCTTAGCACGGCAGTCGCCACGATCGGGGCTACGATGAACCGGCTCGGCGTGCCCGCAACCATTCGCGGAACCTTCCAGGGCACGGCGAAGGCCTTTCAGGATTCGCTCAGCAATCAGCCTTTTCTCATTCTGGCAGCCCTGGTCACGATCTACATCGTGCTCGGCGTCCTGTACGAGAGCTACGTGCATCCTCTGACGATTCTGTCCACATTGCCGTCTGCCGGCGTCGGCGCCCTTCTTGCCCTGATCGCGTGCAAGACCGAATTCAGCATCATGGCGCTTATCGGCGTCATCCTGCTGATCGGCATCGTGAAGAAGAATGCCATCATGATGATCGATTTCGCGCTCGAGGCGGAACGAACCCGTGGACTGAGTTCGACTGACGCCATCTATGAGGCTTGCCTGCTCCGCTTTCGACCGATCATGATGACGACCATGGCGGCGCTGCTCGGCGCTCTTCCGCTGGCGATCGGCATGGGCGACGGCGGCGAGCTTCGACAGCCGCTCGGTATCGCGATCGTCGGAGGGCTTGTTCTCAGCCAGGCGCTGACGCTTTATTCGACGCCGGTGATCTACCTGTACATGGAGCGGCTTCGTTCCTGGAGCCAGCGTCTCCGGGACGGCGGCAGGGCACCGCTGGCGCCTGACAGCAACTTGCAACCGGGCGAATAGATGTCAGCAATAGCCCCGATGACAGGTCTGTCCCTTCGACCAGCCCCGTGCGATATCGGGATCGGAGCTTGTCTTTTTTACGGATGCGGGGAGTTGGCCGCGGTTGAAACCGCAGCTTGAGTGGGTGGCTGATGAGTAACGTTGCGTTGAAGTCAAATTCCGGTGTCACGAGATTTGGCGGCAAGATCCGCATCGCGTCTGCTGTTGCCGCGTTGTTGCTCGGTCCGGGGTTGTCCGGCTGCATCCTCGGCAGCGAAAAGCCGGAGCTTGGCCTTGAGGTGCCGGCGACCTATCGCGAAGGCGGCCACCACGCACCCGACGCGGCCGTTCCGGCGCTGGACTGGTGGCGTGGTTTTCGGTCGAGCGAACTGACGAAACTGATGGAGGCCGCTCAAATCTACAATCTCGATATCGCGGTAGCCATTGCCCAAATCGTCCAGGCCGATGCCCAGGTCGGCGTGTCAGCAGCCCCCTTGCTGCCGTCGGTGACCGGAACCGGAAACGTCCAGAACGAGCATTTCGGATCATCCTCCGCCAACCAGAACAGCAGCGGCCTCGGCGGTGGCAGTTCGGGTGGCGCCTCAACGGTCAACTCTTTCAATTTCGGCCTTACGGCAAGTTACATGCTCGACTTCTGGGGCAAGAACCGCGCTACGCTTTACGCGGCTGAGGAAAATGCCACCGTATCCCGGTACAATCGCGAAGTCGTAACGCTGACGACGATCGTGACCGTCGCCAACACCTACTTCCAGGTTCTGGCCGCCCAGGATGAATTGCGCGTCGCGCGCCGCAATCTCACCGCGGCCGAGCGTATTCTTGCGCTCATCAAGACTCAATTCGCCGGCGGAACCGCGTCACAACTGGACCTGTCGCAGCAGGAAGCGCTGGTGGCGACCGTACGCGCCTCGATTCCGCCGCTTGAGGTGACGTTGAGGCAAAATATCGCCGCGCTGGCCTTGCTGGTGGCGCGGGCGCCGGCGAATTTCAATGTCAATGGCGGAGGGTTTGCGCAAATCACACTTCCGCGCGTGACGCCAGGCCTGCCTTCGGAACTGCTCTACCAGAGACCGGACATCCGGCAGGCCGAGGCGCAACTCGCCAACTCCAACTTCAGTGTTGAATCGGCGCGCGCCGCGTTCTTTCCGCAGATCCAGCTGACGGCGACGACCGGCGTGCAAAGTGCAGCACTCGCAGCGCTGTTCGGACCGGGCGCCTGGTTCTACACCCTGGCCGCCGGACTGACCCAGCCGCTCTTCGACGGCTTCCTGCTGGAGAGCCAATTGAAGCAGGCGAAGGGCGTGCAGGTCCAAAATCTGCAGGCTTACCGAAAGGCGGTACTGTCGGCATTCACCGACGTTGAGAAGGCTCTCGTTGCCCTTGCGCAATTCAGCCGGCAGGAAAAGCTTCAGGCCGATGCGGTCGCCGCCTCCCGCAAGGCCTTCGATGTGTCGGAAACTCAATTCCGCGGCGGCACCGTCAATCTCCTCACCGTGCTGCAGACCCAGCAAACGCTTTTCACAGCGGAGAACACCTTGGTGCTGGTGCGGCTCAACAAATATCTGGCGGCCAGCAGCCTGTTCCAGGCGCTCGGCGGCGGATGGACACCGGACGGGAAACTGTCCTCGTTACAACCGTGAGAGGCTCTGCCATGAGAAGCATGGTTTTTGGCGCGACGGCAGTCCTGGCGATCGCGATGGCCGGCGCCACGCTTTCGTCCGCGCGCGCGCAGCAAGGCGCACCCGCCGCGACGCCGAACAATACGCCGCTGTCTTTCGGAATGGATGCGGAGCAGGCCTCGCGGGCCCTGGGTACGAGACTGATCTATGTCAGGGGTCGTCCCGGCAACGAAATGTACCTTGCTTTGGCCAACGTCAAAGGCAGCGCTTTGGCAAATCGGTACGACGGGCTCTATCTGCAATTCCGCCACGGCAGGCTTGAGGGCTGGAAGGGCGATTGGGGCGAGAACCGGCCTTGATACAAATGAGTACCTAGCCATGAGCACGCCAAAAATTCTAACAGCCTTTGCAACTGTACTGGGCGCGCTGGCGCTGTTTGCCCAGGACTCGGCCTTTGCCCAGGACGCGGGGCCATACGGACCAGCAGGTAGTCGGCCCTTCTTGCGGAGGGATTTATCCTCCTACCACGCCTGGTATTATGACGGCCGCGACGACGACCGCGACTTTCCCACCAACGGTTTCTTTCCCGGTGATTTTGCGGCCAATCCTGCCCACACAGCGATCGGGGCTGCCGGACTGTTCGGCTCCACGCCCGACCAACGCGGATATTATCAAGCCGGTTGCGCGCGACGGCATCGTTCCTACAACGCGGCGACCGGCTATTTCGTGGGATATGATGGCACGCCTCTCCGCTGCCGCTGAAGGCATCAGGTGCGGGCATCGGGCGCGGGGTCGACCGGCAGACGCCGATCCATCACGACGCGCCCCCTCCGTGCAAAAGGCCCCGCAAGGGGCCTTTTGACATTTATACCGCGTCTTTCGCTGCCTTGACCGGGCGCGCTCGGACGATCTTTCGGGCCGGCTTGGCCTTGAACATCATCGGCTCCCCGTTGAACGGGTTGGTGCCGGCGCGGGCCTTGGTCGCGGGCTTCTTGATCACCACGAACTTGGCGAATCCGGGAACCAGAAAGACACCGGATTTCTTCAGTTCCTTGTAACCGACGGTCGCCAGCGTCTCCAGAACGCCCTTGACGTCCTTCTTCGCCACTTCGGTCTCGACAGAGATCTTCTCGATCAGCTGCGACTTCGTCATCTGTACTGCCATTTTGTCTCCTGTAAGTTGATTCGTGCCACGGACAGTATTGGCGAATCCCGCATGAAAAACCGCGCAAACCGCGATCTGCACAGGTTTATTGGTGGGCCGGCGGCCTATCTCATGAAAAAGGCGGCCGAATCGGCCGCCTTTTTGTGTCGAGGCAGGGCTTGCCATATCACATCGCGAGCCGCGGCTGACCGGAGCTGACCGTTACCGGGCCACCGGTTTGCGTTCGATCGGATGAATATCGATCGCGCGCAGGCGTCCCATCCGCAGCACGTCCATCTCGAGGTCGCGATCGATCCGGTCGCGGTCGAGGGTGCGGATCAGGTCATCGACGCCGTTGATATCAACGCCGTCGAGGCGGATCACGACGTCGCCCGGCAACAATCCGGCCTGCGCGGCTGGCCCGTCCGATTCGATCTGCATCAGCAGCGCGCCCATCTTGTTCTCGACGCCGGCGAGCACCGCATGCCGCCTGGGAATCGGGGCACTCTGGCCGGATACGCCGATATAGGCGCGCCGCACATAGCCATGGCGGATGATCTCCGACAGCACGAACTGGGCGGTGTTGCTGGCGACCGCAAAGCAGATGCCCTGCGCGCCGCTGATGATCGCGGTGTTGATACCGATCACTTCGGCGGCGGACGACACCAGCGGACCGCCGGAATTGCCGGGATTGAGCGCCGCATCGGTCTGGATCACGTCTTCGATGGTCCGGCCGTTCGCCGAGCGGATCGAGCGGCCGAGCGCCGAGACCACGCCGGCCGTGACGGTCGATTCAAACCCGAGCGGATTGCCGATCGCGACCACCAGCTGGCCGCGGCGCAGGCTTTTTGAATTGCCGAGCGAAGCATAATGCAGATCCCGCGCGCCGTCGGCGCGCAGCAGCGCAAGGTCGGTATCGGGATCGACGCCGAGCACGCGCGCGTCGGTGACGATGCCCTCATGATCTCGCAACCTGATCTGCTTCGAGGCGCCGACCACATGGCTGTTGGTCAGCACCAGGCCATCGGGCGAAATGACGATTCCCGAGCCGAGCCCGCCGCGCTCCCGCGATTGCGGGGCTTTCGAGCCGGTTTCCACCCGCACGACCGCGGGTCCGATGCGTTCGGTGATGCCGATCACGGCGTTGGAATAGGCGTCAAGCAAGGCTTGATCGTTGGCTGGAACGGGTTCGGGCGCTCCGGGCGGCGATCCTCTATCGATGATGATATCTCGGGTAACATCCAACATGGCTTAAATCCTCTGACGTCAGATAGTCGCCACATTTCGCGGTCGCAAGAGCCGCCGCCCTCGCCGCTGCGGGTGGCCCGAGACCTTGGGCATCCCCAAGGTGAGATGAAAACGAAACGGCTAAATCAGGCCTCCGTTCTCCCTATTTTGCCGGGCTCCTTCGCGCCGCCCGGTATCCACTTCGCGGGAAAACGAACCTAGGATGCCGGGCTCTTACGCATTGTCTTTCGCATTCCGGGACCGCATCCATGCAACCTTTATTCGACCGTGCCGCCGAAGATCTCGGCAACTCGATCCACCTCGAACACGTCAACGTCCAGGTGCCCGACCAGCGTCTGGCCACGTTGTTTTATGTCGCCGGGCTTGGGCTCACCCGCGATCCCTATCTGATGGTGTCCGACACCAATATGTGGATCAATGTCGGCCGCAGCCAGTTTCACCTGCCGCGCGGCGAAGCGCAGGTGCTGCGCGGCCATACCGGAATCGTGATTTCCGGCCGCGAGGCGCTGCTCGACCGGCTCGCGTCGGTCGCCCGCAAACTGGAAGGCACCGCCTTCGCCTTCAGCGAGAATAACGATTACGTCGAGGCGACCTGTCCGTGGGGCAATCGCATACGCTGCTACGAGCCGGACGCCACGCGCTTCGGCCGCATCACGCTCGGCATCCCCTATGTCGAATTCGAGGTGCCCGCAGGGACCGCAAAAGGCATCTGCGATTTCTATCCGCAGATCATGGCAATGCCCGCCGAACTCACCAATGGCGATGGCACCGCCACGCGCGTGAAGATGGCCAGGGATCAATATCTGCTATTTCGCGAGACCGACCGCGCGCTGCCGGACTATGACGGTCACCACATTCAGATGTACATCACGAATTTTTCCGGCCCCTACCGGCGGCTGTCGGAACGCCACCTGATCTACAGCGAGGACAACCAGTACCAATACCGCTTTCGCGACATCGTCGATCCTGCAAGCGGCAGGCCCCTGTTCACGGTCGAGCACGAGGTGCGCAGCGCCACGCACCCGATGTATTTGCGGCCGCTGATCAACCGCAATCCGACGCAGACCAATCGCAACTACGCAACCGGCCACGATCAATGGCTCTGGGCGATGAACCCGGACGAATACGACCTGCGACAGTGACAGCGACGAGGATCGCTGTTTCAGAGCGCGACGCACGGCATCAACCCGGCGAAGCACCGGAGTTTCAGGCAGCCTTCTTCTGTTCAAGGCCGGCGTTCCACTCGCCCTTGCTGGCCAGCGAATTCATCCGGGCCCGATGATTAAACGCCTGCTGTCCGGCGGCGACGTTCTCGGCTTTGCCCGACCAGGCCTTTTGCGGCGCGGCCTGCAGCGCACGGCCATAGGAGAAGGTCAGCTTCCATGGCAATCCGCCGATCCGGTTCATCGCATCAAGATGCGCGGTTGCTTCCTCGTCGGACTGCCCGCCGGACAGGAACGCTATTCCGGGCACGGCCGCCGGCACACAGCTCTTCAGCAGGCGTATGGTCTTTTCGGCGACTTCCGCGACCGAGGATTGCCTGGCGCTTTTCCTGCCCGATATCACCATGTTCGGCTTCAGGATCATCCCTTCGAGCGCAACGCGCTGGACGCGCAATTCCTGGAACACCTTGTTGAGAACGCGCTGGGTGACGTCGTAACACCGATCGATATCGTGGTCGCCATCCATCAGGACTTCGGGTTCGACGATCGGAACGATCTGGGCGGCCTGGCACAGCGCCGCATAGCGCGCGAGCGCGTGCGCGTTGACGTGGATCGCGGTCATGCTCGGAATATCCTTGCCGATATCGATCACCGCGCGCCATTTTGCAAAACGCGCGCCTTGTTTGTAATAATCCGCAAGACGCGCCGCCAGCTTGTCGAGACCGGCGGTGACGAGTTCGCCGGGGCAATTCGCCAGCGACTGGGTTCCTTCGTCGACCTTGATGCCGGGGATGCAGCCGGCCTGTTCGATCAGTTTTACCAGCGCGGTCCCGTCCCTGGCTTTTTGCCAGATGGTCTCGTCATAGAGAATGATGCCGGAGATGTATTTCGACAGCGCCTCGGAGCGAAACAACATCTCGCGATAGTCGCGGCGGGAGTCTTCGGTGGATTCGACCTTGATCGCGTCAAACCGCTTCTTGATGGTACCGGTCGATTCGTCGGCGGCGAGAAGTCCCTTGCCGGTCGCGACCATGGCCTCGGCCACCTTGTTGAGGTCGAAAAGATTCATCGATATCTCCCTGTGGTTGCGGTTCGCTTGGCGGAATACCAGCAAAATTATGGTTTGGCATAGCATATGGGAGGGTGGTGGCCCCGCTCAAGGGCCGCGGCATCGCCGCCGTGCGCGCCAGGCTATCGACGGGAAGGATTGGCTGCAACCAGTGGGCAGGCTTCAATATCCACTTCGTCAGCGCCTTGAATGGTCTCACATGGCCGCGACGGATCGAAGCGCAGACCGTATTGGTCCAGCAGATCTTGCCGCGGCGTGCTGCCACGAAGATGCACGGCCCAGACGCCCCCTGGCAGCGGGTGGGCGAGGCCCGCACGAATACGGCCGTCCAGCAAGCCTCCCGGCGCAATGGGCAGCAGGAGGTCGGCGATTTGATAAGCACGCGAGCCATAAGCCAGCAGCGGCACGACATAGCCGACCGGCTTTTCAATCAAAACATAAGTCGCGGGCGCAAGGAAGGTTCCCGAAATACGCGGTCGATAGGGGTCCGACCATGGGCGGCGGAACCAGTCTGCTGGTTGCGACCAGAGCGCGATGGCCAACGCGGCGGCGATTGCCGAGCCATTGATCCATCGCTGCCGGTCTGCCCTGGACGACAGAGCTTTGAGCGCGCGCAGGGAGCGGGAAACCAGCAGGACGATGAGCGGCGCGGCAAGCAATTCCAGCGCCACCATATAGCGATGAATTGAAAATGCGAACAGCCACATTCCATATGCGACCAGGAAAAACAGCAAGAATTGCAGATCTCGGCGCGCGAAAATCCTCTTCCTGAAAAGCAGGCTTGCGCCCGCATTCGCGGCAAGCATGACGAACAATAGTGCGAAACGCGGATCCCGAAATGCCCATTCGGATGAGCGGTGATTGCCGACCACCCAGTAAAACGGATAAGCGGCGGCGTCCCACAGACCATGCGGCATGAACCGCAAATCGGCGATCGCCTCTTCCGGAGCTTCCGGAGAATGAAACACCGTATTGTAGAATGGGAACACCGGGTTTCCGAACTGCTGCCATAGCATCCAGGACCACGCACCTCCGGTGCCGAGTGCGCCAAGGGCGCCGCCGGCCGCGAAACATGCCATGGCGGCCAGAGGCCGTGCCGCAAACAACAGGGAAGCGCCTGCCCCAATGAAAAAAATCATATTGGTGAGCTTCAGTCCAACAGCGCCGCCGATCAGCAATCCGGCGACCGCGTATCGTATCGGACGCTGCGCGTTGGTCGAGAGAATCAAACCTAGACCCGCGACAACCGGCAGGGCCGTGAGCAGATCGGCGAAGCTGGTCCCGACTTCGGACAAGGTCATTGGGCCGAACGCGGCGATCACGACCGATGCCGCGAGTGTCCATCCGTTGGCCGCGCTGCCTAGAACCACGCGGGAGAACCAATAGATCAATGCCAGGTTGAGGCCGTGGATCGCGCCCAATATCAATCCCCAGAACGGCGCGCCGACATGATGGCGCAGCAGATATGCGGGGACATAGGCAAGCGGGTTCAGGAAGGTTTGAAAGCCGCCGGGTGCGACATCCTGATCGAATCGTCCGTTGATCAGGGCGAAGGCACTGTAGTCGTGATAGTTCCGCCAATCCCAATTGATGTCTTCGCCGGCAAACCAGGTGTAGGCAGCCCCGGCCAGCAGCGACCCCACGATCACAGCCCAAGTCTCGAACCAAGTCTCGAACCAGGTCTCGAAGCCTTTGCGCGCGGTCATCAGTCAGACGATTCCCTGATGGTCGGTTTGGACACCGATGGAAAAAACCCGCCGGGCTCAGTCGGCGGGTTCTTTGCTCTATTCACGCGCGGTGCATGAGGCACTCGCCGCCGCCCGAAGCCTATCGCTGGCCGGGTTAAAAAAGGATTCCGGAAAGTTGCGTCGTGGCTTGCCGGCGACATAAAAGTTTTAAGCCTTGAATGGTTAATCTTTGATAGCTTGGCTTTTCAGGCGCCGGTGTCCTGACTGATATTCGTTGCCCACAGCAAGGCCTGCTACCGCAAGATCGGCCCCTCCCGGGTCCGTTCGGGCACCGCCTGATCCCTGACCGAGAAGAGCAATGCGGTTCATTCAAACGTTTCAGCTTTACGACTTTCTGGACACGCTGGTCAGCCTGATGACTGCCTTCGTACTTGGAACGCTGATCGGGGCCGAAAGGCAATATCGCCAAAGAAGCGCCGGTTTGCGGACCAACGTCCTGGTCGCTCTCGGCGCATCGGCGTTCGTCGATCTTGCAGATCATCTGGCGGAAGCGGACGGAGCCGTTCGCGTCATCGCCTATGTCGTGTCGGGAATCGGGTTTCTCGGCGCCGGCGCGATCATGAAAGAAGGAATGAACGTACGAGGCCTCAACACCGCAGCCACGCTGTGGGCCTCAGCGGCGGTCGGATGTTGCGCGGGCGCGGATATGATTGCCCAGGCCGGGTTGCTGACGCTGTTCGTGCTTGCCGGCAACACATTGCTTCGGCCGCTGGTCAACGCGATTGATCGTATCCCGATCAACGAACAAACCTCGGAAGCAAGCTACGATGTGATGGTCACGACCGACTCCGGTTCCGTGGCATCGGTCCGCGAAACCCTGCTGGAAAAACTTGCTACCGCCAATTATCCGGTGCGGGATACCGATGTGGTCTATCGGTCTGCCGACGACGCGGAAATCGTAGCCACGCTTGTCAGCCTGTCGATTGAACCCGATGAACTCGACGCGGTCGTCGCCAGTCTGGAAGGTTCGCCCGGCGTTCGACACGCGACCTGGAATGTCCGTGCGCTCGAATAATGCGCTTCGGCGCCCTATCGCGGCGGTTGTGGCACCTCCTGCGAGGTACTGCGCTTCTCGATTTCCGGAACGTTGATCTTCATGCCATTGCTCATGATCATGTCGCCCGGTTTCTGGTCCGCCGCGCAAGGACCGAGCCATTTGGCGGCGATCGTCATGATCATCTTGCCATCAGGAATATCCGGGCCTTGCGATGTCACCGTCATCGTATAGGCGCTGTCAAAGCTGCCGGCGACAACCGCGTGTGCGGTCGCCGGCTTTCCGCCGATCGCGCAGGTGGAATCGATCGTGATCGAGTTCTCCGATTGCTGCACGTCACGCCCGGGGCACACCGCCGGGGCAAAGGGGCCTGCGCTCGACTGCATCATCTGGTCGGTGGTGGCGTCGATGCATTGCTGGATCACCCCGGCCAAACCGTTGCTGCTTCCGATGCTGGTCTTGACTTGCCATAATCCCGGCTTGCGCGACGGCAATTCGGCCGCTGGCGCCGGCACCGCGCAGATCAGCACCATAATCGAGGTCGCTGCAATCAATCGCATGAATTCTCCCGTATCCGGCAACCTTCAGCGTCCGGATACTGCCCGGACAAGGACTGTTGGCGTATCAACTGAACACGAATAGCGCAAACGCAATAATGAAATCCGCTGCTTCGGTGATGACCTTGCGCGCGCGTCATTGGTCCCGATCACGATTCGATCGGGATGCTTGAAATCGCGAATCGCAGCACCCACCCGCAGAAATTCCGGTCGCGTCCTAAGGTGAGGCGGCTAGCTGCGAAGGCCTAACTACGCAGACCTGGCGCCTCGTGGCCGGTGCGCGCGACGTACTCCGTGTAGCCGCCGCCATAGACGTGAACACCCTCGGGCGTCAGTTCCAGCACCCGATTGGATAGCGCCGCCAGGAAATGCCGGTCGTGCGAGACGAACAGCATGGTGCCCTCATACTGCGATAGCGCGGTGATAAGCATTTCCTTGGTGGCCATGTCCAGATGGTTGGTCGGCTCGTCCAGCACCAGGAAGTTCGGCGGGTCGAACAGCATCTTCGCCATCACCAGGCGCGCCTTTTCGCCGCCAGACAGCACCCGGCATCGCTTCTCTACATCGTCGCCGGAGAACCCGAAGCAGCCGGCCAGCGCGCGCAACGAACCCTGCCCGGCCTGCGGGAAGGAATCCTCCAGCGACTGAAACACGGTGCGCTCGCCGTCGAGCAGATCCATGGCGTGCTGTGCGAAGTAACCCATCTTGACGCTGCCGCCGATCGCCACTGTGCCGTCGTCCGGCTCCGTCGATCCCGCCACCAGTTTCAGCAGTGTGGACTTGCCGGCGCCATTGATACCCATGACGCACCAGCGCTCCCGGCGCCGCACCTGGAAATCCAATCCCTCATAGATGCGTTTGGTGCCATAGCCCTTGTGCACCTGCTTGAGGCTCGCCACATCCTCGCCGGAACGCGGCGCCGGCAGGAAATCAAACTGGACCGTCTGGCGACGTCGCGGCGGCTCGACCCGTTCGATCTTCTCCAGCTTCTTGACCCGGCTCTGCACCTGCGCGGCATGCGAGGCGCGCGCCTTGAAACGCTCGATGAAGTTGATTTCCTTGGCAAGCATCGCCTGCTGGCGCTCGAACTGGGCCTGCTGCTGCTTCTCGCTCAGCGCGCGCTGCTGCTCGTAGAATTCGTAATTGCCGGAATAGGTCGTCAGCTGACCGCCATCGATCTCGACCACTTTGGTAATGATGCGGTTCATGAACTCGCGGTCATGCGAGGTCATGAACAGCGCGCCCTCATAGCCTTTGAGGAACTGCTCCAGCCAGATCAGGCTTTCGAGGTCGAGGTGGTTGCTCGGCTCGTCCAGCAGCATTGCATCCGGGCGCATCAGCAGAATGCGCGCCAGCGCCACCCGCATCTTCCAGCCGCCGGACAGCGCACCGACGTCGCCGTCCATCATCTCCTCGCTGAAGCTGAGCCCTGCAAGAACTTCGCGCGCCCGTCCATCCAGCGCGTAGCCGTCCAGTTCCTCGAAGCGCGCTTGCACCTCGCCGTAGCGCGCGATGATGTCATCCATGTCATCGGCCCTATTGGGGTCGCCCATGGCGGCCTCGAGCTGCTTCAGCTCTGCCGCCACGGCGCTGACAGGACCGGCACCGTCCATCACTTCGGACACGGCGCTCCGGCCTGACATCTCGCCGACGTCCTGGCTGAAATAGCCGATGGTGACGCCGCGATCCACCGCGACCTGGCCCTCGTCGGGCAATTCCTGGCCGGTGATCATGCGGAACAGCGTGGTCTTGCCGGCCCCGTTGGGGCCAACGAGTCCGATCTTCTCGCCCCTCTGGAGCGCCGCCGAAGCCTCGATGAAGAGGATCTGATGGCCATTCTGCTTGGAGATATTGTCGAGACGAATCATATGCCACGCGGCTGGAGAAGATGACGGCCGCTCTTATGCCATGGCGCGCCCACGCGTAAGAGAGTTTTCGAAACAAAAGCGACCGGTTCTCGAACCTGAAAACTCGGTTGATGTCAACCCGATGACGATTTGGTTGCTCCATGTGGTATCCATCGGCTACCAGCTATCCGATCGGCTTGCAGGTGTGAAGAAGGCACTTCTGCGTAAGCTGGTTACCTTCGAGGAGACCACGATGCAGACTGCGCGCCACAAGCGAGACACTTATGCGTCCGCCTGCCCAACCCGTCTGGTGCGACCGTGTTGCCGACAAATGGGCGGTCCTGATCTTGGGACGATCACCCCGCTCGGCAAGACCTTGTCGGCCACCGTCGATGGCCTGCGGGTGTGGGCGGAAACCCACATCGACAAGGTGCTGAAAGCGCAGAGACAATCTGACGCCAGCCTGCATCGGACCGCCGCCTGAAGCCGGATCGAACGCCTAACCGAATACAAGAATCAACAGTGAGCCAACATGTCGATAAGTCTTGAGCTTGGACTTGATACCTTCGGTGATGTCACGAACGGACCTGATGGCCATCCATTGCCGCATGCCCAGGTCATTCGCAACGTCATCGACGAGGCGGTTCTCGCCGACGATCTCGGCATCGACTTTTTCGGCGTCGGCGAGCACCACCGG
>Ga0209006_10002581_pt1 | contig 16528 bp, 13 predicted proteins | sample JacPin_JW_Ref_O2_FD_188567 | JGI IMG/M metagenome (GOLD analysis project Ga0209006, IMG submission 188567) | Forest soil microbial communities from Algoma, Ontario, Canada - Jack Pine, Ontario site 1_JW_Ref_O2 (SPAdes) (version 2) | ecosystem: Environmental > Terrestrial > Soil > Boreal... | reverse complement strand
CACCGGGCAAGTACAGTTCAACAACGAAGGCTTCACCAACGACATCGTCACCAACGACGCGAAGATCACGCTCGCCGGTGTGAACACCACCGTTTCGCCGTTCATCGATCAGACCGGCGGCAATGCACTGGCTAATTTCGCAACCAACGGCCCTTCGGGCAGCTTCTTACTCACCACCGACCGTGTTTTCACTAACACCGGAAGCCTCACCAACGCCGGAATCGTGAATGTCGGAATATCCAGCGGGACCGGCAAAACCGAGTTGATCATCGGCGGACCCGGCGTTTATACCCAGACCGGCGGGACCACGACAGTGGACGGCGTTCTATCCGCCTCGGGCGGCATCAACATTCAGGGCGGCTTCCTCTACGGCACCGCACTCACAACAACCGGCACCGAAGGCACTCTGATCGGCCCGGTGGATCTCACCGGTGGAACGCTCAATCCCGGAAATGCTATAAAACTCCTCGGGAAGATCGACATCACCGGTACCTTTGCTGAAAGCGGCAGCGGTATTTTGAATATCGATCTCGACGGCATCGTCGCCGGCACAAAATACGATGTCCTCAACGTCTCGGGCGCCGCTACTTTGGGCGGCACTCTCGACTTCGTTCTGAACTCAGGCTTTAAGCCAGTCGTTGGCGATACTTGGGACGTGTTGAATTACGCTTCCGAGACCGGCAGCTTCGCGAACGTTATTCTGCCGACAGCTCCCACAGGCGATCATTACGTATTTGCCTGCGGCGCAACAGACTGCACTCTCACCTTGGACTCCGGCGCAGCCGTAACCTCAGCATCGAAGGGTACGGTAAGCGCCTCACCAACCAGGCGCGTAAACAGGGACATGGGCTCGGTCGCTTCCGCGTCCAACAACCACGAATCTCGCGCGATTCTCTCGCTAGCTACCTGCTCCGCCGCTCGTATGTTCGTATCCATCCCCTGCGGCGAGCGTGCAGCTGCCACTCTGTCGCATAGCAACGATCTACGCACCGTTGCCTCCGCTGGTTCAGAGCTCGGCGCCCTTCACAACAATGTTGCTCACAACAACGTGATGCCGGGCTCCGTTAGCCCAACATTCGGCGCCGTTCACAATAACGTAATGCTGGCCTCCGGATCAGCAGCGGGCACTGTTCACAACAACGTAATGCTCGCCTCCGGATCAGCAGCGGGCACTGTTCACAACAACGTGATGCCGGTATCCGCTAGCCCAACGCTCGGCACCGTTCATAACAACGTGATGGTTGCTACCCGCTCGATGTCATCAGCACGCGGCGGCGCTTCCAACGAACCAACCGCCTCCGCTTCAGCGATGACAAGGCTTTACGTTTGTGCGTACATGCCGTCCACCCTCGCTCGCACCATGGGTTGCAACTAACGAATTGCTGTAAAGATGTGCCAGCGTCGTTCGGGGGAATCGACGCTGGCACATCGCAGTCCCCTCCCACCCACCTTCGCAACAAAGCTCAAAACGAAAAAATTCCGCGGCCTTTTTGTCATCAGTTTTCATTTCGTAGTTCCTTCATCCGCAAGCTTTCAACAGCGTTTTGCGAGCTTTCGATAAGGTGGCTTCGCTTTCGGTCTTGTCTTACCGTTATCATCTCCGAAAGCGCGACTGTCAATCTGACAGCTCGACTGTCGAACATCGAGATCGGCTGTAGGTTTCAATGTAGCGCCGGGGCCTTTAGCCCGGCATCTTGCCCTACGTTTTCATCTCTAAAAGCGCGACAGCCAAACATCGAGTTCGGTTCCGCCCTTGCGAAATTTCGGCCTGCCAAAACGTCTCCGAAAATCGCAGTTTCCCTTTTTGGGAATAGGCTTGTAGCCCGCACTCGCGACACAACTTATAAATTGCACACACGAATTCAGATTTGCATCGCGTGTTAGCCTGAAAGTGGAGCTATGTGTAACGCGGAAAAAGTAGGCGCAGGAAGTACTTGGCGGCAAGCGGAAATCCCGCGTCCGCCTGTTCTTGGTCTTGTAGGGCCGCAGCTCGCCCGCCGAGGCGGGGTTGCTGCGCTCTCTCTAGGAACTTTAACTCAGCATTCCGTCCGCAACAGCCAGCCCATTATCGACAGATTTTGCAAAGTGGTTACACCACTTCTACCCGGTTCTGCACAAAATATAGAATGCGACGTAACTTCCACAAAACAAACGACGGAAGATTTTCTACCCGGGGCCACAACACACTCTAGGACTTTCAGAGTTTCGTCAAAATTTGCAACTCAATCCTGCGCTCCGACGCCACATGTATCGCTTCTAACCGAAACTGCCTCACATTCAGAACCCGCTCTAACTCGCTCAAAACAAACAACCGCGCAATCTCTAACCGAAACTGGATCTGCTCATCGGATTCGCACCACTCTGCTCGCAATTTCGTCGCGAACGCGCCGCGCTCTACGGCTTTTTCGAGGAGTACTTCTTGATCAGCTCGTCAAACTCGGGACTGCTGCGCAGGCTGTTGACGTTCGGATCGGCCGCCACTGCATCGGTCGAGTAATGCTTCTCCAGCGCTTCGCGCAACGCATCCAAAGCTTCCTTCGTTTTTCCAAGAAGGGCATAAATCTGCGCCTGGTCGTACATGTACTCCACGCTCGTTTTATCGATTCCGCGCGCCCTCTTGATGTACGTTTCGGCTTGTTGCGCGTCGCCCAGATTCGCATACGCCAGCGCCACTTGCGCCATCACGTCAGAGTTTTGGGGGTTCGTCTGCAGTTCCTTGTAGCCCAGGGCTACCGCCTTCTGATAGGTCCTTTGCGCCTTATCTTTCTGCCCCGAGAACCGGTAGGAGTCCGCCAAATTCGCCGCCATCGACGTGTCGTTGGGATTGAGCTCCACCGCCTTCTCAAACATTTCCGCCGCTTGCGCATACTGTTTCAAGTAGAAGTAAGCGGTCCCCAAATTCGAATACGTCCCGTAATACGGTTCAATCTCCAGAGCCTTTTTGAAATACGGAACCGCTTCTTGATACTTGCCCTGGGCCGCATACACCATCCCAATATTGTCGTAGCCCGCATTGATATCCGGCGCCAATACCGATTCCTGCTGGAATATTTGCAGCGCCTTGGCATAGTCACCCGATCGGTTATAGGCGTCGCCCAGAGCCCCCTGATTCACCCAAAAGTAGGAGTTCAGGTCCACCGCTTTTTGAAACGCCTCAATCGCGTGCGGGTAATCGCCGCTGGCAAGGTATGCCGCCCCCAGCCTTCTATAAGCTTCGTCCGAGCTGGGTGCCAGCGAAATGGCCTTCTTAAGTTCTGTAATTGCTTGCGCATACTTGCCGGTTGCAATGAAGGCGCTGCCCATTACGTTATGAACTTCCGGCAGCTTGTCATTGATTTGCACGGCAGCCTGCGCGGAAGTAAGCGCTTTCTGCGTCCAGAAATTGTCTTTCTTGGTGTCATACATACGGAGGCTGGCGTCGGCCTCGCCCGCAAATGCGAGCGCGAACTTCGGATCCGCTTGCAATGCCTTGTCGAAATAATCCAGCGCGGATTGAATGCTTGCATTGTCGTGGGCGCGCAGCGCGTTGCGTCCCCTCACATAAAGGTCGTAGGCCGCGGCATTCTGAGTTGGCCGAGCCTTGGAGCTGGCCACCTCGTCGGTTGTAAGATTCACGTCCAGCGCCGACACCAGCTCGGCGTAGATTTGGTCTTCCAACGTGAACAGGTCGGAGGAAACACCGTCGAATTCCTTGTTCCATACGCGCTTATTGTGCAGCGCATCCTGCAGGCGCATGGTCACGCGTACGCGCTCTCCTGAGCCTTGCAAGGTGCCCTGAACTAGATAGTTCGCTCCCAAGGCGCGCGCTATTTTTGTCAGAGGCTGCTTTTGATCTATTTTGTCGGCTTCATCACTGGAAGTTACGCGCACATCTTTAACCTGAAATAGCTTGGTGGAGAGCGCTTCTTCCACGCCTTGCGCCAAATATCCGATCTGCGAGGAGTCCCCAATCACCTGGATCGGCAAGACTGCGACGAATCTCCCGCTGGAGAAGGGAGGGATGCCCGAAACACTTTCCTCAACTCCACCGCCGCCTCCGCCCCCTCCCCCTTTGTTTTGAATAAGGTGCCGCACAAGAAACACAGCACCCACGATGAGCAGTAGTACGGCGGCCGCGCTGGGAATCCAGACTGAGCGACGGCTGGCGAATTCAGGCAGCTGGATCTGAATGCTATCGCCGCTGCGCGAGATGCCGCTACGGGAGAGCCCACTCCGCGAGCCGCTGCCGGCACCTGATGGCGACTTCCCTCCTTGCAGGTCCGCTAAAATTTCGTAAGCGTTCTGATAACGATCGGCTGGATCTCTTTCCAGGCAGCGCATGATGATGCGCACGAGCCAATTGGGCAGGTCCGCGTTGACCAGTTTCGGGCTCTTCGGTTTTTCCTGGATTCGCTGGTACATCACCTTCAGCGTCGATTCGCCGGTGAACGGGACGTCGCCGGTCACCATTTCATAGAGGATCAAGCCAAATGCGTAAATGTCGGCGCGCTGATCCGCCGGTTTGCCTTCCACCTGCTCCGGCGACATATATCGCGGTGTGCCAAGAAACGCACCCGTGCGTGTCATGCCGATCGCGCTTTCCTCAAAAGATTTCGCCAGGCCAAAGTCACAGACGAAGATTTGATCGTCGTTGCCAACAAGCAAATTCTGCGGCTTCAGATCGCGGTGCACCACTCCTTCGGCATGGGCGGCCGCGAGCGCTTCAGCGATTTGCTGCGCAAATTTCAGTACGCGATCCAGCGGCATTTTCGGGTTTTCGCGGATGATATGCTGCAGGTCCTTCCCCTGGATGTACGCCATGGAAATGAACCGCACGCCCGCTACTTCGCCCATATCGTGAATGCGTAGAATATTTTTATGTGAGATTTTGCTGGCCAGTACTAGTTCCTGCTTGAATCGCTTCAGAGCGTCGACTTGCCCGATGGCTCCCTCGCGAACCACCTTAATTGCCACGGTGCGGTCGAGTTCCTTGTCATAGGCCTTATAAACACGGCCCATACCGCCTTGCCCTAGTAACGTTTCAATGCGATACCGCGTTCCGAAATCGCTGCCCAGAGCGATGGCGGAAGGGTCCACCATTTGAATTGTTTCTGAATCCGAATCGTTAATGGAGAGTAGCGGGGTACTGCACTCTTTGCAGGATGTTGCGAAGTCCGGATTGGCAGTGCTGCAGTGAGGACAATTCATCATAGCAAGCGGCCAGGACGGCTCAAGCTTGTCCTAAACGGTTTATTATCCGGCATACCCGATGCGTCTGCAACTATAAGAGAAATTTAATGTGAGATTCACGACACATGAATGTTGCTGGTATAGCGCCCAGTCCGCTTTTTCTGTTGGCGCTTGAGTTACAATCGAGCATTCAGGGGGCAAAGCAAGTTGTGAGCGAACTCCGAAATTTGTTGCGTGAAATCGAATCGCCCACGCTTGCGCCCGATGAGCGCGAGACTGGACCGGTGAGCCACCAGTCCTCCGAACGCCGGCACGGCGAGCGGCTGTGGGTAAACCTGCCGGTGTTAGTTTATGGACGAACAATCGAGAGTGAACCCTTTCATGAAGGAACCGAAGCTCTTCGTGTGAATGCCGGCGGCGGACTCATCACCCTCACTTCTCCGGTGAGATGCGGCCAACGGCTGATCCTGATAAACAAAGTGAACCACAAAGAGCACGAATGCCATGTGGTGGCCGAACGGTCCAAATATCTGCAACGCACTGCCGTAGTAATCGGATTCCAAGAACCTGTTCCCGACTTCTGGACTGGGATTGATGACGCCGATTCTCGCGTAATTGCTCCGCCAGCTTAGTTAGGTTTTCCCAATTCCCAGGTTACAGAGAATTCCTCAAACTCCTCGATCGGTTCAGTTGCAAATACCTCATGCTTTCCTATCGTCAAGGCTTGCGAGTTTCCGGTGTGTAATGGGTCTGTAGATATTTGATGATCACCGGTTGCACGTCCTCAGGAATCGGTTGGCCCATTACTTTCACCATTTTGTTCACTTCTGCTGTCCAGGTTTCCGGAGGAAGCGGTGGCTGCATGGTGATGTAGCGCGTGCTGTGGCAAGTTGAGCAGTAAGACTGGACCTCTTCGCGTCCTGGCCCGGGCGCCAATTCAGGGGCGTACAGAGGATAAGCTGCCACGCTGTATGTCGCACCGTCCATCTGTTTTGGCGCAGCGGGCTGCATGATGGCTCCGGGATTTCGCGCGGAATAGTAGCCGGCACCGAATTGAGCGTAAACGAAACTGCCGGCAGCGGCAGCCAATCCCGCCAAAATCGCAATGAACCAAATCGTTGTGCGTCTCATATGCTCTCTCAACTGCTGCGTCCCACGACTACCTCTTGGCGCTCGATGCGATTCCACAAATATCCGCCGGGATTCCAGACGCCTTCGTCCGGCTGGATGTTGCCTTTGCCATCGGTTGCACGCGCTGCCAGAAAGTAGCGGCCCGGCTTGGGAGGCGTCCATTTGTAAGACCACTCGCGGAAAGAATACGGGCCATGATCTTCGCCGAGCTCGGCGGCCTTGAACGATTTTCCGTCGTCGATCGAGACCTCCAATTTGGTGATCGAGCCGTAGCCACTGAAGGCGATTCCGCAGACGACGACCGGCAATTGAGCTACAAGTTTGGTTGCGCCATCGGGCGTGACGATGAATGAGCGCACGGGCATGCGGCTGATGGGCACAGTTTTCACATTGCCCGTTTTCATATCGTCAGGAGTCGTGTTGCCGCGTGGAGTGTCAGGAACGCGGTAGCCTGTTTTCATCCAGAAATTCTCGTCCGGCTTGTCCAACACGCGTATCCAACTAAGACACTTCATCCAGTATGTAGCGAAATATCCGGGAACGACCAAGCGCACCGGAAAGCCGTTCAGCATGGGCAGCGGCTCGCCATTCATGGCGTAGGCGACAATGCAGTCGTCCAGGACGGGATTTTTCACATCGAGCGATTTCAGGAATTCGTGTGAGCCATGTCCCTCCGGCCCTTTGCCTTGATCCAATCCTTGGAATTGCACGAATAGCGCATCCGGTTTTATATTGGCGGCATCGAGGATCTCGCGCAGAGGCACCCCCGTCCATTTCGCGTTACCCATGGCGCCGTGGCCCCATTGTCCGCCGGGGACGCGCGGCTGAAATTTGCTACGGCTGTTTCCGGAACATTGATTGACCGCCGCTACGGTGACCGGATTGAACTTGCTGGTAAGATCAGCCATTGAAAATTTCAACGGGCGTTCAACGCTGCCTTCTACGTTCAAGCGCCAAGTCGAAAGGTCAACGCTATTGGGAATCTCATCAAGGTGCCAGCGGACATAAAAAGCTCCATTGGGTGTGAAGGCCGTTTCAAAATAATGACGCGGAGTTTCTAGCTGCACGGGCCGGTCCGTGAGCAGCACCAACGGAAATTTCTGGGGATATTGGACTATAGAGCCTACTGAATTCCAGTACGGATTCTGCGACGGGCCGGTAAAAGTGGGCAGTGATTTTTCGTCGGCAGGAACTTGTGATTGTTGAGCGAACAGATTTGCGACCGTTCCCAACCCGCCGGCCGCCGCCGCTGCCGCAGCGATTGCAGCCGTACCCAGCAATTTGCGGCGCGACAGTTCCCGGTGTTCAACCATTATTTATTTGCCCCATGTTCATGCTTAGCTAAGGATACAAAAAACATAAGCCACCACTAAACGGGTTGCTTAACGTTTGTCATCACAGATGTCAGCCAAAGATGTGTGATCGAGAATCCCCGCAGCGGCGTTCCGAACCGATAAAAGAACGCGAAACAGCGCACTGTGTTTCTTGTCATGCTCAACGTGGCGGCGCAAACCTTCAGCATCTTCAAAGGGAGCGAGGGGTCCGTCGATCGTGCGTATGATCTCCCCAAGAAAAATCTTCGACGGGTCGCGTTTGAGGCGATAGCCGCCTTTTGCGCCGCGCTCGCTCTCGACGAGACGAGCGTGCTTGAGCTCGAGGAGAATGAGTTCCAGAAACTTTTCAGGCAGATCTTCGGTGGCCGCAATCTCGCGTATCTTGATGGCCCCTTTCTCATACCGGCGCGCCAAAAAGATGAGGGCTTCGAGGGCATACAAGCCTTTTTGTGAAATCTTCATGAATTAGAGTTTAACTCCAACCGCCCCATAATCTCTATAGACTTAGTAGACTTTAGCTGGTAATCCCTAAGCACGACGAGTTCCACAATGACTTTAAAAGGGATGAGAACCTGCCCCACTAGCTGGCAGCAATATGCCTCTGCGGGTTATGACATTTCTGGTTACAGGCGTTCGGCCGAACTGCGGGGACAAGCGATTGGAGTTCTCGGATCAGCCGAGTGAGTCGCATCCGAGATTAGAGAGGCGCTTTTCATTCCACTTCGAACTCTCAACTCGATGGCATCGTGGCCGATAAACCACTCAAAACGCTCAGCTTCCTTTCAGGCTATCGCCGTTCCGGGATTGTGAAATAAGTTGCATACATTCTACTTTGGGACTTTTTGGAGAGCGGTTCGACAAAGAAACTAAAAGAGTTAGTATTGACATTCAGCCAACAGTTTGGTATCTAAGATGCTCTTGGAGGGTGTGCTGCTGAAGCAGCTTCTATCCTCGGAGGTTTGTTCATGAAATTAACGAAGGTTCTTTGCATTGCGGCGCTAGTTGCGATGTCAGCAGCGGTAGCTAATGCCGGCTCGATTCTTGGCGATAGCAACTCGCCGAGCGACCCAAAGCTTACGGTCAACAAGCCCGGCGGCCTCTTTCATAGCGCATTTGCAAGTCCGATGAATCTGGTCATGTTTTCATCGACTTCACAAATGCACCCCTTGATCGTCAGTATGCTCGGTACGACCGACTACGAGTATACCGGACCGGGGACTAATCATATGTATATCGAGGTTTTCCCCGCGAATCCGAGCGAAGCTTACACCTGCAGTTCCGATATCTTCAAGTCTGGTAATACCGGACCGGCACCTTGGAACTGTTCGAGCGCCGTGGCGGCAAATTCGCCGGGAGTAGAGTTCTTTTTGTTTGACGGAATGCTTACGCACGATGAGCAAATTGTTGTCAGCCTTGAGAGTGTCACTCCTGAGGCAAGCACAGTTTTGCTGTTTCTCTCGTTGATCCCTGCGCTATTTTTTGCGGCGAAGCGCTGGAACGGGAACGCACGGCAGACGGCGTAATTCCATCTGTAAAATTTTAGCCGGCCCGGCACGAATGCTCTTCGTTGCCGGGCTGGTTCGTTTTTGGGCCTAACAATCTGTGTGAGTTCTTGTTCCACAGGTCAACCTGGTCGCTGCGAATTCCGTGTTGATTTGATCTGCTCTTCCCTCCTGATCGTATTACCTACAACCGACGTAACGTCTTATACTTCGCTTCAGTTGCTCCAAGGGAGAGGCTAACCGTGCCGCATGGGCCAATTTTTTCGGACTGGAACTATGGTGTGCTGCGCGATTTTTTTCGGCTGCTTCCACACACAGGAAGCAGGGATACAGTAGCGCAATTCCTTACGGTCAATGCCCTCGCCAGCACATGGATATTTTCCGCGGTCTTCTTCTTGTTTTGGCGGATTGAGGATAAGCGGAGGGATTGGCGGCGCAGCCAGCTCCTGGAAGTCGCCTTCGCTTTTTTTCTGGCGATGATCGTAACCCTGGCATGGCGGCCGTGGATCGGCTGGGCTGCGCCATCGCTCGTGCCCCGCTTTCAAACGCTGTATCCGGATTATTTTTGGAATGATGGAAATCACAACTGCTTTCCGAGCCACTCCACGCTGATTTACATTCTTGTCGCGGCGGGCTTCTGGCCTTTCAAACGTTGGCTTAGTGCGCTACTGATGCTATGGGTTTTGCTGGGGATTTCGGCGCCGCGCATTTACGTGGGCGGCCACTATCCAATCGACATCCTGGCGGGAATTCTGATCGCCGGCGTCGCGCTGTGGATTGCCCGGTGGATCTGCGCGACGCCGCGGGTAGCTGGCCTGCTCTCGCAAACGATCGTAAAAGGCAGTGTTTTATTGGATCTTTTTCTATTCCTTTGGCTTTTCGAACTCGCTGAGGGATTTCGCTCGAGTTATATTATTGCGATGGGACTTGCGCGCGGAGCACGAAGCATCTTGTAGGCACCGCTGGTTCTGCGGACTAAACCCAGTAAATTCTGTTCGCGGCTTGAACGAGTTTGCGCGCAGCAGGAATAAAGACACCCATACGAGGAAGAGGGATTTGCGGCGCATTTTCCGCCGGCTTTGGAATCTCGGAAAATGTCATTACGCGAAACCGGTCTTTGTTGCGTTGAAGGAAATCGCAAAATTTCCTGAAACGGCGAATCACCAGATGGTCGGGTCGCATTTTTTGGAATTGCACGTCTGCTCTCTTCAAGAATGCGAAAGAGTGCAACATCACAATGGCTGTGCCTTGGCCCAAACGTTCTGCTTGCTCCAAAACTTCCTGCAATTCACGCAAGCTGACCGCGCTGACTTCCAAAGGTTTCAGGCCTCGCATGTTTCCTGCGCCGGTTTCGAACGTAGTAACAGGAATTTCCCAGACGGAGCCGCTGCGCCAAGGAATATTCGTTGCTTCCCTCGGGCCCATCAAGCAGCTATCGTCAAGATAAGCAGCGTTAAAGCTGCTGTCATACTGGATTCCCACTTTCCCCAGAGCGTCCAAAGTTGATATGCTGGCCCCATAGCATCCCGCACGAAATGCCGAAGGCATCGATCCAAAGATCTCCTCAAAAATCCTGCATCCTTTTGTTAGAAGCTCCACTTGAGTATCAAAGGGCAGGCCGCCGATCAAATCCATTCGCGGGGGAAGATCCTCGCGCCGCAGAAGTCCCTGAGACACCTGGTGGTAGTAATGAAAGACCGGATGCAAATGAAGTTGAGCGTCGTGGCCGCGTTGGCGAATCGGGGCGTATGCTTCGGCCAATTCGGAATCAGCGAGCAAGTCGCGAACGAGAACCTCAGTAAAGAAAGTGCCGCGCAGGCCATGCTCTTCGAGGATATCCATGATCAGCGGTATGCCGTAGAAACGCGATCCGATGCGACCAAGAATGGCCGGGCCCGCGCCAACGGGCTTCCACTGAGGGTTTTCCCACGCGCCGCCCAGCGAGGACTCCGTATCGACCGTGATGTACACGTCTACCATTTGTAGATTCCGGTTTCAATTCTATCTGGCATTGGTTGGATGGTTCGCAAAATCGCTGACAATTCTTCGAATAATGAACCTGTTGAGATAGATTTTTTGACGTCGCCGGATATCAGGAAAAATAAATATTGAACGAGCACCTCGGTGCTTGCGCTAAAGAAGAGCTTCGGGTCAAACTGCCGATTCTTGGAAGGCCGGAGCCGAATCGTGAAGCCTGTTGACCAGATCTATCATCGGCTCAAATCGTCCGCGTTTCAGAAGCGCTTCGAGGCGGCTTTCCATTCCGGACAGACCGGAGTAGTGGCGCAGCCTGGATTTCCATCCGCCGTTTATGCGCGGCTGGCCTGGGTCGAGTTCCCAAGGATGCAGGTAAAGAATGAACGGCTGCCGGTCGCGTTGGTGAAGGCGCCGTATCGCCCAGGATGTATAAATCATGGGCAAAAGTCGAAGATAACCGCCGCCGCCCATGGGCCAGTTGAGCCCTGCGAAGTGGATAGTGGACATGGGAACTTCGAAGATTTCGCGCCCAGACGGCAAAACCATGCGTTGAAGAAATCGCGGAAACTCCGGGTATCCGTAAAGATCGTGGCGAATCGGAAATATGCTCGAGTCGTAGAGAAAACCTTCCTGGGCCAGGATATCCAAAGCCCAAACATTTCTGCGAAGAATCGAAAAGGTTGGAGCGCGATACCCCACGACGCGAACGCCTGCGGCGTCTTCGATTAGCCCGCGAGCGCGGCGCAAATCGTCGCGAAATTCCTCCGGGGAAAGAGAGAAAACCCGGCGATGCGCGTAACTGTGGCACGCCAATTCGTGGCCGGCGTTCGCAATCTTTCGGACCAGCGCAGGCTCACGCTCCGCCACCCAACCAAGCACAAAAAAAGTAGCGCGCCAGCCGTGCTTTTCGAAGATCTCCAGGACGCGTTCGCAGTTGGCATGCACGCGCGATGGAAAGCTGGGCCATTTTTCTCGGCTGACGTTTTGCGCGAACGCCTCCACGTGAAAATAGTCCTCCACATCGACGCTGAGAGCGTCCGTTAGTTGATCTGTGTTCGCCGGATGTGTAACCGAGGTTACTTCGCTCAACACCGGGCTGCTGGATTCAGTCATTCCTTGCGTAACCTCACTGAAGAGCTGAGGAGAGTCTACCTGATTTCCGACGCAATCAGAGTGCCAGCGAGGCCGAGGGGAGATGGTCGACACGTCTTACTCACTTCTTGCGGATCGGAGTCGAATTTGAAAGGGCTTGCTATAACTTGCCTGTTTAGAGTCCGTTGGCTTGGGCTCCTTTCATAGCGGCCGTCCTGCGGCCCGAAAATCTCCTCAAAATTACTCTAAAGAGTGAAAACCGTTGCCCCCTTTAGGAAAACCGCTTCCGCGATGGAATCGAGAGATCGTGATAATGCCTGCCTATAGCCTTCGCCCTATTTTCGAAGTCGCTCAACTCCTTTCTTTAGTGAATAGTAGCAGTTTTGGGTATACTTGTGGACTCAGCCCTCTTTGGAATGAAGTGTGCAAAGTAGGGGATGTATCCCCTAGGTTATCCTAAGCCTCGTCCTGGACACTAGTTGAGCCTAACTGCCATAGAAACGCTTCGGGGAGTTGATTCCCCGGTCAAGACTGTCACCGCTGCCGAATGGGTTCGCGCCCAGATGTGGCCGCTCGCGGTGACGATGCTGCTCGTGGGTGCGTTGTACGCCACGAATTTCGCCAAGCTGGTTTCGGACTGGTGGAGCGACGAAAATTACTCTCACGGCTTTTTCGTTCCGGTGGCATTTTTCTGGATGCTCTGGCAGCGCAGATCGGAATTGGCCAGCGCTAAAGTGTCCCCACAGCCCTGGGCGCTTGGCATCGTGGTCTTGGCACTCGTGCAACTTGCTCTCGGAACGTGGGGAGCGGAAAATTTTGTAGCTCACTCTTCGTTTTTGGTTTTGCTCTGCGGAATCACTCTTTTCTTGTTTGGGACCGAGGTGTTTCGTCTGGCCGTATTTCCGATCGCATGGCTGCTCTTCATGATTCCTTTGCCGGCCATTATCTTTTACTCGATTACGTTTCCATTGCAATTGCTGGCCTCGCGTCTCGCGCAAATTATCCTGGATATTCTACGGGTGCCCAACGTTTGCGAAGGAAATGTTCTGTACCTGGCCAACTTCACGGCGGGCGTTGCGGAAGCTTGCTCCGGAATCAGGTCGTTGATTTCCATGCTGGCATTCGCGGTATTGATCGGATATTTGCTGCGGCTATCGTGGCGAGCACGATTGATTTTGGTTGTCACGGCCGTGCCGATTACGCTGGGCATGAATGCAGCTCGCGTGGCAGGGGCCGGACTTATCGGCAACTATTTCGGCGCAAGGTGGGCGGAAGGGTTCTTCCATACTTTCTCAGGGTGGCTACTGTTTCTGGGTTCTCTTGCGATCATGTTGGGCGTGACGCAGATATTGCGCAAATTTGAGACACACTCGATAACAGGCAGGGCGGCATGAGCGACAAAATGCGCTTCGGCTGTCTGATCGCGCTACTGCTTGTGACAACGGTGGACTTGCGCGGACTCTCTCACGGACATCCTGTGTCGGCTCCCGCAGAGCTCGCTACTTTTCCGGAACAGTTAGATGGTTGGTCGGGCCGGAACTTGCCCGAAATAGATGACAGCGTGAAGAAGGTCTTGCGCGCGGATGATTACCTTCTTCGAGATTATCGCAGCGACACCGGCAGCGCTCCAGTGGGCTTATTCATTGTTTACTACCGTTCACAACGAAGCGGCGACGCACTCCACTCTCCGAAGAACTGCCTTCCGGGCGCTGGATGGCAAACGATTTCGTCAGACGTGGTGAGAATTTCGGATCCAGCGGCGCCGGGTTCCGGGTTCGATGCCAATCATTATGTGATTCAGAAGGACGGCGCGCAGCAGGACGTTTTGTATTGGTATCAATCCCGCGGCCGGATATTCGCCAGCGAGTATCTTGGTAAGGTCTATCTGGCCTGGGATGGCATTACGAAAGGACGCACAGACGGAGCGCTGATACGGCTGACGGCGGTCCGGACTTCCGGAGATGCCAAAACGTTCCCGGCAATGGTTGCGCTTGCGGGGAAAATGTCCCTGATTTTGCCGCGATTTCTACCCAGCTGAACGGCTTTTGCAACGCATCAGGAATTTGCAGACCATGGAGAAAAAGAGCGTGAAACAGTCACTACTTCTTGCTGTCGCCGCCCTGCTCGCGATGGCAGCGCCTGTCGTGAAGGCGCAGAACAGTTCGGCCCCACCGGCGAACACACCGGCTGGAGGTTCCCCTGCGTCACCTGCCTCCGGCAATAAATCGGCGGGCGCTTCTGCCGCTCCAGCCAAATCCACGGATTCGGCCAGCAAGGCGATTAGAGCGGACGATCCATCGCTCGCGGGATACACGATCGGCGAGCAAGACGTACTGGACATAGACGTCTGGCGAGAAAAAGAACTCACTCTCCAGGTTGTAGTCCGCCCGGATGGAAAAATCACCGTTCCTCTGGTCAATGAAGTTTACGTTGTCGGAGTCACTCCTCTGAAGCTGCAAGACATTTTGACCGAAAAGCTCCAGCCGTTCATCACGGCGCCCCAAGTAACCGTTTCGGTGCGCGAAATAAACAGCCGCAAAGTTTACTTAATCGGGCAAGTGGCGCATATCGGCGTATTCCACATCAACAGCACCACCACCGTTTCGCAAATCATCATCGAGGCCGGCGGACTGAAAGAATTCGCCAAGCGGAAAAAAATCTACGTCTTGCGAAACGTGAATGGCAAAGAGCTGAAGTTGGCCTTCAACTACGACGCAGTGTTGAAGGGCCAGGGAAACGCCCAGGATGTAGTTCTAAAACCGGGCGATAAAATTGTTGTTCCTTAAAGTTGTTCCTTAAAAAGGGGTAATCGGTATCTCGATGCAGGTCAGAGAAAAATTCGGAGCTATCAAGCGGGGGCATAAGCTTCCAAGGCGGGCTGGGTTCGTCTTGGGGTTAGCGATATTTTTCCTCGCGGTGGCTTTCCCCGCCCGGGCCCAACAGGCTCCGCAAGATCCCCAGACCAACGAGGAAAAAACTACTCAGGCACCACAAGATCCTCAGCTCAAAGAGGAGAAAGCTTCTCAGGCACCGGATTCTTCGGCGACGAATCCATCTCAAGCTCCCGACGAAACTCCGATTGATTCGCTGCCGCGGCCGGTAACAACTTCACTTGAAACCGGCCAAGCGATATCGGTGGATAGCGGCGCGGTGCCGGCGCTGAAAGAGGGCGCCGTAGCGGCGTTGCTACACAAAGGTCATCTCAACATCCTTTCGATAAGCACGTTTTACGAATATGACAGCAACTTCACGTTCTCGCCGACTCCGCAAGCCTCCAATGCCGTCGCGCTAGAGGCGCTGGTGTTTTATTCGATTGGCGGCCCGAAAACGGCGTTGGATTTGCAATATCGGCCGTACATTCTGGCTTCTCAGGGAGATGTGCAAGCGGACTTCATCGCGAATTCCCTGGACCTCCACACATTTCATTATTTGAACGAGCATTGGCTTTTGGACATAAACGATCGGTTCCAGTATTTGCCGGCTCGCGGACGTTTGATTGATCCAACTGTCAGTCCAGACCCCGGCTCGGGCGTTCTCACACGGGGACCATTTCTTTCCAATGACGAAACAACGCTGAGCAACGCGCTTCTAGTAAGCGCTCAGGGGAAAATCAGCGATCGCGATACGCTCACTATCCACGGCCAATTTCAATACGTTGAGGACTGGATACCACCGAACACGCTGAACCCGGGTGTAACCACGACGCAATTTCAGCGCGAAAGCACTATCGGCGGCGGCGCGTCATGGTCCCGTTTGATCCACAAAGATCAGCATTTCGGCGTGAGTTACAACTACGATCGCCAAGTAATCGGCAACATCAAAGGACAATATCAATACGATTCGGTAATGATCGATTACAGCCAGCGATTCCACGGAACGTTGGTGGTGCAAGCGTCCTTCGGACCGGCTTGGCAAATTCCCGGAGGCGGAGGGAAGGTCGCCAATACGTACGTCGGCGCCGCGTCCATACTGAAAAGTTTTCGACGAGCGACCTTGGCTTTATCTTTTGCGCGCAACGAGGATTATGTCGGTGTGATCGCAAACGGTTTTTACACCAGGTATGACTCCGATTTTTCGTATTTCTTGAGCCGTCGTTGGGAGGTCGGGCTGGGTGCCGGATATTTGCAGCAGGGCTACGCGACCCTCTCTTCGTTCAATTCGCGAATTTTTTGGGGCCGGCTGAGTTACCAATGGAACGAGAAATTCGGAGTTTTTGCGTCGCTCACGAATGAAACAGGTGCAGGTGGAATTTTTCCCTACGCAACCCGCTACTTAGCAAGCGTCGGGCTGCGATGGGGATATCAGCGAAACGCTGCTGAAGGC
>Ga0209006_10002580_pt1 | contig 16535 bp, 13 predicted proteins | sample JacPin_JW_Ref_O2_FD_188567 | JGI IMG/M metagenome (GOLD analysis project Ga0209006, IMG submission 188567) | Forest soil microbial communities from Algoma, Ontario, Canada - Jack Pine, Ontario site 1_JW_Ref_O2 (SPAdes) (version 2) | ecosystem: Environmental > Terrestrial > Soil > Boreal... | reverse complement strand
CGGGCGAGAATAGCGCTATAAAACGTTATCGACAACGATTGATATCGGACCACTCCCAGGTGGGTGCCCCGCCAGGGCCAGCTCCGCCGCGGCTGGCCTACAGCGCGCGGGTGGACTGCCGCACCACCAGCTCGGTGTCGAGCGTGATGTGCGTCGAGCGGACATGGTCGCCCCGCATGAGCTGCAGCAGCAGCTGGATCGAGCGCTCACCCATCTGCCGGATGGGCTGGTTGACCGTGGTCAGCGGGGGAGAGCAGAGGGCGGACTCGGGAATGTTGTCGAACCCGACGACCGACAGGTCCTCAGGCACCCGCAGGCCCAGCCCGGCGGCGGCCTCGATGACCGCGATGGCCGACACGTCGTTAGCGCCGAAAATGGCCGTGGGCGGGTCGGCGCGGGTCAGCAGCTGGCGGGTGCACTCCGCGGAGACCTCCGGGTCGTAGTCGCCCACCAGGATCAGCCCGTCGTCGACCGCTACCCCGGCCGCGCCGAGGGCGTCGCGGTACCCCTGCTCGCGGAGCTGCGCGGACTGCAGGTCGGGTCGTCCGCCGATCATGGCGATCCGGCGGTGGCCGAGTTCGAGCAGGTGGGTCGTGGCGAGCTGGCCGCCGCGCAGGCTGTCGGAGTCGATCGTCGGCAGCCCGGACTGGCCGGTGTGCGGGTCGATCGCGACGATGGGAGCGCCGTAGTTGACGTCGACCACAGTCGGCGTGACCAGGACCGCCCCGTCGATCAGTGTCCCGCTCAGCCGGGAGAGGTAGCGGCGCTCCCAGCCCACGTGGCTGCCCGCGTGGCCGCCGGCCGAGTAGATCACCATCTCGAAGCCGGAACCCCTGATCGCGTCGGCGGCGCCCTTGAGCAGTTCGGCACTGAACGGCTCGAGGTCGGCGACCAGGATGCCGATGACGTTCGTGTGGTGGTTGCGCAGGCTCTGTGCCACCAGGCTGGCCTGGTACCCCAGATCGTCGATCACCGCCTGGACCCGGGCACTGGTGTCCGCGGCCACGCCGTAGCGGCCGTTGATGACCTTGGAAACCGTGGCGACGGAAACGCCAGCCTGTGCTGCGACGTCACGGATGGTGATGCGCGGGGTGGAGTCCACGCCGCGAGGATAGCGTATAAAACGTTATCGACAACGATTGACATGACCCAGACAACGCGCAAAACTCTGCGGCAAGCCCAGGTTGGCCAGGTTCGGGACACTTCCGCCATCTGCGTCAGGAGATGACCAACATGCGCAGCCTTCGAAAGCCAGCCGCCGTCACCATCGCGGCGGCAGCCGCGCTTGCCCTCGCTGCCTGCGGCAGCAGCGGTGGCAGCACCCCCAGTTCTAGCAACGGGAAAGTCACCCTCACCTGGTGGACGAACGCCACGGCGGGGCAGCTCAAGACCGTCTGGCAGCAGGCGGCCGTCGCGTTCCACACCGCCCACCCGAACGTGACGATCCAGGTCGAGCCGCTGCAGAACGAGGCCTTCACGACCAAGGTCCCGCCCGCCCTGGCCTCCAGCAACCCGCCCGACATCTACCAGCAATGGGGCGGTGGCCAGGAGGCCACGCAGATCCCGTCCGGCAAGGTCGCCGACCTGAGCAAGCTCAGCTCAGGCTGGATCGGCCAGGTCGGCTCGGCGGCCCAGGCCTGGCAGGTGAACGGCAAGCAGTACGGCGTCCCTTACGACCTGCACACGGTGGGCTTCTGGTACCGCAAGGACCTGTTCGCCAAGGCCGGGATCACCACCCCGCCGGCCACCCTCGCCGCGCTCGAGTCCGACGACGCCAAGCTGAAGGCCGCGCACATCGTGCCCATCGCGGTCGGCAGCAAGGACAAGTGGCCGGACGCGTTCTGGTGGGAGTACTTCGCCCTCCGCGAGTGCCCAACGGCCACCCTCAAGGCCGCGATGAAGTCCGTGAACCTGTCCGCCTCCTGCTTCATGCAGGCCGGTGACCAGCTCAAGACCTTCATGGCTACCAAGCCGTTCCAGGGCGGCTTCCTGGGCACCCCCTCCCAGGTGGGCGCAGGCAGTTCGGCGGGCATGGTCGCGAACGGCAAGGCCGCGATGGAACTGCAGGGTGACTGGGACCCCGGTGTCATGGCCCCGCTCACGTCGGACAAGAAGCTCAACTCCACGCTGGGCTGGTTCCCGTTCCCGGCCATCAGCGGGGGCGCTGGCTCGCCCACGACCACGCTGGGCGGCGGCGACGGCTTCTCGTGCACGACACCGGCTGCCGAGCCGGCCTGTGCCCAGTTCCTGCAGTACATCGACAGCACGCCGGTACAGAAGAAGGTGGTGGCGGCGAACGTCGGCCTGCCGGCCAACCCGGCCGCGGCCTCGGCGCTGTCCCTTCCCGCGCTGAAGCAGGTACTGGCCTACAACCACGCGGCACCGTACGTGCAGACCTACTTCGACATCGCCTTCCCCACCAGCGTGGGCCAGGCCCTGGACGCCGCGATCGCGACGTACTTCGCCGGCCAGGGCTCGCCGCAGTCCATCATTACCGCGGTAAACCAGGCCAAGAGCCAGTAAGCCAGCCGGGCGGTCTCCGGCGCGGCGCCTGCGGCGCCGTCGCCGGAGTTCCCGGCCCCGGTCCCGCTCACGGTGGCCCCGCTGAACGAGGAAGGTGCTGATGGCCGTCGCAGGCGACAAAGACGTCGGCGTCCCGCAGGCCGGGACGAGTCCCGCCCCGCCCAGCCCCGTGGCCGGGCGGCTCTCCCGCGTCGGACGGCTCCCCGGCCCCGGCGCGGGCTCCCGGCGGTCCCGGCCCCGGTTGCGGCGCCGGCTTGAGCTGGTCGTGCTGCTGGCCCCGGCCCTGGCCTTGTTCGTCGGCTTCGTGCTCCTGCCGATCGTCCTGGCCGCCTGGGACGGGATGCACAGATGGACCGGCTTCGGCTCACTCGGCCCGTTCGCGGGCCTGTACAACTACCGGCTCGTGCTCTCTGACCCGGTGTTCCGTGAATCGTTCGTGCACAACCTGATCATCGTCGTCGCCTCGATCCTCATCCAGCTCCCGCTCGGCCTCGGGGTGGCCCTGCTGCTGAACCGGCGGATCCGCGGCCGGGCGTTCCTGCGCACGCTGGCCTTCGCGCCGTTCGTCCTGCCGTACGCCACCACCGCCGTGATGTGGCTGCTGCTGCTCCAGCCCGGCGGGTTCGTGGATCAGAGCCTGAAGGCGGTCGGCCTGGGCGGCCTGGTCCAGCTGTGGCTGGCCAACCTGCACCTGGTCCTCTACACCATGATCGCGGTACTCACCTGGCAGTTCTTCGGCTTTGCGATGATCTTGATGCTGGCCGGGCTGCAGGGCATCCCCGGCGAGCTGCGCGAGGCGGCCGCCCTGGACGGGGCCAGCGGGTGGCAGGCCACCCGGCGCATCACGCTGCCGCTGCTCGGCCCGACGATCAGGATCTGGCTGTTCCTGTCGGTCGTCGGCTCGCTCCAGGTCTTCGACCAGGTGTGGATCATGACCGGAGGGGGGCCGGCGAACGCGTCCAGCACCATGGTCACCTACCTGGTCCAGCACGGCTTCCAGAGCTATGAGTTCGGATACGGCAGCGCGGTGGCCGTGATCATCTTCCTGATCTGCTTTATCTTCGCGCTGCTGTACCAGCGCTTCGTCCTGCGCCGCGACACCCGCGGTGCCCTGACCCGCGCGGTGGGGTGACAGACGTGTCTACGATCCTCGCGACCGGCTCATCCCGGTCCGGCCCGGCCCGGCCAGCCGGCGCGCAGCCGCGCCGGGGGTGGCGGAGAATATCGCCGCTCACCCCGGTCACCTACCTGGCCGCGCTGGTCCTGGTGGGGGTGACCGTCGTCCCGCTGCTGTTCGTCTTCGTGGACGGCTTCAAGACCAACGCGCAGATCAACAGCTCCGCCACCGGGCTGCCGCACCCCTGGGACACGCACAACTACGCGCAGCTGCTCACCTCGGCGGCGTTCTGGCAGCCGCTGGAGAACAGCGCCGTGATCGCGGCGATCGCGACCGTCCTGGTGCTCGTGCTCGGTTCGATGGCCGCGTTTGCCCTGTCCCGTTACGAGTTCCGGGGGCGGGAGGGGCTGTTCCTCCTGTTCGCGGTCGGGCTGCTGTTCCCCATCAACGCCGCGGCGCTGCCGCTGTACCTGATGCTGGACAAGATCGGCCTGCTCGACAGCCCGCTCGGGGTGGCCCTCCCGGAGGCCGCGTTCGGGCTGCCCATCACGATCGTGATCCTGCGCCCGTTCATGCGGGAGATCCCCGGTGAGCTGGAGGATGCGGCCGTGGTTGACGGGGCGACCCGGATCGGCTTCTTCCTGCGCATCCTGCTGCCGCTGTCGCGGCCCGCGCTGGTCACGGTGGCCGTGCTGGCCTTCGTGCAGAGCTGGAACCAGTACCTGATCCCGCTGCTCGTGTTCACCAGCCAGGGCCGCTTCACGCTGCCGCTGGCCGTGGCCAACTTCCAGACCCAGTACGCGCAGAACACGGCGAGCATTCTCGCGTTCACGGCCCTGTCCATGCTGCCCGCGCTGGGCTGCTTCATCTTTGCCCAGCGTTACCTGGTGGGCGGGTTCACCGGCGCGGTCAAGGGCTGAGTACGGGCAGCCGGTAACGGATTCCTGCTGACCTGGCTTTCTCTCGTGTTTTTCCGCGCTAACTTCGCCTTATGAAAGCGCTGACCAATTCAGTGGCGCCGGGCATCCGGGAATTCTGATGCGGGTACTTTTCGCCGCACATGAGCTGCATTTCCCGGACAACATGGGCGGCTCGCGCATGGACGTCCACGACCTCGCCCTGGCGCTTCAGGAGCAGGGGCACGGCGTGGCCGTCCTGGCCGCCCTCCGTGGCCGGAACCGCCTGCTCGGATACCGGGTGCTGGAAACGCTGACCGGGCGGTGCCTGCTGCACCGGGCCGACACCGGCAACGGCTACGAGACCGCCCGGTGCGGGTCCTGGCAGGTCCCGCGCTTCCTCCAGGCGGACATGGCCCGCCGCCCGCCGGACCTGGTGATAACCCAGGGTCCCGGGGGCGCGCGGCTGGCCGGGATCGCCGCCCGGCAGGGGGTGCGGGCGGTCATGCGGGTCACCTCCGCGGCCGAGGCGGAACTGCTGGCCGGGGCGGCGCGCGGCGACCCGGACGTGAACGCGGCCATCCGCAGCCCCCTGGTGACGCTGGTCACCGTGTCCCGCTTTCTCGCCACCCTGACGGCAGGCCTGCTGGGGGTCGCCCCGGCGGTTATCTATCCGCCCATCCGGCTGGAGGCCTGCCTCGCGGGGGACCGGGAACCGGATCACATCACCTTCGTCAACCCGATACCGATGAAGGGGCGCGACGTCGCCCTGCAGGTGGCGGCGCTGCTCCCGCATCGCCGGTTCGTGTTCGCAGAAGCCTGGAACATGCGGGCCGAAGAGCGCCAGGCCCTCGAGCGCGCGATGTCGGGGCTGGCGAACGTGAGCCTGCGGCCGCGGTCCGTGGGACTGGCCGACGTTTACCGCTCGACCGCCCTGCTGCTGGTGCCGAGCCAGTGCCCGGAGGCGTTCTCCCGGGTAGTGCTGGAGGCCTGCGCCAACGGCATCCCGGTGCTGGCCAGCCGGACGGGCGGTGTACCCGAGGCGATGGGCCAGTCCGGCGTGCTGCTGGGCGCGGGGGATCCGGCGGACCGCTGGGCCGGGGCCATTGAGGCGATCCTGGCCGATCGGGGGCGCCTCGAGGCGGCGGCGCTGGCCAACGCACGGCGGGCCGAGTTCAGCATGCCGTTCGTCGCCGCGCAGTATCTCGGCCTGGCGTCCGGCCCCGCGGGGACGGCCGTTATCGGGGACCCCGGGGCCACAGTCCGTGAATCCGGTGCCATTGCCCCGCCTGCGTAACACCACCGCCCGGCACCGGCCCTTTTGATGTTTCCGGCTAGACGTCTAGTGCGGTCCGGCGGGATGCCGTAAATGGTGATGATTTTCCTGCACGCGGAACACAAAATCAATCCGATACTGCGTGCCGTATTCCGCGTCACGGTAATCTCTCGGCGGCGCCAGGTGATTCCCGGGTGATCCGCCTGGCCACGGTGAAACGGGGAAACGGGCAATTCGTGCCGAGCCGCGCCGGGCACACTATTGGGGGGGAGCGCGATGATACCGGAAGCAAGCGGCTCTCTAAATCCGCAGAATGACACCAGTTGCCTGCAGGACTGGGATGGCGTGATCGTGCTGTGCGCGGCCACCAGTTTTACCGGTATCAAAGCCGCCAGCCAGCACATGGCCGAGCAACTGTCCAGGCTGGCGCCGGTCCTGTATGTGGACCCCCCGTTGTCACCGCTTACCCCCTGCCGCAATCGCTCGGCTGCGCAGTCGCTGCGCCGGCCGCGGCTCCGCCTGCAGTCACCTGGCCTGGCCCGGCTGACGCCCGTGGTTCAGCCCGGCCCCTCCCGGCCCGCGCTAACCCCGCTCACGTCGGTCCTGGTGCGGCGCTATCTGGGCCGGTCTGCGGCGCGGTTCCGCGGCCGCGTGGACGCGGTCATCTCGGTGTGGCCGCAGTACCCGGTCTTCGGGAGCTGCGGCGAGGACGTCCGGGTCTACTGGTCCCAGGACGACTTCGTCGGCGGCGCGGGGCTCATGGGCCTGAACGCGAAGCATCTCGGAGCCCGCGAGCGCGACGTGGTGGCTGGCGCGGACTTCGTCGCCGCGGTCAGCCCGGTGCTCGCGCAGACCTGGCGCGATCGCGGCTCGGAAACCCTGCTCATCCCGAACGGCGCGGATCTGTCTTCGTTCACGGACGTGGACCGCGCCGCATGTCCCGCCGATGTGCGGCTCCCCGGCCCGATAGCCGGCCTGATCGGCCATCTCAATGCCCGCATCGACCTGCACCTGCTCGAAGCGATCGCCGATCGCGGCCGGTCCCTGCTGCTGGTCGGCCCGAAGGATCCCGCGTTCGAGCCCGAGAGGTTCGCCGCTCTCACCGGGCGCCGGAACGTCTGCTGGGTCGGGCGCAAGCCATTCGGGCTTCTTCCCGGCTACCTCCGGCTGCTCGACGTGGGCCTGGTTCCCTACCGGGACAGTGCGTTCAATCGCGGCAGTTTCCCGATGAAGACGCTCGAGTACCTCGCCGCCGGCCGGGGGGTGGTGGCCACCGATCTCTCCTCGATCCGCTGGCTGGAGACCGATCTCGTGGCCATCGCGTCCGGGCCCCGCGCGTTCGCCGACGCCGTGGACCGCTCGCTGGCGGAGGTCCGGTCGCCTGCGATGATCGCCCGCCGCCGGGGCTTCGTCTCCCAGCACGGCTGGGCGGAGCGGGCCGCGGAAATGCATGCGGCGATCATGGAGCGCCGCGGGCGGCGTCCTGACCCGGTCCGGGCAGGACACGGCTAGTGCCGCACCGACCGCAGGCCAGGCCCCGTGGCCAGCCCCGGCATCGCGCTCCGACCCACCGGGCTGTCCGGGCCCGGGCCATCCGCGCCCGGACCGCGGCACCGCGGGCGCTGGCCCGCCGCCCCTGGCCCACCCGTGACCGCCGGACCCGCACCCGGCGTGGCCTGCGGCGAGAGGCCTCATCCGGGCGCAGTCTGGGCGCTCAGGCCGGCGGGGCGCTCGGCTGGAGCTTCAGCAACACGCTCATGGCCAAGCTAGGCTCGGTCGCCGTCGGAATCGTGCTCGCGCGGCTGCTGGGCCCGCACGAATTCGGGACCTTCGCGGTCGCGTCGGTCGCCCTGACCATCATGACCAACGTGAATGACCTGGGCGTAAGTCTCGCCATCGTGCGCTGGCCCGGTGACCCGCGGGAGATAGCGCCGACCGTCACCACGATCTCAGTGATCACCAGTGCTGTGCTCTACGTAGCGTGTTATTTCGGTGCGCCCGGATACTCCGCCGCGATGGGCGCGCCTGCGGCGACGGAGGTCGTCCGGGTTCTCTCCCTCGTCATCCTGATCGACGGCTTCGCCACCGCGCCCATCGGGTTGCTGCAGCGGAACTTCCGCGCAGATCACCGGACCGTGGCTGACCAGGTGAACGTCTGGCTGGGCATGCTCCTGACCCTGGCCCTGGCCCTGGGCGGACTCGGCGCGATGAGCCTGGCCATCGGCCGGGTGGTGGGCTGCCTGGCCGCGGTGGGCCTGCTGGTCCACTTGTCCCCGGAGCCGTTGCGGTTCGGCTTCAACCGCCGCGAAGCCCGGGCGCTTCTCCGGTTCGGCCTGCCGCTGGCTGGGACCGGGGTGATCGCTTTCGCGATCGCCAACGTGGACCAGCTGGTGGTCGGCCGCCTGCTGGGTGTCACGGCCCTGGGCTTCTTCGTGCTGGCCGCGAATCTGTCCAGCTGGCCCTCGGCGGCGTTCTCGGAACCGATCAGCCAGGTGGCCCCGGCCGCGCTCGCCCGGCTCCAGCACGACCCTTCCGCCATGCGGACCAGCTTCGAGACCATGCTCGCCCTGGTCAGTGCGGTCACGGTACCGGTATGCCTGGTCGAGTCCGGTTCCGCGGCGCCACTCATCAGGATCGTCTACGGCATCCACTGGCTCCCCGCGCACCAGCCGCTGATCTGGCTCGCTCTGCTCGCTGCCCTGCAGATCTTCTTCCAGCTCACCCTGGACTACTTCGCGGTGCTGGGCCGGTCGCGGATGCTCATCGCCCTGCAGGCCGCCTGGCTGGTAGCCCTGGTTCCGAGCCTGATCGCGGGGGCCAGGATGCAGGGGGTGGCCGGCGTTGCGCTCGCCGAGCTGGCCGTAGCGGTGGTCCTGCCGCTTCCGTGGTATCTCGTCTCGCTGCACCGGGCCGGCCTGAGGGGCCGGTCGCTGGCGACACGGCTGGGCCTTCCCCTGCTGGGGGCGGCCGCCGCCGGCACCGCCGCCGCCGCCGCTGCCGCGGTGGCGCCCAGTGCCTGGCTGGCCCTGCCCTGCGGGGCCCTGGCCGGCCTCCTGGTCATCGGCCTGCTCCTGCTGCGCATGCGGAGTGTCCTGGCCACCTTGCGGCGGCGATTCAGGGGGACCAGCCCGGGCGAGGCTGAGAGCCTGGTGGCCGCATCGTCTAGCTGACTCTTCCCTGTTAGCTGACTTCCCCGGGCTAGCTGACTTCTCCCTGGCGCCATCTGCGGGTCGTAGCCGGCCGCCGGGAACGCCGGTGCCCGCTTCGCCGGCGCCGGGGCCGCCAGGTCCCGCCGCCATGACGCGCGGTGAACCGGGAAACGGTCAGTACCCCGATGAGGGTCAGCAGGGCCAGGCCGGCGAATACCCGGGCTTTCGATCCCTGCTGCGGGAGCGGGCCGCTGATGCCCACGAGGTAGGTCGTGATGCGGTTGCGGGGCACCACCCCTGACGCGGCCTGCAGCTTGGCCAGACGGGCACGCAGCAGCCGGTAGGCCAGTGAGAACGCCTGGCGGGCGCCCGCCGCGCCCGGCGCGGTAGTGGTCAGCGTGGCACATTGCTCGGCGTAGTCCGGGTATTCGAGGTCGGAGGTGTTGCAGGGGAGAGCCTGGAGTTTTGTCGTGCCGGCTGGGGTGCGGACGTGCCCGGTCGTGGTCTGGGCCAGGATGACCTCGGTGGTGATGAGCGACTGGTCGAAATTCGGTACCCCCACGGATTGGGCCAGCCGGTGTGCCGCCGTGAAGATCACCGTGGCTTCGTCGGCGTACGGCGGAGGGGTGGTCCTGACGTCGTAAACCGTGCCGGCTGCGAGGGTCAGCACCACCAGCACGGTGATGGCGGTCAGGCGCTTCGCCGCCGTGGCACCCAGATACCTCACTTCGCACCTCGCAAGAGGACCTGCGCGAGCTCGCCTGGCCGCCGGCCCAGGCCAGGCAGACGTATAGATAACTCATATCGTCCGCGCCGTACCGATGAGACTTATTACTGGATGTTGCAATCCGGTATTTCAAATAACTACGGGACCGGACAAAACCCGCGCCGCTTACTGTCAAAAAAAGGACTGGCCGGGCCCTGCTGATGTGCAAGTGTAACCCGGTCCGCCCAGGGCAGCCCGTATGCTTGAGAACTGACATCTAGTGAACTTGGCGGTAGCTTTAGTTTGGGGCCGTCGGCGCAGCTCAAACTAGGGGCAGGGACATGGGGTCAGCGAATTCGGGTGGTATCTGGCGAGGCCGTTGGATTCTTACGGTAACGCTTCTGGTGGTGGCCGGGATCGGTGTCGGGATAGCGAGTGTATTGTTGCCCCGAACATATCAGGCGAACGCGTCAGTCGTCCTGCTCGCGTCCCGGTCCCAATCCGGGGGAACTGGCGGGAATCCATACCTGAATTTCAGCTCATCGCTCACCCTTACCGCTGATGCTGTCAGCCGCCAGGTCATGGATCCCCAGACGGCGAATTCTCTCGCCGCGCGCGGCTTCACCGGGTCGTACACCGTCGAGATGCCGACGTACTCCACCTCGGTCGTCGGCTCGGTGCTGCTCGTCGCCGTCACCGGCAGCGGGGCGGCCGACGTGGAGCACACGCTGGCCGGGGTCATCCGGGCGCTGCGCAGCAGCCTGGCCGGCTTGCAGGCCAGCGTCCGCGCGGACAACCGGATCCAGGTGACCGTGTTGTCGCCGGCGGCGAGCGCGACCGTGAACATCACGCATACGGTGCGCTCGCTGGCGATCGTGGCGGGACTCGGGCTGGTCATCGCCTTCGGCGTGCCCTGGATCATCGACGCGCAGGTCAGCCGCCAGATGACCGGCGGAACCGGGCATCCCGCGGGTAACGAGGACACCTGGGCGCTCTCCGGTGACCTGCTGCCCCGGAGGTAAGGCCAGGTCTCGGCCCCCGGGCGCTCAGCGTCTCCAGTCATCCGTCGTCCACCAGCAAGGCTCGATCAGGGCACCCGTCCTGGCCAGCCGCCACGCCGCCGCGGTGCAGCCGATAAGCAGGAAAGTCAGGCCTGAGATAGTCGAGTAGCCCAGCGCGTCGAACGTGGAGAATGACAGCGCGGTGCACAGCGCTGACACGGCGAGGCACTGCAGGAGGTCACGGGTCTGCTGGTCCACGCAGATCCGGCGGGTGCTCCGGGCCAGGCACCAGCCGAGGAGGAACAGCATCAGGACGGCGATCAAGCCCAGCACGCCGGTCTCGATCAGTGTCGTCAGGTACTGGTCGTCGACGAAGAAGTACGTCTGGGGCAGGAAGGTCCCGAACCCCTGTCCCAGCCACGGGTGCTGGGCGATGAACGGCCCGGCCGCGGAGTATGCGTCCAGGCGGGACACGCTGCTGGATTCAGAGCCTGTTTGCGAGAACAATTGGTAGATCAGGCTGATCAGGCGGGGTTCGACCACCCAGAGCGCAACCAGCCCTCCCGCGAGCGCCGGGTAGGCGATCCGGAGCTGGCGGGCTGGCCAGGTCGGCATGAGCACGCAGGCGATGATCACCAGCCCCAGCACCACGGAGCGGGAGACCGTGAGCGGAAGTGCGGTGGCGATCAGGGCCACCTGCAGCCAGCGCCGGAACCGGATGCCGGGCCTGGCGAACCGGGCCTGGTGCAGCGCCAGCGGCAAGGCCAGCCCCAGGACGGCCGCGAACTCCAGGGGGTGCGCGGTGGTCGCGGACGGCCGGTTGATGCCGTCCCTGGTCAGCAGGTCCACAAACGCGATCTGCCTGGTCAGCCCCGGGATAACGACGAAGGCGGCCAGGTTGAATCCGGTGGCGAACTGGGTTATTCCTATGGCTGCGATAACAGAAATGCAGGTGACCAGCCGGCGCAGCAGCACTTGCAGCTGATCCCAGGTCTCGATGCCGTCCGCGGCCAGCAGCATCACGGCGAGCCAGCCGGTCACGAAAATCATGCCCCGGTCGGCTCCGTTCTGGGCGGTACTGTCCAGCGTATGGCGATTAGCCGAGACATACGCGGCGACGTACACGAATGCGAAGAAAGCGGCGGCAAGACGGGCTGGCTGGCGGCCGCGGTACAGTGCGAACCCGGGATGCAGCCAGAGCAGCACATACCAGCTCAGCAGGGTGAATGCGAACAATGTGGCCGGGCTTCCCGCCCCGCCCAGTGCGCCCAGGACCAGGGGCGACGGGATAAAGGTCAGTAATAGAACATAGGCAGTCAGAAGCGTGATCGCCCTGGTCGCCCGGGCCGGCCGGTCTTCGTTATGAAAAGAATCAGGATCCAGGATCGCTGTATCCGACCAGACTCTTGCCACCGGCTCACTTTATCGGGAAGCGGAAAGTGAGCCGGCGCGCTCCGCGATATGTGCCGGTTGATGCGTAAGCAGGCCCCCAGCTGCTTTCACCGCGGCAGGATATGGTCGCTGCATCCCATCCTGGGCGGCCGGCGTGATGGCATCAGCAGGGCCAGCACGGCGTAACCGGACTGGTAGTGGCCGCGGAGCAGCCACGAGATCTCGCTGATGACCGTCAGCCCGAAATAGCACCAGGAGCCCCGGGTGCCATGCCGCCGGCGGTACAGGCGGACACGGTTGACGATCAGCATCGCGTGGGTGCTCCGGTTACGGCCCGAAGCGCCCCCGATGTGGATGACCGCCGAACGCGGCTCATACCGGGTGAGCAGGCCCAGGTCCCGGGCGCGCAGGCAGGCGTCGGTCTCCTCTGAGTAGAGGAAGAAGGACTCATCCCATCCGCCGATGGCGTCGAAGCACTTCCGGGACATGAGGAGCACGGCACCGAGCGCCCAGTCCACCGTCCGGGGCGCCTCGTAGTCCCCGGGGCGGGTGAGGTACTCGGAGAAGAAGGGCAATCCGGTCCAGTTCAGCCCCAGTGCGCGGGCCGGGCTTGGCTCGCGCCGGAGCGACCGTGCCACGGACCCTGACGGGGAACGGACCTGGGGCGCGACGATACCCACCTCGGGATCCTCCAGCGCCGCGGCGAGGGGCGGGAGTGACTTTTCCTGCAGCCGCACATCGGGGTTCAGGATGAGTATGGCCTCGGCTGGCTCCGCGGCCCGCACGCCGCGGTTAATTCCCCCTGCATAGCCCGTATTCGTGGAATAAACGACACGGCAGTCGTCCCGGCCGCCCAGGAACTCGGGGGTGCCGTCGGTCGATCCGTTATCTACGACGACGAGATCGTAGGTGAGGTCGCCGGCTGCCGCGGGGATGGAATCCAGCAGGTCGCCAATTACGTCGATACTGTTATACGCGACAATTACGATATCGAGATCCGGGCCCATGCGTGAATCATAAAGGCTGCGTCATTTTTGCGTCCTGCTGATCTGCCAGGTAAGCCCGGCTAGGGTGGGACGGGTGCATAAGCTGCTTCTTATTGCGCCCACCTGTGACGCGCAAGACGTGGGTGAAGCCTTTGTCGGGTATCAATGGGTGCGCCAGCTCTCTGCCCGCCATGACGTGACCGTACTGACTTATCACAAAAAGGGCGCCACGCCGCTATCTGTCCAGCTTCCTGCCGTTCGTGTCATCGAATGGGCTGAACCGCCGGGTGTAGGCCGGGCCGAACGCCTGAACAGTATGCTCAAGCCCGCTTATGTGGTTTTCTACGCCCGGGCCCGGCGCTGGATCCGTGCCGCTCTCGCCCGCGGCGAGCGTTTTGACCTCGCGCATCAGCCCGTTCCGGTTGCGGTCCGCTACCCTTCGCCGGTAGCCGGGCTGGGTATCCCGTTCGTGCTCGGGCCGGTCGGCGGGAGCCTGAGTTCCCCGCCCGCGTTCACTGGCGAAGAGGGGACCAATCCCTGGTACGTGGGCCTGCGGGGTCTCGATGGATTGCGCCTGCGGCACGATCCGCTGCTGCGCAGCACGTACCGGCAGGCGGGCTGCGTGCTCGGGATCGCCCCGTATGTTGGCGATCACCTGGCCGGAGCAGATCTTCGCAGGTTCGAGGTCATGAGCGACACCGGCCTGGTGACGCTGCCGGAACCGGTGGACCGGGCCGGGCGGCAGGGTCAGGTCCGGCTGCTCTACGTGGGCCGGCTGGTCCGGACCAAAGGCGCCCGGGACGCGATCCGTGCGGTCGGCATGCTTCCCGGGCTCCCCGTGTGCCTGGACGTCGTGGGTGATGGGTATGACCGCGGCGCGTGTGAGGCCCTCGCCCGGCAGCTGGGGCTCGGCCAGCGCGTCCGCTTCCACGGCTGGCTGCCGCGGGAGCGGGTCGACGACTTCTACCGGGCCGCGGACGTGTTCGTCTTTCCCAGTTACCGGGAGCCGGGCGGGAGCGTGACTTTCGAGGCGATGGGCCACAGCCTGCCCCTGGTGGTCAGCGACCGGGGCGGCCCCGGGACCGCGGTGGATGACACCTGCGGCATCCGGGTGCACCCGGACTCACCAGGCCAGTACGCACAGGACCTGGCCTCGGCCCTGAGCCGGCTGGTGCGCGACCCGGCGGTCCGCCTGGCGCTGGGCGAGGGTGCGCGACGGCGGGCGCAGGAGATCGGCCTCTGGGAGGCCAAGGCCCGGCAGGTGGAGCCGATTTACGCGGCGGTCCTGGCGCAGGAAGCGGGCTCCGGCAGTCACGGCGCCGGAACGGGGCGGCCCGTTCTGTCCCAGACGTTGCCTGACCACGCGTCGCCCGGGGCGCGGATATCGAAATCCACCGCGGGCCCCCAGTAGCCGCCGTGCCTGAAGAACCTGGTGCTGATCCGGTTTCCCGTCACCACGATGTGTGACGGCCGGCCTTTGCTGCCTTCCCCGCCATAGAGTGCGTAGCCGCCCCCGGCGAGCAGGTTGTTGTCGATGGTTACGTTCGCCACCACCCCGAAGTCCTGGAACAACCCGATCGCGTCGGTCTGGGCAAAAGAGACGAAGATGGTGTTGTGCCGGATGGCCAGCGGCCGGATGTCCCCGTTGGTAGTCACCCCGTTGATGTGATCGCCCGGGATCATCCCCAGGTGGTGGATGTAGTTCCCCTGGATGAGTCCCTGGTAGACCTGCACGCCGGTGCTCGCCTGGAAGATGTTGTTGTCCAGGATCCTGGTGCCCGTGGCGTCTCCGTAGACGTCCTTGACCCCCACCATGAGGCGCCCGGAGCCGGTGTTCGTGCCCGCGATCGTCGAATGCTCGATCGTCACGTCGTGGACATGCCGCAGGGCCACCCCCATCGCGCTCTGCCCGCTGGTGACGATCTTCACGTTCCTGATGGTCACGTGGGACGCGGTCACGTTGACGCCGCACGGCAGGGACAGGCCGCTGAGCACCGCACCAGCGCCGACCACGGCCACGAACCCGCGGTGGTCGTAATACCAGCCCGGTCCGCGTGAGACCTGCCCGGGCACCTTCCTCAGCGAGACCCCGGCCGGGACACCCGTGTTCGTGCCGTCCGGGAAGCCGCACCGGTGCGGCCTCCGCGCGCAGTCCATGAGCGGGCGCCCGGCCTGGTCCATGGATACCGCCCGGGGAGACGCCTCATGCCGCATCATCCCCGGGCGGACGAACCCGATGATCAAGAGCGCGGCGGCGACCAGGGATACACCCAGGACCGGGACTGCCGTACGGGCTCTCAGCGTGACCTCGTATGCGCTCGTGGATCGCCGACTGGTGTCAGGAGAAAGTGTAATCGTCACCCTACTCGGAGTTACGGCTACGGATACGGGTTGGCTGGCCGTGAGCAGCCGGTTTCCGGGCCGGGCGTGGTGCTGCCACCCGCTTGGGGGCGGGTGGCATCGGGTGGGCTGGTGGGGTTAGGGGGCGGGGATGGCCTGGCCGTTGGTGTAGGTGTTGCCGGACCATACGTTGCCGGTTCCGGCGGGGTTGTAGGCGGTGGCGGGGCCGTAGTAGCCGCCGTGGGGGTAGTACATGGTGGAGATGGTGTTGCTGGTGATGACGATGTGGGAGGTGGGGCCGTGGCTGCCGGTGCCGGCGTAGATGGTGTAGCCGCCGCCGGCGAGGAAGTTGTTGTTGATGGTGACGTTGGAGACGTCGGAGAAGTCCTGGAACAGGCCGATGGCGTCGGTCTGGATGTAGTTGTTGAGGATGGTGTTGTGCTGGATGAGCAGGGGCTGGTCGTCGCCGTTGGTGGTGACGCCGTTGATGTGGTCGCCGGTGGTCATGCCGTGCTGGGCCATGTAGTTGTTCTCGATGGTGCCGGCGTAGATCTGGACGTCGGTGGAGGTTTTGGTGATGTTGTTGTTTTCGACGGTGGTGGCGGTGGCGTCGCCGTAGATGTCCTTGATGCCGACCATGAGGCGGCCGGTGCCGGTGTTGAGGCCGTTGATGTTGGAGTTTTCGATGGTGGTGCCGGTGGTGTGGCGCAGGCTGATGCCCATGGATCCGTCGCCGCCGGCGTTGATTTTGACGTGGTTGATGGTGACGTTGTTCGCGGAGATGTCGATGTTGCCGTTGACTTTGAGGCCGGACAGGTCAGCGCCGTTGCCGGAGACTTCGAGGTAGCCGCCGGTGGTGTTCCAGGCCCATCCGGGGCCGCTGGAGACCTGGCCGGGGACGGTTTTCATGGGGGTGCCGGCGGGGACGCCGGTGTTGGTGCTGGTGGGGAAGCCGGGGGTGATGCCGGTGCCGGTGGTGGCGGCGCCGGCCGGGCCGGCCGACATGAAGGCGGCGAGGGCGGTGCCGGCCAGGGCGGTGGTGGCGGCGGCGGCCAGCACGGCCCGGGCCCGGCTGCGGCCACTGCGGCCGGTGCGGCTGGTGCGGCTGGTGGCGGGGGGGGGGGGGGCCTGGTGGCTGTGGCGGGGTTT
>Ga0209006_10002579_pt1 | contig 16536 bp, 14 predicted proteins | sample JacPin_JW_Ref_O2_FD_188567 | JGI IMG/M metagenome (GOLD analysis project Ga0209006, IMG submission 188567) | Forest soil microbial communities from Algoma, Ontario, Canada - Jack Pine, Ontario site 1_JW_Ref_O2 (SPAdes) (version 2) | ecosystem: Environmental > Terrestrial > Soil > Boreal... | reverse complement strand
TCCCAACCAGCCAGCCGTCTCCAGCATCGCCGCGACCGGCTTCGGTCTGACGGCTATCTGTATCGGAGATAAGCGGGGTTTCGTCCCCACCGACATTGCAGTTGACCGTGTCGTTACCACACTCCGATTCCTGTGGAAGAAGTTGCCCAACCACCGCGGATTTTTCTACCACTTCGCCAACCCCGAGACCGGCGAACGCATGTTCGACTCCGAAGTGTCTTCCGTGGATACTGCGATTCTCCTGTGCGGAATTCTTACCTGCCGCGAGCACTTCCACGATCCCACCCTCACAAGCCTTGCGAATCTGATTTTCGAGCGCGTGGATTGGACTTGGCTGTCCGAGGACACTTCCCTTCTAACCCACGGGTGGACGCCAGAAGCCGGATTTCTTTCCTCGCGCTGGGATTACTACAGTGAACTGATGATGATGTACCTGCTCGGGATGGGGTCGGCGGCTCATCCGCTGAGACCGGAAACCTGGGATGCGTGGAAGCGTGTGAAATTCGAATACGACGGCATGCGCTATATCGGTTCCTTTGCGCCGCTGTTCGTGCATCAGTATTCGCAGGCGTGGTTTGATTTTCGCGGCCGTCGCGACAAGTACGCGGACTATTTCCAGAATTCTGTCACCGCCACGGAAGTCCACCGGCGTTTCTGCCTGGAGTTGGGGCATCAGCTGTCCGATTACAGTGACGACCTGTGGGGCATTACGGCGTCCGACTCCGAGCACAATGGCTATGTTGCCTGGGGCGGACCTCCCGCCACCGGCCCCATTGATGGCACCGTCGTTCCGAGTGCGGCGGGCGGGTCGCTGCCGTTCCTTCCTGCAGCCACAATGCGCGTTTTGAAGACCATCCGCAACCGCTACCCGTTGGCCTGGAGCAGGTATGGGTTCGTAAACGCATTCAATCCCCTCAAGAACTGGTATGACTCCGATGTGATCGGGATCGACACCGGAATCGTCATGTTGATGGCCGAGAATCTGCGGACCGGGTTTGTCTGGGACACCTTCATGAAGACCGCGGAGGCGCAGCGCGGAATGCAGCAGGCAGGGCTCAAGAAATACTAGCCTTGCATCGCGTCACCCTCCTTCCTTAAGATTCTTTCTCAAGCGAACCAACCAGAAAGCGTTCTTTTTCATCCAAAAGCGTCTTCATGGCTCGGATTTAGTCGGATTAGACTGTGAGCCAGCCGAGTTTGCCTGGAATCGATTCGGCTGTGCTCAGGGAAAGCGCTATTTTCCAGCGTACGATTGTTGGTTATTTGAAAGACTTGAAAAATGGCCGATCGGCAAAATTTCTGGGGTGGGTGGCGCGAGCGTCTCGCGGCGCTTCGCAACGTGCCCCCAGTGCTTCGAATCGTGTGGCAGTCAGGCCCGCTTGTCGTGTCGTTGGGACTGGTGTTTCGGCTGATCAGCTCGCTCGTACCCCTGGCGGCACTGGGGATCACAAAACTCATCATCGACGGCATCGTTTATGCCGTTTCCAATCATCAGCACGTGAAGCCTCTCCTCTGGTGGTTGGTTGCCGCGGAGTTCGCCATCGCCATCGTCGGCAGCATTCTCGCCCGGACAATTGACTATCTCGATGCTTTGCTGGCCGACAAATATACCCGCCACATCAGCATTCGGGTGATGAAGCACTCTGCGGAACTGGATCTTATTGCTTACGAAGATCCGATTTTCTACGACCGGCTGGAGCGGGCGCGGGTGCAGGCCACCGACCGCCTGGGTATGATTCAGTCCATCGGACGGTTGGTGCAGCAGGTGATTACCGCCGCCGCCATGTCGGTTTCGATTCTCGTGTTCTCGCCGTGGCTCTTGCTGTTCCTGATTGCGGGCATTATTCCGGCATTTCTCGGCGAAAGTCACTTCGCATTTCTTGGGTACGCCAAGAACTTCCGCCAAACCCCCGTCCGCAGAGAGCTTGACTACCTGCGTGTGCTCGGAGGAAGCCGGGAAGCTGCCAAGGAACTCAAACTGTTTGGCTTGAAAGATTTCCTCATCGGACGGTTCACCAGTCTTTCCGACCAGATTTACCGCGAAAATGTTGATCTCGCCCGCCGCAGGCTGATTGCAGGATCTTTCCTGTCCATGATCGGCACCGCCGGTTATTACTCGGCCTATGTCTACGTAATTTGGCGCACCGTGACCGGATTCCTGACTATCGGCACGCTGACTTTCCTGACCGGAGCGGTTGTGCAGGCGAGCGCCAACATCGAACAGATTTTCTCTTCGCTCTCGAGCATTGCCGACCAGGCGCTGTTCCTCACCGATCTGCTTGCATTTTTCGAAATGCAGCCGACCATCCGCTCCAAGCCCCATGCTCTACCGGCTCCTCGCCCAATTGTGCGTGGATTCGAATTTCGCAATGTTTCGTTCCGCTATCCCGGAACTTCCCGGATGGTGCTGAACGGCTTGGATTTTCATCTCCGCGCCGGAGAGCGAGTGGCGCTGATCGGGAAAAACGGGGAAGGCAAAACCACCGTGGTCAAGTTGTTGACGCGGCTCTACGATCCCGTCGAAGGCCAGATTCTTTTAGATGGGGTCGATCTCCGGGAGTACGACCTTGAGGATCTCTACCGCGAAATTGGCGTAATTTTCCAGGATTTCATGCGCTATGAGATGACTGCGCGCGAAAACATCGCGGTCGGACGGATCGATGCCATCCACGACCTGTCGCTCCTGAAAACGGCTGCCGACAAAAGCATGGCCGACGAAGTTATCGAAAGACTTCCTCTCGATTACGAGCAAATGCTGGGCCGGCGCTTTGAAAGTGGCGTGGACCTTTCGGGCGGCGAATGGCAGAAAATCGCGCTCGCCCGCGCCTACCTTCGAGATGCGCAAATTCTGATTCTCGATGAGCCTACCGCGGCGCTCGATGCGCGCAGCGAATTTGAGGTCTTTCAACGATTTGCCGACCTTACCGCAGGAAAGTCCGCCCTCTTCATCTCGCACCGATTTTCCACTGTACGGATGGCAGATCGCATCGTAGTGCTTGAAAATGGAAGAGTCGCCGAAGATGGCAACCATAAGACGCTGATAGATCTCGCGGGACGCTACGCAGAAATGTTTGAAATGCAAGCTGCCACTTATCGATAATACCGGGTCATAGGAGTTCATACCGCAATGCCGCAGAATGCACATTTAGAAGGGATCACCGCAGAAATCGAACGCCAGCCGGAGTGCACTCATGCGGTCCAGAATCGGCAACGAATACCGGAAGGTGCAGCAGAGCTTGCGCATACCTTAGCGTGGCTGCCGAACTCTCCTTCGTCGCACACATTTGCCGAGCGTAGCCGTATTCTGGCGCATGACTTGAAGCCGATATTTGCAGCCCTGGAATTGCCGGCGCCGGAAATGTCAACTTCCGACGATTTCCGCTGGCTTTATGACAATGGCCGCATCCTGTATGCGGATTTCCAAAATACCGTCGAATTCCTCAAAACCAAAGCGAAGATAACGCACGTTCGTACTCCGAGCGGCCAGACCGTTCCCCGCGTGCTGGCCCTCGCGGAGGGATATCTCCAGATCGTTTCCTACGAGTTCAACGAGCAGGAATTCGCTTTGTTTTTGGAAGTTTTTCAGCAGACCACACCCTTGCAACTAAACGAACTCTGGACGATCGTCTCGGCGCTTAAGCTGGTTCTTCTGGAGCAGATTGCGGCGCGTGCCAAACGCGTTCTCAGCGAACGAAACGAAGACTTGCAGGGTGTGGGTGTTTGCGTGCGTAGTCTGCGAGACATTGGACAGGCGACCTGGAAGGATGTCCTCGAACCGCTCATGGCGGTCGACGGCATCCTACGGCGTGACCCGGCTGGCGCCTACGGCCGAATGGACTACGAAAGCCGCCACTTTTACCGCACCCAGGTATCAAATATCGCAAAGCATTCCGATTTAACCGAGGTGGAAGTTGCGAAGGCCGTCGTGGAGTTGGCCGAGGAGGCCTCGCACCGCACCGGCGAACAGCCGCGCGTTGCTCTACGAGAGTCTCATGTCGGGCATTACCTCATCGATAAGGGAACGCCGCTTCTCCATCAGAAAGCCCGCTTCCGTCCCCCGTTTACTCAGAAGATACAGGCATTCATGCGGAACCATCCCGATGAATGTTTTCTGATGGGCATACCACTTCTCACGCTTGCAATCATGTCCGTAGCGGGTATGTTCCTCACCGATTCCTTCACTTCGCTTGGCCTGATTTTATTTTCGATGCTGATCTTGCTTTTGCCGAGTTCAGAGAGCGCAGTGCGGCTGATGAATTATCTGGTCACATCCGCGCTGCCGGCGCAAATTCTTCCTAAACTCGATTTCAGTGAAACAATTCCGGACGATTGCGTCACCCTGGTCGCTGTCCCTAGTCTGCTCCTCAGCGAAAAGCAAGTGCGGGACCTCGTTCAGAATCTGGAAGTGCGGTTTCTGGGAAACCATGATCCCCATGTCCATTTCGCGCTGGTCACCGATTTACCCGATTCCCGTGAACCTGCTCGGGAAAGCGATCCGCTGGTCACGCTCTGCTCAAACTTGATCCACGAGTTAAATGAAAAATACGAGAGTCAGAACCAGGGATCATTCTTCCTGTTTCATCGGCATCGTGCATACAACCCGCGCGAAAAATCCTGGATGGGATGGGAACGCAAGCGTGGCAAATTGCTCGACCTCAACAACCTGCTCCGGCAACGATATGACAATTTCCCGGTGAAGGTTGGGAAGCTATCAACCCTCCCGAGTATCCGGTTTGTGATTACGCTTGACTCGGATACCGAGCTGCCAAGAGGAACGGCGCACCGCATGATCGGAACTCTGGCACATCCCTTGAACCAGGCCATCATCGATCCTCAAACAAAAACTGTGGTTGCCGGATATGGCATCTTGCAGCCGCGCGTCGGCGTCAGCGTGCAGAGCACTGCCCGCTCGCGGCTCGCAGCCATCTACGCCGGGGAAACAGGTTTCGATATCTACACCCGGGCGATTTCTGACGCCTATCAGGATTTGTACGGAGAAGGCAGCTTCACGGGAAAAGGAATCTACGAAGTGGATCCCGTTCATCAGGTCCTCGACCGCCGCTTTCCTAAGAATTCTCTTTTGAGTCACGACTTGCTCGAAGGAGCCTATGCGCGCGCGGGATTGGTGAGCGATATCGAGATCATTGAAGATTATCCTTCTCACTACAGTGCTTACAATCGCCGCAAGCACCGCTGGTTGCGCGGGGATTGGCAGATCGTAGGATGGTTATTCCCTCAGGTTCCGGGTGAAGCCGTGGATCGCGTGCCTAATCCCATCTCACTCATTTCCCGGTGGAAGATTTTCGACAATTTGCGCCGCAGCCTGGTGGAACCCGCAACATTCTTTCTGCTGGTAGCGGGATGGTGCGTGTTCGGCAGCTTGTCGTGGGCATGGACGCTGGCGACCATTTGTATTTTGTTCTTACCGACGTGGGTCCAGTTTGGCGGAAACCTGCTCCGTGCCCTCTTTATGTTCGATTTGACTGTCGCCCAAGAAGCACTGAATGGGTTCTACACAGCGAACGTCAATCTTCTTTTTACCTTGATCTTCCTTCCCCATCAGACGATGTTGACCATCGATGCGGTTGTGCGAACCTTGATCCGGCGCTTTGTCACGCAGGATCGGCTCTTGCAGTGGGAAACGGCGGCCGAATCCGAGCTTGCCACTCGAGAGCGCGCGACCTTGGACTCGTATCTCAACTGGATGCCCTTACTCGCCATCATGTTAGGAGTCCTCGTATGGTCGGTGCGGCCGCAGGCGCTCCCGGCTGCGCTGCCAATCTTATTACTGTGGGCTTGTAGCAAGTGGATTTCCACTTGGCTTAATCGTCCTCCGGCCACGGGGCGTACGCAAGCTTCTCCTAAGGACGTAGCATTCCTTCGCCGCGCGGCTTTGAAAACCTGGCGATATTTTGCCGAGTACAGCACCGCCGAGCACAACTGGTTGATACCGGACAACGTTCAGGAGCAACCTGCCGCAATCGCGGCACGCGTATCTCCGACCAACATCGGCTTTCTCCTCAATGCGCGGCAAGTGGCTTGTGAATTCGGATATCTGACAGTGCCCGAATTTGCTGAGCAGACTCTTCGAACATTGGCCACGGTATCGAGTCTGAAAAAGCATGGCGGGCACGTCCTGAACTGGTATGAAACTCGTACCCTTCAGCCATTGGCTCCCCAGTTTGTTTCCTCGGTGGATAGCGGAAACTTGCTGGCTTCGCTCTGGACTCTGCAGCAGGGGTCCATGGAGCGGTTACTCCAGCCCGTATTGCAATCGTGCTTATCGAAGGGCCTCCTCGACTATCTCCGTGTGCTGTCGGCTGGGCATGCGTTTCCACGAAAGGTGCTCTCGACCTGCGAACGGCAATGCAATACCGACAATTGGCTGCAATCGATGCTCGGCTTGCCCGAAACAGTTTTCGAGCAAACTCGCCAAACTGTTGCCAAATCCAAAAAAGCCGCCGAAATAAAATGGTTTGCCGAAGAAGCCGAGCTGCGGCTTCGCAGTATTCAGCAGGCAGTGGACGAATATGCTCCCTGGTTTTCGCCGGAGTTTGCCGCATTGCGGGATGATGCCGCCATCAACCTCAAACTGATGGACACCATCGCGCTCGAGCAGTTGCCGCTCTTCATCGACCAACTGATGAACCAGGTAGAAACTGCGCTCCATTCTGAAAGCCACTCTACCAACGAAGAACAACAACTTTTGTACGGACGCCTTCGCGTCCAGCTTCTCAAAGCGCGGGCGAACACGGAGCGCCTGATCGCCGATCTGCGAATGATCGCCAATGTGTCCCGGACGCTGGCCGAGGAAATGGACTTTAAGTTATTGCTCAACACCCACCGCAAACTCGTCTCCGTGGGCTTCGATGTGGAAACCAATCGTCTGCATCCTGCCTGCTACGACTTGATTTGTACCGAGTCTCGCACAGCTGTCTTTGTGGCCATCGCCAAGGAAGATATTCCCCAAGAGAGCTGGTTCCTGCTTGGTCGAACCCACACGCTGGATGGCGGGCGGCCGGTGCTGCTCTCCTGGACGGGAACTTTGTTCGAATACTTAATGCCTTCGCTCTGGATGCGCTCCTACCCCAACACGCTGTTGGAGCGCACACGGGCGGCGGCGGTACGTTCGCAACAGACATACGCTGCGCGAAAAGGCGTTCCTTGGGGCATTTCCGAATCCGCCTATTTCAAACTCGACGAGGCCGGAAATTACCAGTACTACGCCTTTGGCCTTTCTCATCTTGCTTTGCACAAACAAGAGATCAATGCGCTGGTGATATCCCCCTATTCAACCTTTCTCGCGCTGGATACTGATCCGGTGGAAGCCGTGCGCAATCTACATAGAATGGCTGACCTGGGATGGTTCGGGAACTATGGGTTCTACGAAGCCGCCGACTTCTCGTCGAAACGCAAATTCTGGCAGCCTCGTCATCAACTGGTACGGTGCTGGATGGTCCACCATCAGGGTATGAGCCTGCTGGCCTTGGCCAATTTCCTGAATGACAGCGTGGTACAGAAGTGGTTTCACGCTGAGCGGCGTGTCCAGGCAACCGAGCTGCTGCTGCACGAGAAGCCGGTTGCGCATGTACGACGCCGGGATTTACCGCGCAGACATGCTGCCGCATGACCAAAACGGACTGAGTGATCTGGGTGCCCCAGGTCTCGCTGATTTTGCGAGACCTGGGAGGCGGCCAGGAAGCCCACTTTTTCGTCCTTTGAAGGGTGGGGACGGCACTCCAAGCTCCATCACAGATTTCGGCAGTCCCTGAGTTTCGAACTGAGGGCCCACCCCAAAGTTGGCACCCTGTACCATCGTGATCAGACCCTCCCGAGCAAGCACGCCCAATGACCCCTTGCTCGGAAGCTGCTGGTCTTTCGACACTCTTGAGTAAACCCTCTCCGCCACAGATCTGCTATACTGTGGTTGACGCTTTTACTGCGGTCTGCTCGTCACGCGGTGGTCCTCGTTGAGTTCGTTCATCGGACCAGTTTCATCTCCGCTTTTCCTGCCTGCCGTCTCTTTCAGCGCCAAATCTAAAATGCGAGCGGCGTGAGACTCCAGACGTGTGTCTGAGTGTGTGTGACAACAAGCCCCTCCAGAAAGAACCAAACTTTAAATGACTACATTCACAGAACTGCCCTTGTCTGCTGCCTTGCAGCAGAAGTTGGCGGCAGCTCAATTCACCACCTTAACCCCAATCCAGGAGTGCGCAATTCCGCCGGCACTCGAAGGCAAAGACGTAATCGGAACCGCCCAAACCGGCACCGGAAAAACCCTCGCCTTTTTGATTCCCGCGATCGAATTGCTGCGCCGTGAGCCGTCGCGGAGCGCCAGCGTGCTGGTGTTATTGCCCACGCGTGAGCTGGCTATGCAAGTCCACGAAGCCTACGAGAACATCCGCGACAAAGCTCTGCCCCGCGCAGCGCTGGTTATCGGAGGCGTTTCGGAAAAGGCCCAGATCGATGGCCTGCGCGCCGGAACCGGATTGGTCATCGCCACTCCCGGCCGCCTGCAGGACCTCATGGATCGACGGCTGGCCGACGTGCGCCACATCAAGATGCTCGTGCTCGACGAAGCCGACCGCATGCTCGACATGGGCTTTCTGCCGGCCATCCAGCGCATCGTTTCCGCATTGCCCACGCGCCGCCAGACTCTGTGCTTCTCGGCCACCATGGAGAGTTCCGTCGCCCGCCTCGTGCATGAGTACACGCACGAGCCCGTGCGCGCCGCTCTCGGTTCAGTCCTCAAGCCCGCGGAAAGCGTGCAGCTGAAAGCCTACGAAGTGCGTCCCGGCGAAAAGCTCGACGTGCTGCGGCAGTTATTGGAATCTCAACCCGGGCAGACCCTGATCTTCGCCCGCACCAAACGCGGTGCCGAACGCCTGGCCAAGACGCTCTCTCGGGAAGGCTTTTCGGCAGCCCTGATCCACGGCGGCCGTTCGCAGTCGCAGCGCAACGGAGCCCTTAGCGGATTTCAGGACGGCCGTCATCAGATCCTCGTCGCCACCGACATTGCGTCGCGCGGCTTGCACGTCGACGACGTGGCCCACGTCATCAACTACGATCTGCCGAAAATGGCAGAGGACTTCATTCACCGCGTGGGTCGCACCGGACGGGCCGGGTCCCAGGGCCACGCCACCACCCTGGTTGCTGCCGCTGAAATTCTACAGCTGCGCGACATCGAGCGTACCCTGAAGCTCCACATCGAACGCATGCAAGTGGGCCCATCGTCCGGCGACCGTCCGAAGCCCGTAATTCAAAACACCCTGGCCAGCCGCACCCTAACCGCCCTACCCGGCGAAGTCTTCGTTTAGGCGAATGTGTACGACGGACACTGCTGTTCGTCACCGTTGATCATGGTTTTTGTCCGTCCATTCTCATCTTGCACTAAGAACTTCGCGGGTGCCCCGTCCTTGTTTCTCCGTTCTTTGGAGAAAGAGGGCGGGGATTTCGAGGTCCCTGAGCAGACACGCCGGTCCGGAAAATTTCGGCCGTGCTCGTGCCCTATTTCCGGGATATTCCATTAAAACCCGAAGGGGCGCCATGGGACGGAAGTGCCGGGTATAGGCGGGCAGGTCCAACAAGTCCCGTGGGACGGCACGACCTTTGCCGTCCCCCGTCCTCCGATGTATCCTCGATTCCGCAACGAGGGCACACCATGGGTACTCCCAAAAAACCAATCGCTCCGGAAGAATCTCTCTACGATCAGCTAATCGCCACCAACCCGAAGATTGCACGCAAAGGCGCGGCCAATCCCTACACGTCCGTGAAGGGGAACATGTTCACACTTCTACACCAATCGCGCCTGGCGATCCGTCTTCCTGTGGATAAGCGGGAGGAGTTTCTGAAGAAATACAAGACGACGCTGTTTGAGGCTTACGGCACCGTCATGCCAGAGTATGTAGCAGTCCCCGCCGCGTTGTTGGCGAACACAAAAGAACTGAAGAAGTATCTCGACCTCAGCTACGAATACGCCAAGACGCTAAAGCCCAAACCAACCAAGAAGAAATTGTCCGCGTAGGAAAAACTCTTTCCCGTTGATGTTGGTTTTGCGTGTGTGGTGCGGGCTTTCTTGCCCGCAAGCGCTTGACCTCACTCTTCCAATCCTAGCGCTCGTTCCCGCCATCCGGCGTGGGTTCTTCCGCGCCCGGCTCTTCGACCCCGATGTTGAACAACGCCGCCTGAGCTCTGGCGTGCTCCTGCAAGTCATCCATGTCGTCAACGCTGCCTTCCGGCTTGTCCTGCTTGCGTTGCACCCGGCGTTCGGCCTTGTCCCGTTGTTTCTGCTGGCGCGTTTGTTCCTTCTGGCGCTTGGTAAATGTTGATCGGCCTCGTGGCATACCCAGTCTCCCAATCTCAATAGTTTCTTATCGTCAGTTTCTTATCGTGAGTCTCTATGATCGCCCGGCAAGCTGCGCCACCAGACGAATCTTCCCCTGGGCTTCCCAGGGAAGGCGTCGCCGAACACGCTCAGCCGGCGAAATCCTCACCCGCAAAACTTCAGCAGAGGAACTTACCAGCGCGGCTCGCGCGGCTGGCGCGCATGTCCCTGGTAATCATCGCGTCCCCGTCCGCCTCCACCACCACCGCCGCCAAAGCGCTGTCCGCCGCCCCCGCCGCTCTTGGGACGATCCGTCTTCGGTTTCGCTTCGTTGATGGTCAACGCGCGTCCCCCCAGCTGGGTTCCGTTCAACGCCGCAATGGCTTTTTCGGCCTCGCTCGCATCGGTCATTTCCACAAACCCGAAACCGCGCGCCCGCCCGGTTTCCCGGTCGGTGACGACGCTCACTTTTTCCACCGCTCCGTGAGTCTCGAACAGAGTGCGCAGTTCTGCTTCGGTTGTGCTGTGGGGTAAATTTCCAACATAAAGATTCTTCATTGCATTTCCTCTCTCAGTAAATCATCCAGCGATCGCGATTCTCCCGCCCGCTTCGGCAGCCGGATTTCAGAATCCCGGGGCGGAGCGGGTCTCTCCCGCAGCGCCTTGGTACGAGCGTGTGACAACGACCGCACCGCGGAGATTCTCCGCGACGCTTCCAGAATTCCCCAGCGTTGCCCCAGATGTCCCGCAATGTCCGCCGTCATCGCCGCCTTAACGTCGCCAGTATTGGAGTAATCCCCATTCTTCCTGGTAGACGCGTCTTCCTCCGCCATCGGCAAAGTCGCCAGAAAATCGGGACCGCCCACCAGGAATGCCAGTTGTTGCGGCGGCGTTGCACCCCGCACCTCATCGCAAAACTTATCCCGGTGTCCCAGGTCATTTTCCACGTTCATCAGCACCAGGTTATACAGTGCCGCCCGCCACCACGATCGCGCTTCGCCGATGTCAGCCGCGCAATCTACATCGATGCCCATCTTTCGCATCGTTTCGGCGCGCAATTCGCGTTTCGTCGCCGATGCATCCACCAGAAGCACCCGCCTTTTCTTGAGCGCATTCGGAATCGGCTCCAACAGCGCCGCTGTCACCATGGTCGTCGTCATTCCGCCACCGCCTTGGCTTTCGCCCCGGAACCCGGCGCCGCCGGCTTCGGCTGTTCGATCAGGCTCCTCAAGAGTTCTCGATTTCGGTTCCGCTTGGCGATCCTCTGCCTGCGTTCCCGATGAAATCTGGCTTTGTCGCCGTTAATTCCGGACATTGTGAACTCCTGTGATTCGGTTATTGAACGAACTTTGTTGGCGATTTTCTGAACTCAATCGCTGATTTTCGAAACATGATCGGCGACGCCGCAAACAGCGCCAGCGTCAGCATGTCGAACGTGGAAACCAGAGCGCTCGAAAACTGGCTGCTCCGGAAAGGTGTGAACAGGCCGAGAAGGCCGAGAAAAACCACTCCCCAGATAATCTTGTGCGCCGAAAGAGCCGACACGGCCAGCACGATCGCTCCCACGGAAACCACCACCTCAACCGCCATCCGGTAATCAGGAGAGGATCGCCACAACACCGCTGACGCCAGTGTCACCACTGTAAACAGCGTTATGAATTTTCTCAAAATGCACGTCTTTGGCCGGACCGCCCGTATTCTGAGCAGTCGTATCCTGCCAGATCGTATCCTGTCGCATGACGGAGCGAGTTTTCCGGGAGCGCTGGCAAATCCAAGGAATACGCCTCTCGATCTCTCAATCGCGAAGGCGCAAGACTTTGATGAAGTGTCTTCGAGGTCAAGTGTTTCAAGTATATCCTGTTTACCGCCAATCCGCCGAAGCATCTCCCAGCGCAGATGAAGCCGCCCGAACTTTAGTTCCGCACCTTACGTTCCTGCTTCATGTGGCATATCGCCTCGCGTACGAGAAGGCCGTCCCGTGTATTTGCTCATGTGGAGACGGACGCCTCGTCCATACCGCGTAGGGCGAAGCCCGCGCGGAATTCTTCCCGGCTCCCGCTGCATTCTTCCCTGATCCCAGCGAAACTTCTCTGCTAATGACGCCGGAATCTGTATGTCACATAGAAAAACGCCAGGTAGGCGAGGATGGCTGCGATGAGCATAAAAACGCCGACGACCAAACCTACTATTTCAATCGCGCGCAGGCCGAGAAGCGCCGGTCGTTTTTCCTGCGGGACAGTCCCATCCCCCGCAGCGACCACCGGGGTCTGCTTCTGCAACGCGCGCCACCGCCACGTCCCCACAGCCAAAGCCCAGGCCGCGCCCGACACATTCAGCGCTAGCAGCGGCACAATCGCCACTCCAACCCAAATCATGAGCCAGAAGAATGTCAGCGCCGTCAGTATGCAGATCAGGAAGGTTCCGGCAAATGCCATACCAACGTTCTGCCACCGCTCCGGCAGTCGCTGATTCCAGAAGAAGCGGATGAACGCCAACGACCATAGCGAGCGGGCGATGAGATAAACAAACTCCAGAACGGAGTAAGTAACCCACTCCTGCTAACCAACGCAGCACCACAGAAACCGCAGTTCGATTCCGACAAAGCGGAGAGCTTGTCGATTTAGCAATCGCCCCCCGATCACTTCCCCAAAATCGCCTCGATCTGTCCCAAATGATTCAGATCATGCCCCGCAAACATCCTCACAATATGCTCAATCGTCTCCTGCCCCCGCTCGGAATGCATCCCATACTGCTTCCACTGTTCCGGAGTCAGAGACTTCAACAAAGCAAGATTCGCCTCCCGCACCACCCGAAACTGCTCCACCGACTTTCTCGGATCGCGCTGCGCATAATGCCCGCTGATCACCCACGCGTCCTGATCAAACGCCGCAATCGGAGTCCCCGGCGCCCCCAGAATCATCCGCATGCGGAACCCGCCCACAATCTCCGCCTCCGCCAGATGCGCCAGAATCTCCCCCACGGACCACTTATCCGGCGCCGGACGCTTGCGCAACTTGCTCGTCGGCACGCCCTTAATCAACCGCTCCAGCTTCTTCGCCGTACCCGCCTGCACCACCAGCGGCTTCTTCCCTTCGGTGTGCGCAACGATGCGCTGCGTATACTGCTGCGGCGTTTCCTTCATGTTTGCTCCCCTCCTTTGCTCATATGGCACCGCTCCTGTGGCACTGCTCATGTGGCGACGGGCGCCCGCCCGTCCCGCGCAGGCGAAGCCCGCGCGAAATTCTTCCCCGCTGCCAGCGCTTACTCCCCAGGGCTCACTCCCCGCCCTTCTGCCCCGCGACGAAAGCAGTCCAAGGCCCCGCCTTCATATCCCTTAACAGCGGCCTCTGCCATGCATACTCCGGATGCTTCTCCAGAAAATCCGCCGCCACAAAATCCGCCCCACAGGGATGCCCCGCCCTCGCCACAAAACCCATATTCGCCGCCATCTTGCTGTCCGTAGCCTTGCCCTGCACTGAGCCCCCGGGATTGTAAGGCGTCCACTCCCACTCCTTCACGCCCCGCGGAGATGCATCCACGTGCCCGCACAGCGAGCGTTCATTCGGCTGTTTTTTCACCGTCGCGCCACCCACTTTGTCGAAGCTGTCAAAATGATCCGACAAGAAACCCTCCGCCATCTCCACGTCAATCTTGCCCTTCGACTGCAGCATCAACTCTTCCCAGCGCACGTGCCGTGCATTGGCCGACGACGAAGCATCGTTCACATCGAACCCGCTCGTCTCCTCGCGAATCAATTTCGGATCGCGCGCAAAATTCGAGCTGACAAAATATCCGTCTTTCGTCCGCCACAGCGGAGTGTTCTTCAATCCAAGTTCGAGATAAGCAATCTCGCCCGTCTTGCGGTCGCCAATCAGCCAGTCGTTAGCGTATCCGCCATTATTACCTTCCTTGATAATGCGTACATAGTCATTAATGCTCTTGCCATACTGCAGGGCCTTGCGCGACCGCATGAACTCCGGCTTCCCGTTCGGATCCCAACCCTCGAACTGCGTCATCGTAGTTTCCGTGCTCATGATTCCCGCCGAATTAATCCCGAAATCGTCGTCGCTGGTAATCACTCCCGGAAACCCGTCCATCAATATGCGGTTGCCATGCTCCGGCACAATGTCAAAGATCACCACCCAGCGCTCGCCCGCCAGGTAACTGGTCCAGTTGTTGTGCGCAATCACAATCTGGTGATCTTTCGTATAACTCCCAGTCGCGATAAACGCGCTGCAATTCCCCGGCGCAACCAGCTTCGGCGATTTCCCCGGCTTCTCCGACTTGTTCTTCTTGTTCAGCCACGGCACGTAGTAATCCGGAACTTCCTCAAACGCATTCAGCGCCACAATGTCGTACACATCCAGGTTCACGCCCTGCGCCTTCACCCCGTCGGCAATGCCCTGCAGCTCCTGCTGATACTCCGGATCAATGTGCGGCCACAACATATCCCGCGCGGTCGTGCGAAAGAATTCCCAATCCCGCTGCGTCTCTCGCGTATCAAAAAGCTGGATCGCCGCAAACGCATCCGCAATTTCCGGCGCCAGAAGCGATCCATGCTGAAACCCGATCTCCGCAGGCGTCCCCTCCAGATGCAAATAAGTCCACCCACCCCGCTGAAAGCGGTAAGCCTTCTCGAGCCTGGAGTCAGAGGAAGCCGCGGAGGAAGTAGCAGAAGAAGCCTGCTTCGAGGCCGCCAACAACGGAGCTACCGCAATGATCACGAACACGCAGACCGCAAGCACCCACGGGCGCACGGCGTGCACTGAAAAGTAATTCCTGTGGTTCGCCAACATGAATCCCCCTCGAATGAAAAGCTGGCTGGAAGCCATCAACTTTAACACGCCTATTCGACACGCCTAGATATCGGTCCTCTGCTCCGGATGCTGGCTCAAATACCAGCAGGTGCTGTATCCAGAATGGGGCAACAGCGCATGAATACAGGTCTGTTCCTGCGGCGACTGAAAAATGAATTGCGTCTTGCCACTTTTCTGCGCAACCGCGTAGTAAGGCTCCACGGTGACAGTTCCGTAAGGATTCCAGTTCGCGGCCACGCGAACCCGAAACGCCAGGAAATCTCCGCAGTAAACCGCAGCCGCCAGCCCCGCCAGCGCCAGCAGTCCAATCCTTAGAAGTCGTTGAAATTCGCGCAGCTTCACTTATCCGTTATCGTCGCTTTGGTCATCGCTGTGCGGTCGACCAGCTGATCTCAAACTCGCCCGTCTCATCCTTCACCGTGTATCCGGGCGGAGGCTGGAACAGTGCGGCATCGGGCTCGCTGGTGTTGAGGTTCGTTACTTTGTGAGTGTGTTGTCCGCTGCGCGGATCATCCGTTGTGCTAAGAATCTCGATTTTAAGCGCGGGGGAGTGCCAGTATTCGTAGGTCGCGATCAAGGGGCGATCGTTACCAACCGCGCCGGTGGGCCACGTCGTAGTCCGGCGCCGGCCCTCGACAATTACCCCCTCCATGGTTTCCGTCCCAAGACTTTCACTGGAGCTTTTCGGGTGTAAGGCATCGTCGACTGCGGAACGAGCCGCGGTCCGCGCTTTGATTTGCGCGGCTGACGCTGACGCGGTTGCTGGCCCCGAACCTGGCGTGCCAATCGCCGCGACTGTCTCCCCACTCGCACTCTGGACAGTTCCGGACTGCGATGAGCGCGAACGCTCTTCCCGGAGCTTGATTTCTACGCGATGGGCGATATTGCGCTCAGGGTCGAGAACATACCGGAAATGGGCCACGGGGTCTTCGATCTCAACCAGCATGGGCAACTCAAGATGCTGAGAGCCTGACGTGATGCCCCCGTTGAAAGGCTGCCGCTCCGTACGGGTACGGCCCATGGAGTCGCGATACTCCTTAACCGTAGGCATCAACTGGGTGATGTGGGTGCCGTCAGCCAACGTTTGCTGGTTTTCGTCAACCTCCTCCGCAGAATAGGGAGCCCCCGTTATGGTTGACCCGCCAAATGATTCCGCCCGAAAGCGCATCGTGAGATGCGAAGTGCCGGCGCTAGTGTCCAGGGAGGCAGAGAACTGGCTAACCGCGACGCCAGAGCAAAGAAGGAGAGAGGAGACGACAGCCGCAAAGCGATTCATAGCCACCTCGCTTGCGAAAAGTGTAGACAAATACGGAGCGAGGATCAAGGAAACAACAACTCATGGCCATGATTCTCCGGAGCGTCCTACCTTCTCAAAATTTTCCCGGAGGTCCTCGT